>OCPS01002843.1_pt1 | contig 10763 bp, 5 predicted proteins | sample 1538651 | NCBI WGS metagenome assembly OCPS01 (sample SAMN04571715, study PRJEB22368) | human gut metagenome | biome: human gut; material: stool | host: Homo sapiens | place: Luxembourg | collected 2012-09-21 | reverse complement strand
TCAACTCCACTGAATATCAATACAATAGCTGTAAGAGTAGTTCTGAAGGAACTAATGAAACGGAATTACTTGATTTTCAATAAACTTTAAAAAATCACAGCTATGTTAAAACGACTAAAATCAGTCAGTATGTTGCTGTTCCTAATGGGTGCCTCTACCGGAGCAGCATACGCGGTCGCCAATCCCGGCGTTACCGATGTGAAAATCACACAACAAAGTGGTACATGTACAGGAGTTGTCAAGGATGCTACGGGTGAAACTGTCATTGGTGCATCTGTAGTAGTGAAAGGTACGACTAATGGTACTATTACCGGACTTGACGGTGACTTTTCTTTGTCAAATGTAAAAAAAGGAGATATCATTCAGATCTCTTTTGTCGGTTACATTACTCAAGAGGTTCTTTGGAATGGTACCCCTTTGAATGTTATTTTAAAAGATGATACCCAGACTTTGGATGAAGTGGTAGTCGTTGCATTTGGAACGCAGAAGAAAGTGAATGTGACCGGTGCTGTATCTACTGTCGGAGCGAAAGAGATTGCGGCACGTCCTGTTAGTTCTACGGTTGAAGCTCTGCAAGGAGTTGTTCCTGGCATGAATATTTCAACAAGTAGTGATGGTGGTTCATTGAAAGGTAACAAAGAATTCAATATTCGTGGTACAGGAACTATTGGTAAAGGCTCATCAGTATCTCCTTTGGTGCTGATTGATGGAATGGAAGGGGATATTAATGCTATTAATCCACAGGATATTGAGAATATTTCTGTTTTGAAAGATGCTGCTGCGTCTTCTATTTATGGTTCACGTGCGCCGGGAGGTGTCATTTTGATTACTACTAAAAAAGGTAAGTCAGGAAAACCATCTATTAATTATAATAATAATTTCCGATTTAACTCTCCATTGAATATGCCTCATATGGCAGATTCATACAGTTTTGCATTAGCTATCAACGACCAGCTGACCAATGGAGGACAGTCGCCAATGTATAGTGAGAAGAAATTGCAACAAATTTTGGATTATCAGCATGGTAAATCTACACAATATATGTGGGCTACGGATGCTGGACGTTGGAATGCATTTGATGACCCAAATCGTCAGGATGTTATGCCAACCGCTAATACTGATTGGTTGCATGAGTTGTTTGGTGATAGTTTTACTCAGGAGCATTCAATTAGTGTAAATGGTGGTACGGATGTAATGCAGTATTATATGTCTGCCAATTATCTGGATGAAGGAGGATTATTGAAATATGGGGATGATGGCAGACAACGCTATTCATTTACTGGTAAAATCAATGCGGATTTGGCAAAATGGTTGAAAGTAGGGTATAGTGTTCGTTTTAATCGTATTGATTATAGTTCCCCTTCCTTTGCAAGTGCCGGCGAGAATAAGGAAAATGTATTTTATTTTGATGTATGCCGTTATTGGCCTGTAATTCCTGTTGTAGATCCTAACGGTTTTTATACCGCAGAGTCTAAAATTTACCAATTGACTGAAGGGGGACGTTATAATACTCAGAATGACGTTGTGGCACAACAACTCCAGTTTCTTATTGAACCAATTAAAAATTGGAAAACCACTATTGAATTAAATTATCGTAGTAATTATAATTTCTCGCATACGGATTATCAAACGGTTTATGCTTATGATGTAAACAAGAACCCATATGCTATTGCCAACACAACTTCGGGAGTAACAGAATATGCATATAAAAGCAATTTCTTTAATCCGAATATCTTTACAGAGTATTCATTGGAGTTAGAAAACGGGCATAATATGAAAGCAATGGTCGGTTTTCAAAGTGAGTTGTTTAAACAACGTGATATTACTGCAAAACAAAATAACATAATGTCTGGCATTCCTACTTTAAATACAACTACGGATAATGCACGTGCCAGTGGTGGCTATCAGGAATGGGCAACAGCCGGTTTTTTTGGTCGTATCAATTATGATTACAAAGGTCGCTATCTGGTTGAGGCGAATCTGCGTTATGACGGTTCTTCACGTTTTTTACGCGATCAACGTTGGAATTGGTTCCCTTCTTTCTCTTTAGGCTGGAATGTGGCACGTGAGGCCTTTTTTGAGAAGTATACTAATGTTGTCAATACATTGAAAGTTCGTGGCTCATGGGGTGAACTTGGTAATCAAAATACAGATAATTGGTATCCTTTTTATCGCATTATTGATTATAAACAAAATAATGGCGGTTGGTTGGTCAATGGCTTGAAACCTAATACTGCAGCCGAGTCCAGTCTCGTTTCGGCATTGTTAGGTTGGGAAAAGACCCAAACTTTAAATATTGGTTTTGATCTTGGTATGCTGGACAATCGTTTTAATTTGAATTTTGATTATTTCCAGCGTAAGTCAATTGATATGGTTGGGCCGGGACAGGAATTACCAACAATCTTAGGTATTGCCGTTCCAAATGTGAATAATCTGAATATGACTTCGAAAGGTTGGGAATTACAAGTAAGCTGGCGTGATCAGATACGTGATTTCAGATATGGTGTCACATTGGCTTTATCCGACAACCAGGTTGTAATTGATAAATATCCTAATCCGTCAAAAGATTTAGGCCAAACATATTATGATGGGGCACATTTGGGAGATCTTTGGGGATATCAGACAATAGGAATAGCTAAGACTCAGGCGGAAATGGATGCGCATCTGGCGAAGGTGGACCAATCTTCTATGGGTTCCAACTGGGGAGCAGGTGATATAATGTATGCCGATTTGGATGGTGACGGTGTGATAAGTGCAAAAGATAATACAGCAGACAATCATGGAGATAAAGTTTTGCTGGGTAATAAGACACCACGATATAACTTTGGCTTGAATTTGGATGCGGCTTATAAAGGCTTTGACTTGAAAGTGTTCTTCCAAGGAACATTGAAACGTGACTATATGCCGGGATCGGGTGCTGAAAGTATGATGTTTTGGGGAGCTGTAGGGTATTGGCAGACCAATTTTTTTGAGCCTCACTTAGACTATTTCCGTCCTGCTGATACAACGAGCCCGCTAGGAGCGAATGTCGACGGGTATTATCCACGTCCTTTAGAAAGCGACAAGAATCGTAAAGCACAAAGTCGCTATATGCAAAATGCTGCTTATTGTCGTTTGAAAAACGTAACGTTGGGATATACTTTACCGGCAGATTTGACTAAAAAATTCTACGTGAATAATTTACGTTTCTTTGTGTCTGCAGAGAATCTGTTTACTATAACCAATCTGTGTGATACTTTTGATCCTGAAACAATAGGTGTAGGCAATTGGGAAGGATGTACTTACCCATTGTCAAAGACTATTTCATTCGGATTAAGTGCAACCTTTTAATAAAATAAGATCTATATGAAAAATTATATTCAATATTTAACTATCGGAGCTTTGCTGATGGGCAGCCTGACAAGTTGTAATGACTTCTTGGATAGAGAACCATTGGATAAGGTTACTCCTGAAAAATTCTTTTCTGCAGAAGCGGATTTAGCAGCTTATGCCATAAATAACTATAAGTTTGTTACTGTAGATGATAAGTATGGCATTAATCTTTTTGGAAAAGATAATGATACAGATAATCAGGCAAGCGGAACAAGTAATTCGTTTTGGATTCCTGGTGAGAAAAAAGTTGCTGCCGACCGTGGCGAGTGGAAATGGGAGGATATTCGTTCATGCAACTACTTTTTTGACCAAGTATTACCAAGATATGAGGAGGGAGCTATAACTGGTAACCAAGATAATGTGAAACATTACATTGGAGAAATGTACGTGAACCGTGCATATAGCTATTTTCAACTTTTTACAAAATTTGGTGATCTGCCTATTGTCACAACGGCACTTCCCGATATTCAAGGTGAATTGGTGGAAGCTAGCAAGCGCCAACCGCGTCATAAGGTTGCTCGTTTTATTATTGAAGATTTAAAAAAGGCGGAAGACATGTTGTTGAATAATCCTCCGGGTGGTAAAAATCGTATTTCTAAAAATGTAGCTTATTTGCTTCATGCTCGTGTAGCTTTATATGAAGCTACTTGGGAAAAATATCATCGTGGTACAGCTTTTGTACCGGGAGGAAGCGGATGGCCGGGTAAAGATGCGCAAGGTTATGATGCTGATGTGGAAATTAATTATTTCCTTGATGAAGCGATTGCTGCTTCGAAGTTTGTTGCAGACCAAATGGTAGGCAATTTAGCAGAGAATACAGATACTCCGGAAGGAATGAATGCTTCATTGGTTTCTATCAATCCATATTATACCATGTTCTGTGATGAGAATATGGAAGGGTATAAGGAGATTCTAATGTGGAAAAAATTTGATGAATCATTGGGGGTAACCAGTAATTTGCAGATGGAACTTTGTCGTAATGGTGGTGGATCAGGCTGGACACGTGGTATGGTCAATTCATTCCTTATGCGTAATGGTTTGCCTGTTTATGCCAGTGGTTCGGGGTATAATCCCGATTGGGAGAAGGAAGGTGTAGTTGCTACGGTACAGAATCGTGACTCTCGTCTTGGTATATTCACTAAAAAGCCGGGAGATGTGAATTATTATGGTGATGATGGTACACCCAGTATTTGTCAAATCAGTTTGATATTCGGTGATGCGGGCAGTTTAGCAACAACAGGTTATATTGTAAAGAAGGGTAAACATTATTCAACTCATATGGCGAATGACCATTCTGCCGGTACCTCTGGAGGTATTGTTTTCCGTGGTGCGGAAGCTATGCTTATCTATATGGAAGCTTCATACGAGAAGAATGGAACTGTTGACGGAACGGCAGATGGATATTGGAGAGCGTTACGTACACGTGCAAAAGTAGATCCGGATTATAATAAGACAATTGCCGCAACTAATATGCTGGAAGAAGCAAAAGGGGATTTTGCCGCTTATTCACATGGAACTATGATTGATCCGACTTTGTATAATATTCGTCGTGAGCGCCGTAATGAACTTTGTGCTGAGGCTTTCCGATGGGATGATTTGAAACGCTGGAGGGCACTTGATCAGTTTAAAACGACTCCTTATCGCACGGAAGGTATGCGTTATTGGGGTAGTGTATATGAGGAACAATTAAAAGATCTTTGTATAGTAAATCCGTCAACAGGAAATATGTCTTCTCCTGAATCAAGTGTGTATATACTTCCATACGAAAAAATATTGGAAAATAATACCATTGCAAAACAAAAGGGATTCCTCTTTACTCCTGCCCATTATTTAGAGCCCATTGGGGTGGCTGTATTCCGTCAGACTGCATCAGATCCCAATGACTTCACCTCATCTTCGGTTTATCAAAATCCAGGATGGAAATATGAGGCTAGTACAGGGGCTGTTTCGGTCGAATAAGAATATATATTGATATTATTTTGTAGGGAAGTCTTTTTAGGCTTCCCTGCTTTTATTTAAGGCATTTATTTCCTAAGCGTGTATTTTACCTTTTGAAGGTAGGCATCGCTTATCTGTCTGAAGGTGTGATGAAACATTATAGTGAAGAGTATCATGAATAAAGAACTTCATAGTCGAGGGCATATGTGATGCGGTGATCTATTGTTATATTAATGCATAAAATAAACTATTTTCAAGTGAATATAAATAAAATAAAGGTGAATGATAATGTGTGATGATTTAATGTTTTATTAAATAACGGAGATTATAATAAAATATTTTTGTTTATCTTCTTAAATATATCAAATATATTATATATTTACAGCGTCAATCTTGGTTTAGTTTAAGAATAATATCTTAAACTGGTTGATTTTTAATAAATATTTAAAGAATCACAGCTATGTTAAAACGACTAAAATCAGTCAGCATGATGCTGTTCCTAATGGGTGCCTCTACCGGAGCAGCATACGCGGTTGCCAGTCCCGGCGTTACCGATTTGAAAATCACACAACAGAGTGGAACTTGTACAGGTGTTGTCAAAGATGCTACAGGGGAAACTGTTATTGGTGCATCTGTGGTAGTAAAAGGAACTACCAATGGTACCATCACAGATTTTGATGGTAATTTCACTTTAAATGATGTAAAGAATGGAGATGTTATTCAGATTTCTTTCGTTGGTTATATCACTCAAGAAATGAAATGGAATGGAACTCCGCTGAATGTTATTTTGAAAGATGATACTCAAACTTTGGATGAAGTTGTTGTTGTCGGCTATGGTGGTTCTCAAAAACGTGCAGCTTTGACTACTGCTATTACTAAAATGGATGACCAGGTCTTAAAGAAGGCGGCTTATAGTAATGTGGGACAGTCATTACAAGGATCTGTATCGGGATTACGTGTTGTCAATACTACAGGGCAGCCAGGTAGCTCACCTAATATAACTTTGCGTGGGGGAGCAACAATTACGGGGGATAATAGTGCCGCATTAATTATTGTTGATGGAATAGTGCGTAATAATATGGCAGATATTAACTCCTCGGATATAGAATCTATCCAGGTTTTGAAGGATGCTGCATCGACGGCTATCTATGGTGCTCGTGCTAATGGGGGTGTTATCTTGATTGAAACGAAAAAAGGTAAAGAGGGAAAAGTAGATGTTAATTATAAATTCAAGATGGGTATGAACTTTGCCCGCAAAGGATATGAATATCTGAATGCTGGTGATTATTTGTATTATACTCGACTGGGATTTAAAAATGCTAACCAAGCGGTAGCAGGATATAGTGATGGATGGAATCCTGATACTCAGAATGGTTGTGGTACAACTAAAAATAACTATGATGTACGTTATTTGGAAGGCAATGAGGATTTGGTGAATCAAGGATGGCAGACGATGACTGATCCTTACTCTGGTAAACAGTTGGTTTATAAAGATTATCATGGAGCTATGGATGATGAGATTTTTAATTCACCTGCGTTGATGCAAGATCATTATATCAGTATCAATGGTGGAAATGATAAAGGAACTTTTGCTGCCAGTTTAGGGTATTATGATGAGGATGGTCAGGTCGTTGGAACTGGTTATCAACGTTTTAATGGCTCCTTGAACGGCTCCTATAAGCTCTTCCCATTTTTGACAATAAATGCAGGAACTACTTATTCCTGGTCTACACAGCCTACAGTGTCATGGACAGGTACTTATGAGTTCTTTTATCGTACACGTGGTATGCGTCCTACTTGGAATCCTTGGAATGAGGATGGTAGTCCTAATTCGGCTGATACTAATATTTCCGATGGTAATCCCGCTTATTTCAGAGATAAATTACTGTATTCTGACGGAACGAATAAAAGCACTTATAATATAGGATTTAAATTGGATATTCTTCCAAAGAAATTAGTGTTAAACGGTAACGCTTCTTTGTATCGTTATGATTACATGGTGGAAAAATTTAATAAAGCGTACCAATTGGAGAATAAAGATACAAATACAACACGTGAGGCTTCTGTGGAGCAGGAACGTTATACTCAACAGCAATATAATGCTACATTGACTTATACCGACACTTTTGCTGATAAGCATAATTTGGAGGTCATGTTAGGGGGTGAATATTTTACTTATGATCAGTTTAAGCTTGCGGCAAAAACTCAAAATTCTCCTACTGATGATATCCCTACTTTAAATGTAGGCGCAACTCGCACTGAAACTAGTACTACTAAGAGTGCTTATCGAATACTTTCTAGTTTTGGACGTCTGAATTATAACTATGAAATGAAATACTTACTTTCTGTTGTGTTCCGTTATGATGGTATTTCTAAATTGAAGGATAATAGATGGGGATTTTTCCCTGGAGTTTCTGCCGGATGGAATATTACAGAAGAGCAGTTTTGGAAGGATTCCAACGTTTCTGATTTGATTTCCACCTTTAAACCTCGTCTTAGTTATGGTGTGAATGGTAATGTGAACGGTTTAGGTAATTATACGGTATATGGTGAGTATGCAACAACGAAACCTTATGGTGGTGAAACCGGTATATACAATAGTGCATTGGTTAATACAGGGTTACGTTGGGAACAGAGCCAAAGCTTTGAAGCCGGACTTGATATTGGTTTCTTCAATAATCGTTTGAGCTTTATTCTGGATTATTATAATCGCAAGACAAAAGATTTGCTTACCGATCTTGCTTTACCAGGGTATACAGGATTTGATAAGATTGCTACTAATTTGGGTACTCTTCGTAATTCTGGTTTTGAAGCGGAAGTACGTGCTAATATCATAAATAAAGGTGGATTCACTTGGGATATGACAGCAAACCTTTCTACTGTAGCTAATAAAATTATAAAATTGCCTGACAATAAGGAGGTTAATAACCGTGTAGGTGGTGCTCAGGTATGGGATCCTAATAAAGGAGAGTTAGTATGGGTTGGCGGCCGTCAGGAAGGTGGAAAGTTAGGTGAGCTTATTGCCTATAAACAAAATCATATTTTTAAAGATTGGGATGATGTAAAAAAATATGCAAACAATCGAATTGATAATGTCGCAAATTTGTATGGTCCGGGTAAGGCAGCAGAATATGCAGGTAAACAAGGTTGGAAACCTATTGAACCAGGAGATGTTTGTTGGGAGGATATGGATGGAAATGATGTGATAGATTCATATGACCGTTATGTCGTTGGTAATATATTTCCTAATATAACCGGTGGATTCTCTACTACATTCAGCTATAAAAATTGGTCGTTGTATGGACGTTTTGATTATGCATTAGGACATACATTGTATAATGATTTAAAGGCTCGTACATTGGGCCAGTATCAAGGCACATGGAATATTATAACTGATGTGAAAGATATGTGGACAGAAGATAATCCGAACACAGATTTATCTAAATATTATTTTGGCGATCAGAATATCAAAAAGAATATCACACGTTCTAATAATGGTTTAACTGCTGCTGATAACAACAATTCTCATTATTATGAAAAGGGGGATTATTTGTGTTTGCGAGAGCTTACATTAAGTTATACATTACCGAAATCACTAATCAGTAAATGTTTCATGACGGATGCTTCTGTTTATGTCACAGGTCAGAATTTGTTTTATATAACTGGTTATGAAGGTACATCTCCGGAACCGGCTGTAAGTACAGAATATGGTCGTGGTATTGATAATGGACGTTATCCTACTCCAAGAACTGTATTATTTGGTTTATCTGTTTCATTTTAATCAACAAGACTCATTATGAAAAAAATATTAGCATATTTAATGGTTGGCATAGCTTTTACCGGGTGTAATTCTTTGGATTTGGAGCCAATAAGTAGTATTGCCGATAATAAATATTGGCAGACAGAAGCACAGGTGGATGCTTTTAATGTGGGGTTACATTCTAAGTTTAGAGAGAAATGTAGTTATAGCATTTTTCTTTTTGGAGAACCTCGTGCGGATTATTATTTTGGAGAGTCAACATTTGGTAGTGCTACCCAGGGTAATGAACGTATGTGGAACAACAGTTTGAACGATGTGAATACGGTTGTTTCTAATTTTGGAAATTTATATGAGGTGATTAATCAGGCTAAATCTGATGATAAACAAGGTGGAAGGTATGTCGATGAATGAAAGTACCAAGAAATATTATCTGGGCGAAGTTTATGGTATCCGTGCTTTCCTTTACTTTCAGTTGTTACGATCTTATGGAGATGTAGTGATATGGACCGATTTCTCGGAAGGGTCGAGCTTGGATCTTGGAAATTTAGCAAGACCAGCTTCTTCTGCTGCTGACGTAATGAAATTGATTGTTGATGATTTACAGGCTTCAGAAACTGCTTTTGGGGATAATTATGGGTTTAGAAATGATTCTCAGCGTTATTTTTGGTCTAAAGCAGCTACCATGATGTTGAAGGGTGAAGTATATATGTGGAGAGGAAAACACATGGGAGGTGGTAACGAAGATTATACAACAGCGAAAAATGCATTGCAGGAAGTGAGAAATCAAACCGATAAATTTGGTTTGTTGGAGGATTTCTCTGAAGTATTTTCTTATGATAACAAGAATAATAAAGAGATAATATTTGCGATTCGCAATGCACGCGATGAATATAATATGTGGGGGGATGTAACATATAATAATAATATGTTTCCACAGCAAAATATATTATTCGGATATATGGATGAGAATGGTAATCCCATTAGTTCATTGGGTGATAAAGTGAAAGTGAATGGTACGATCCGTTACCCGGTTAATAAGGATGTGTATACTAAATGCTTTAATGATAACGATACCCGTAAGCGAAGCACACTTCAGGCTGCTTATGAAAAAAAGGAAGATGGAACTTTATCTCTTTATGGGTTGTATCCGGCCAAGTTTTTGGGTACATTGCTTGATGGGGCTGATACGCGTAGTCCATTGGATGATTATCCTGTTTATCGGTATGCAGATTGCTTGTTGTTGTTAGCTCAAGCTAAGGCTTTTTTAGGAGAGGACCCTGTGGAAGAAATTAATGCAGTACGTAAACGTGCCTATGGTGAAGATTATTTTAATGCACATCCGGAAGTACAATATCCCAATGATAATGATGCCGCACTTTATGCGGATAATAAGTCTGTAAAACCGGATAATGCCGGTGCAATGGAAGCTGTTCTAAAAGAACGTATGCGTGAGTTTATGGTTGAAGGAAAACGTTGGTATGATCTGCGCTTAGCAGGTGATGAATATGTATTGGAACATACTACAGCAGAAGCAACCCGTTTGCTTTGGCCTATTGATAAGAATACATTGACTAATAATTCGGCATTGAAGCAGACACCAGGATATGAATCTAGTGGAGGAAAATAAAGTATTAGTTAGGGACATTCATTAAATATTACAAAATCAGCCAACTAATTCATACACAAAGTATTG
>OCPS01002842.1_pt1 | contig 10765 bp, 10 predicted proteins | sample 1538651 | NCBI WGS metagenome assembly OCPS01 (sample SAMN04571715, study PRJEB22368) | human gut metagenome | biome: human gut; material: stool | host: Homo sapiens | place: Luxembourg | collected 2012-09-21 | reverse complement strand
CATCGATCAGGATGGAGCCGCGGGTGGGCTGGTAGACGTTGGTCAGCAGGTTGAACACGGTGGTCTTGCCGGCACCGTTGGGGCCGATCAGACCGGTGATCTCGTTGCGGCCGATCATCAGGTTGAAGCCGTCCACGGCGGTCAGACCGCCGAAGTCGATGCCCAGCTCACGCACGTCCAGAATGGGCTTTTTGTCCATGTCGCGGTCGGTCAGGAAGCCGCCGGAGGGCACACTGTGTAACTTGGTCTGGAACTCACTCATGGTCTGCACCCTCCTTTGCTTTCTTGCGGAACAGCTCGCCGTTCATGATCTTTTCCACGATGCGGCTCATGGAGAAGTCATAGCTGCCAAGCAGTCCGCCCGGGCGGAAGATCATCATCAGGATCAGCACCAGCGAGTAGACCACCATGCGGTAGCTCTCAAAGCTGCGGGTAGCCTCGGGCAGGATGGTCAGCACGGTCGCGGACAGGATGGAGCCCAGCATGGAGCCCATGCCGCCCAGAACCACCATGACCAGGATCTCGATGGACTTCATAAAGCCGAAGGTGGAGGGGTCCAGAACGCCCAGATAGCAGGCGTACAGACCGCCGGCCAGACCGGCGAAGGCAGCCGAGAAGGCAAAGGCCATGACCTTATAATAAGTAGTCTGGATGCCGCAGCTCTCGGCTGCGATCTCGTTGTCGCGGATGGCCAGCACAGCGCGGCCATGACGGCTCTTCATCATGGCGTGGATGGCAAAGCAGGTGATGACCACGCACAGGAACACGTTCCAGTAGTTGGAATATTTGGGAATGTTCTTCAGGCCCTTGGCACCGTAGAACAGCTTGAAGCCCAGCACATCATCGATGTTGTTCAGGGTGATGCGGATGATCTCGCCAAAGCCCAGCGTCAGGATGGCCAGATAGTCACCGGTCAGGCGCAGGGCGGGAATGCCGATCAGCACGCCGAACAGCGCAGCCACGATGCAGGCCAGAACCAGACCCACGACAAAAGCAACGCCGGAGGGCAGATTGCTGTACTTGGTGAACAAAGCGCAGGTGTAGGCACCCACGGCCATGAAACCGGCGTGGCCCAGCGGCAGCTGGCCCAGATAGCCGGTGGCGATGTTCAGCGAGACGGCCAGAATGATGTTGATGCCCACGGTGAGCAGCACCTTGTTCTGGTAGGTGGACAGCACGTTCTGGGTGAGGAAGGACAGACCCACGAACAGCAGAGCCACCAGCACGGCGTTCATCAGGTAGCGCACGGGCATTTTGAGCGTTTTGCGTTTGGTATTCATCTTCATGCCCTCCTTACACCTTTTCCTGAACCTTGCGGCCAAGGAAGCCGGTGGGCTTGACCAGCAGCACGATGATCAGGATCGCAAATGTGACGGCATCCTTCCATGCGGAAAGGCCGATGGCGGAAACAAAGCACTCGCACAGGCCGATGGCAATGCCGCCGATCATGGCACCGGGAATGGAGCCGATGCCGCCCAGAACGGCTGCAACGAAGGCCTTCAGGCCCAGCATAGAGCCCATGGTGGGAGTTGCCTGCGGGTAAGAGCAGCAGTACAGCACCGAGCCGATGCCGGCCAGAGCAGAACCCACCGCAAAGGTAAAGGAAATGGTGCTGTTGACATTGATGCCCATCAGGCGGGCAGCGTCCATATCCTCAGAGACGGCGCGCATGGCCTTGCCCAGCTTGGTTTTCTGCACCAGAAAGGTCAGCACCAGCATGGACAGCACGGTGACCACCAGCGTGATCACGGAGGTCAGGCCCAGGGGCACACTGCCGATCATAAAGGTCTTGTTACCGTAGTAGGAAGGGATGACCTTTGCGCCGGAACCCATCACCAGCTCAGCGGTGTACTCCAGGAAGAAGGAGACACCAATGGCTGTGATCAGCAGGGAGATGCGGGGCGCGTTGCGCAGCGGGGTGTAAGCGACCTTTTCGATCACCACACCCAGCAGGGTGCAGGTAATAATGGTGGCGCACACAGCCGTCACCGGGCCAAGGCCCAGCTGGTTCATAACGAACCAGGACATGTATGCACCCACCATGATGACATCGCCGTGGGCAAAGTTCAGCAGCAGGATGATGCCGTACACCATGCTGTAACCCAGTGCGATCAGTGCATAGATGCTGCCAAGGGACAAGCCGTTGATCAGCTGACTAAAGAACACTGTCATTGGATGGACACTTCCTTTCTTTCTACCAAAAAAGCGGAGACAACCTGTTCCGGCGGCCTCCGCAAGGGTACATCATTCTCTGGTTCCGGCATTCACGCCGCACACCGGTGCGCGGCGCAGAAGCGGGATCAGAACATTTCCTTCAGTTCGGGCTTGCCGTCCACATAGGTCAGGATCGCAGTCTTCTTGACGGGATCGTGGTGCTCATCAAAGGTAAAGGTGCCGGTAATGCCCTCGATGGTGCCGGAGGCAATGGCATCGTTGACAGCCTGCTTGTACTCATCGGTACCGGCCTCCAGGCCGGCATCCTCAGCAGCCTGCACGCCATAGACCACGGTCTTGGCGGCATCGTAGCCCAGAGGAGCAAAGCCGTTGGGGTAATCCTCGCCGTACTCGGCCTTGTAGGCATCCTCGAACTCGGGGCTGGAGCCCTTTGCGTAGTTTGCGCAGAAGTAGCTGTCCTTCAGCTGATCGGCAGTGGCATAGCCCTCCAGGCCATCCCAGCCGTCGCCGCCCAGGAAGGGAACATTCAGGCCGACGCTCTCCGCCTGAGACAGGATCTGGCCCACTTCCTCGTAGTAGTTGGGGCAGAACACGGTCTCGGGGCCCTTGCCCATGATGCTGGTCAGCTGGGTCTTGAAGTCCACGTCGCCCTCGGAGTAGCTCTCCTGATCGACAATGGTGCCGCCCAGGCTCTCGAACTCCTTGACAAAGTTCTCGGCCAGACCCTCGTTGTAGTCAGCGCCCTTCTTGAAGATGACAGCGGCCTTGGTGTAGCCCAGCTTCTGGTAAGCATAATCAGCCATCTTGATACCCTGGAACGGGTCGGTAAAGGTGGCACGGAAGACATTCTCGTTCACAGTGTCGGTCTCGGCATCGTAAGTAACAGCCTCAGCGGTAGCGGAAGCAGTGACCATGGGCATGTTGTAATCTGCGCTCTCGGCAGCAACTGCCAGAGTGGGGGTGGTGGTGACATCGCCCACCAGAGCGGTGATGCCCTCGTCCACCATCTTGGTGAAGCAGTTGACAGCCTGCGTAGCATCACCCTGCTCATCCTCGGTCAGGATCTCAATCTGCTTGCCATTGATGCCGCCGTTGGCGTTGACCTGCTTCAGGTACAGGGAAGCGCCGTTGACAACGGCCTGGCCGTAAACGGAAACGTTGCCGGTCAGGGGGCCCATCACGCCGATCTTGATGGTGTCACCGGAAGCAGCGGCAGAGCCTGCAGCGGATGCGGCAGTGGAAGAAGCGGCAGTGCTGGAAGAGGAGCCGCCGCAGGCGGTCAGGACACCGGCAGCAGCCACGACACCGGCAGCGGTCAGAAAGTTGCGGCGAGAGATCATCTTTTTCATAATACAATATCCTCCTGTTGGAAGTTTTTCGTATGATAGATGCACAAAGCAGGGCGCTTCCCTCAAAGCCGCCCTGCTTTGTGTGTGTATTCATTATAGTCTCGCCGGGCGGGTTGTGCAATTCACAAACCGTCCATACTTTTCCGGGCATTTTCCGGCATTTTATGTGAAAGCCACCAAAAAATCCATGTTGTTTTTGGTTATTTTTTCATTTTGTTCACTTTGTTTCATCGTGAAATGAAGGGCTTTCACCCATGTCAAAAAAGTTACAGCGTCGTTTTTTCTTCTGCCTGCCGGTAAATAGAGGTACGATAAAACACCATGGAGAGCACGGTGCCCACAGCGGCCAAGGCGTTTTCACCGATCAGCTTGCCCGCCACAAGGCTGTCGGCAATGTTGTAGAACTGCTGGATACGCACCCGCCCCGGCGGGCATCCTATCAATGTTTACAGCGGCAAACATCCGCAAACCCTCTTGCGCAAGGGTGCGGGACGTGGTAGGATAAAGGCAGTTAGTTAGTTTTGACTATCTATATAAATCTCATCGAAGATCGGGAGGTTACTGTGATGAACTATCTGGAAATTGAATCTGTGATCGGCCGCGAGATCCTGGACTCCCGCGGCAATCCCACCGTTGAGGCCGAGATCACTCTGGCCGACGGCACGGTTGCCCGCGGCTGTGCCCCCTCCGGCGCTTCCACCGGCGAGTTCGAGGCTCTGGAGCTGCGCGACGGCGACAAGGGCCGCTATCTGGGCAAAGGCGTGACCAAGGCTGTGGAGAACATCAACACTGTCATCGCTGACGCGGTGGTGGGCATGGATGCCTCCGACATCTACGCTATTGATGCCGCCATGCTCCGGGCCGACGGCACCAAGGACAAATCCAATCTGGGCGCAAACGCCATTCTGGCGGTCTCCATTGCTGCCTGCCGCGCTGCCGCCGCTTCTCTGGAGATGCCCCTGTACCGCTTTCTGGGCGGCGTGAACGGCAACCGCCTGCCCGTGCCCATGATGAACATCCTGAACGGCGGCGCACACGCCGCCAACACCGTGGACACGCAGGAGTTTATGATCATGCCCGTGGGTGCGCCCAGCTTCAAGGAAGCCCTGCGCTGGTGCGCCGAGGTGTTCCACGCTCTGGCCTCCATCCTGAAGGCCAGGGGCCTGGCCACCTCCGTGGGCGACGAGGGCGGTTTTGCCCCCAACCTGTCCAGCGACGAGGAGACCATCGAGACCATTCTGGCCGCCATCGAAAAGGCCGGTTATCAGCCCGGCAGGGACTTCATGCTGGCCATGGATGCCGCTTCCTCCGAGTGGAAGAGCCCCAAGGGTAAGGGCTTTTACAAGCTGCCCAAGGCCGGCACCGAGTACACTTCCAGTGAGCTGATCGCACACTGGAAGAGCCTGGTGGAGAAGTATCCCATCATCTCCATTGAAGATGGCTTGGATGAAGAGGACTGGGAAGGCTGGCAGGAGATGACCCGGGAATTGGGCGGCAAGGTCCAGCTGGTGGGCGACGACCTGTTCGTTACCAATACCGAGCGCCTGGCCAAGGGCATCCAGCTGGGTGCAGGCAACGCCATCCTGATCAAGCTGAACCAGATCGGTTCTGTTTCCGAGACGCTGGAGGCCATCAAAATGGCCCACAAGGCCGGCTACACCGCCATCAGCTCTCACCGCTCCGGCGAGACCGAGGACACCACCATTGCTGATCTGGCCGTTGCCCTGAACACCTGCCAGATCAAGACCGGTGCCCCCAGCCGCACCGAGCGCGTTGCCAAGTACAACCAGCTGCTCCGCATTGAGGAGGATCTGGGTGCAAGCGCCGTTTACCCCGGCATGGCCGCCTTCAACGTAAAACGCTGATTTTCTCAGCTGCAACCTGCTTTCTTTCCTGTTTCCGCGCAGAACAAAAGGGAGCGTCCCGTGGTTTTCCACCGTGGGACGCTCCCTTTGTTCAATCCAGATGGATCTGCCGTTTGGCCATCTGCAGCGCCCTGCGCAGGGGGCGGTAGAGCAGCAGCATGATGACAAAATTTCCCACGCCGTGCATGGCATCGTAGGAAAGGCCGCTGAGCCACCAGCTCAGGGCAAAGGCCGGTGTTTTTGCCACCAGATACACCGCCGCACACAGGCCGCCGAAGCACAGGCCGTAGATGCCGCTGAACACCGCCCAGCCAAGGGCATTGTCCATCCGGCGCAGCAACCATGCCAGCAGGGCCAGCAGATACCAGACATACAGGTACATGGCCCACCACAGCCCAAAGCCGTACAGCACGCCCTGCAGCAGGATGAACACCGTAACAGCCCCCGGCGTTTCCCGGGGCAGCTCCAGTGCAAACAGGATGACAAGCAGCGTCACCGGTTCAATGTTGGGCAGGCCGCTCATGGCCTGCTTGCTCACCACCAGCAGCGCACCCATCAGGCCGCTGAGCACCAGCCGCAGCACCCGGATGTGCACGGGCTCCTTACTTCGTGTAGGTAAAGGCATAGCTGTCGCCATCGTGCAGCGCAATGTCTGCCACGCCCACGGTGGTCATCTCGCCGGTGGCATCGGTCAGGCACCACCATGCCTGATCCTTATCCCAGTCGGCGGTCTCGCCGTTGACGGTGGTCACAAAGCCTGCCGCAGCCTCTTCCTCGCTGATGAGCCCGGCTTCCACCAGAGCGTCGCTCAGCTTCTCGCCATCGGTCACTTCCAGCGTAAAGGTCTGGCTCTCGCCATCCGCGCCGGTCACGGTAAACTCTGCCTTGACCTTGGCATCCTCGGCCTGCCCGGAAGCAGCCTCAGAGGAAGAGGCTTCACTGGAAGCTGCCACAGAGGACACGGCCTCAGAAGAGGCGGCACTGGATGCCGTGCTGGAAGCTGCACCGCAGCCTGCCAGCAGCCCGGCAGCCAGAGCGGCACTGATCACAACGGCCAGAAATTTATGCATGGTTTTCATAGAAAAGAACTCCTTCGTTTGTTTTCCGCGCGCCCTGCGCGCAGGGTCTATCATATCATGGGTGCGCCCAAAAATCAAGGCACAGCGCAGATACGATGATGCACCAGCGCTGTGCCGTTGTGTTTTATTTCAGGATGCCTTTTCCAACGGGTCAACGACCACCGGACAGGTCTCATACAGCTCTATCGGGTCAAGGTCGATACAATTGCAAGGGTCCATGTCACCGCTCACATCCCATGCCGCCGTGTCATTCAGCACCGTCAGCCGGTCACGGAAATAATCCGGGTCGCGCATAGGCTCGAACACTCCCCCCTGTTGCAACAGGGGCTTTGCATCATACAGGCGGACAGAGCCATCACTGAAATACAGATAGATGGTAAAGTCCTCACCTGCAACAGCCTGCAATACTTTTGGAATATATTCCATACTGTACTCCCCTTTCAAATCAATGGTGCCACATGATTCAAGGGCTTTGCATCCCTGGCAAGTTCCCAGTTCTGCATCAGCTCATCCTTATGCAGCTCACACCATGCCAGAATCAATTTCAACTGGCGGCTGGGCAATGCGCCACGGATAACACAGGAGTGCTGAATATCCACCAGTGCTTTACATCCACCATATTCCGCATGGAAATGCGGTGGGTTATGGTCACTGTAAAACATTGTGATCCGAATCCCGCAAAACAAACTGATCTCCGGCATAATTCCACCCTCCTGTCACGCCCAGTATAACACAGCTTCGTGCGTTTTGTCCATCAATCTTCCAAAAACGCCTTCTGGTAGCTTGCAAAGGCACCGATCTGGTTGGCCTCGCTCAGGAACCGGCAGGGCACGATCTCCGGGCGGGGCAGGCAGCGGGCCTGCGCTTCGCTGAAGGGATGGCCCCGCAGGATGTACTCCTCATATACCTCGTTCAGGGTCTCCACAAGGATGGGCTGCTTGCTGATGCCGCCGCCGATGGCCACCTTTTCCAGATCCAGCAGAACGTTCAGGTTGTAGATCTGCACGGCAACGGCCCGGCAGAAGCTGCGCAGGACCTCGTTGGCCTCGGTCTCCCCGGCGTGGACCGCCTCAAAGAAGATGCGTCCATCCATGGGTGCATCGGCGGGCAGGCCCTTGCGGGCGCGGTAGCTGCTCAACAGGCCGCTGGTACTGCACTGGCAGGCAACGCTCTTTGTGGGGTCGCTCCAGGCATCAGCGTTGGTGTTCATAAAGCTGTACTCGCCTGCCGTGCAGTCCCGGCCGCGCACCAGCTTCCCATCAATGATCAGGCCGCCGCCCACACCGGTGCCGATGATGAACACTGCTGCGTTCCTGCAGCCCTTCAGCACACCCCGCTCCAGCTCTGCAATGGCGGCCGCTTTGCCGTCATTCTCGATCCAGACACGGCAGCCGCAGGCCTCGGCCAGCCGGGGGCCGACAGGCGTGCCCACGTTGTAGGCCAGCGAGGGTGCTCCGCCGCCCTTGACCACGCCCTGCTCGGCATCGATGAAACCGGGCAGGCTCAGGGCAATGCCGTCCACCTCGTCCTTGTGGGGCAGGTAGATCTCCCGCAGAGTGTTCAGGAAGTGTTCCTGCGAATCCGCCGGGGTGGGCGTGCTGCCCGTATCGGTCCGGTTCAGCTGCTCATCCATCACGGAATACTTGATCCCGGTTCCGCCCACATCAAAAACCATTACTTTCATGTACAGACCCTCCTGCGCTTTTTTTCTATTATTGCAAATCGCTCTCCAAATGTAAAGAGCCATACGCTCTGCCATGCCGGAAAACAAAAAAATCCCACGCTGCGGCAAAGCAAAACGCAGCGCGGGAACGAAGATAGCTTAATTCAGGATCATGTCAGCGCTCAGCGGGCGACAACATACTTGTGCAAGGTCTTGCGGACTGCGCCGTTGCCAGCGTACAGCTCCTTGACCATGCCCTCGATCTGCTCACCCAGGCCGACCTCGTACAGGTCAACACCGAACACATCGGCACGGCTGTACAGTTTCTTCAGGCAGCTGAAGTCCTGCTCGCCTTCCTTGACTTCCAGAGGAGCCACGATGGCCTGCAGCTCAGCCAGCATCGGATCGGGAGAGATCTCGAAAGCCTTGCCGTTGTCATCAATGCCCTTCAGGTAGCGGGCATAACCTGCCAGCACCAGGGGGATCAGCACCAGGTTGGACTTGTCCAGACCGCGTGCCTGATATGCCTTGATGGTCTCGCCGAAGCGGATGGCCAGCTTCTGAGAGGTATCGGTAGCGATACGCTGAGGAGCATCGGGCATAAAGGGGTTGGGCAGGCGGCGGTTGATGACAGCACCGATGAACTCATAGGGGTTCAGGACACCGGGATCAACGACCACAGGCATTGCCTCGATATAACCGATCTTCTGGATGAAGGGACGCAGATCCTCGTCGGCCATCTCGGCGCTGATGAGGGTGTAACCCAGCATGCAGCCGTAGATGGACATTGCGGTGTGCAGGGGGTTCAGGCAGGTGCACACCTTCATCTTCTCGATCTTGTCAACGGTCTCGCGGTCGCAGTACAGCACACCGCCCAGCTCCAGCGGAGGACGGCCGTTGGTGTAGTGATCCTCGATGCACAGGTACTGGGTCTCCTCTGCGTTGACAAAGGGAGCAGTAAAGGTGTGCTTCTCGGTCACGATGGTGTAGTTGTCCTCAAAGCCGTCCTTGGCCAGCATATCCTGGACCTTTGCGTCGGGACGAGGAGTGATCTTGTCGATCATGCTCCAGGGGAAGGTGATCTTGGTCTCGTCCTGAACGTATGCCAGGAACTCAGCGGGAACCAGACCCTGCTCGACCCACTTGGAAGCATAGGCGTGGACAGCGCTCTTGACCTTGTCGCCGTTGTGAGAGCAGTTATCCATGCTCTGAACGGTCAGGGGCAGCTTGCCGGCCTTGAAGCGCTCGTACAGCAGAGCGGTGACCTTGCCCATGGCCAGAACGGGGGTCAGGCCGCGCTCCAGGTCAGCAGGAGCAACGCCGTAGCCCTTCTCGGTGATGGTGAAGGAGATCATCTGCAGGCTGGGGTTCTGGAAGATCTCGACCAGACGAGCCCAATCCTCGCCGAAGGAGTAATCAGCCTTCAGGCTCTCGGTCACGGAAGCGATGACCTTCTTCTCGATGTCGCCGGTGGACTTCAGGCAGACCAGCAGGCTCAGGTTGTCGTAGGGCTGATAAGCCTTGTCGATGATCTCGTAGTCGAAGCTCTCGGCCACGATGACGCCGCGGTCATACTTGCCGCTGTTCAGGGCGTCGTTCAGGATGGCAGCCGGGAATGCGCGGAAGATGTTGCCGGCACCGAAGTGGACCCAGGTGGGTTCTGCGTGGGTCTTGGCCTTGACGGCCTCAACGTCGAACTTGGGCAGCTCGTAGCCCTTTTCTGCCCACTCGGCGGACAGATTGCCGTTCTTGATATCAGACAGCTTCATAATAGTACTCAGCCTTTCTTTTTCTCTTCATCCAGACGGTCCAGCAGGTCCCAGACACCCAGCATGTACTGGATACCCAGCGCACGGTCATACTTGCCGTAACCGGGGCGGCAGTTGCCGGGGCCTTCCTCCCACAGCTGACGGCCGTGGTCGGGACGGATATAACCCTCGTAGCCGCCGTCATGGTAGGCGCGCAGGATCTCGATGATGCCGGTCTCGCCGCAGCAGTCGCGGTGGGCAGCCTCGGAGAAGTCGCCGTTGGGGAAGTGATGGATGTTGCGGATGTGTGCGAATGCGATGCGGTCGCAGTGCTTGCGGACGATCTCAGCCACGTTGTTGTTGGGGTTGGCGTTCAGACTGCCGGAGCAGAGGGTCAGGCAGTTGTACTCGTCGTCCACCATGCTCAGGAAGCGGTCAATGCTCTCGGCATCCACCAGAAGGCGGGGCAGGCCGAAGATGTCCCAAGGGGGGTCGTCCATGTGGATGGCCATCTTGATGTCGCACTCGCGGCAGGTGGGCATCAGGGCTTCGAGGAAGTACTTCAGGTTCTCCCAGAGCTTTTCCTTGGTGACAGGGGCGTAGGCCTTGAACAGCTCGTCCAGCTTTGCCATGCGCTCCGGCTCCCAGCCGGGGAAGGTCATGTTGTACTTCTCAGTGAAGGACATGATGTACTCGGCCATGGACTTGTAGTCGCCCTTGATCTTGTCCTTCTCGTAGAACAGTGCGGTGGAGCCGTCGCCGACGGGGTGGAACAGGTCGGTGCGGGTCCAGTCAAAGATGGGCATGAAGTTGTAGCAGATGGTCTTGACGCCGAACTTGGACAGGTTGCGGATGCACTGCTTGTAGTTCTCGATGTACTTGTCGC
>OCPS01002812.1_pt1 | contig 10866 bp, 1 predicted proteins | sample 1538651 | NCBI WGS metagenome assembly OCPS01 (sample SAMN04571715, study PRJEB22368) | human gut metagenome | biome: human gut; material: stool | host: Homo sapiens | place: Luxembourg | collected 2012-09-21 | reverse complement strand
TACAAACATGGGGAATTCTCTATCATGTATTTTCCGACAACAAATTTACGCGACCTGAATTTTAGAAAGTATATACAACAAACAACATTTTATGTATAATTAAAATGTATTTTAATGATTATATGGCATAAGTGATATGGCATTTTTATGTTAGGTACAGTTATGTTGTAGTTGAAAGGAGGACATTATGACAAAGAAAGGAAAATTAAGAAAGGGTATCAGTATTCTACTTGCAGTATGTATGGCTCTCCCTGTGGGATTTGTTACGAAAAGCGAAACTGTGCATGGAAAAGTGATAGATGCAGATATAACAAAAAGAGAATTATGGTCTACATCCTTTGAATCAGCAGATAGATTTAAAACTTCTACAGTAGATGATAAGAAGGGTACCGCCAATATTACAACAAATGAACTAAGGTATCAGATAAATGGAAATTTATCCGGTGAAATCGAGAGTTACTCGGGAAGTGCCGCGAAAAATGATAATGAAGTTTTGAAAAATTTGTTTGACGGAGACTCTGGAACAAAATATTTAACTGAGGCAAAGCCGTCGGAAGTTATTGTAAAACTAAAGAGTCAACAGGTTATAAAATCGTATGTGATAACTTCTGCGAATGATGCTTCCGGAAGAGACCCTAAGAATTGGAGTCTTCAGGGTAGAAATTCGGATAATGAAAGCTGGGTAACCATCGACAATAAAACAAATCAGGTGTTTAATGCCAGATATAAACAAAATTATTTTGAATTGGATAACAGCACAGCATATAGACAGTATAGATTGCGGATTACAGCAAATAAAAATGGTGGTTCCATGACACAATTTTCAGAGTTTATTCTTGCAACAGGCAAGTGTCAGGAAGTTGGTGCTTCTATTAGCAAAATGAATAGTGAGATTACTTCCGGACCGAGCGATGCATGGAATCAAAAATCCAATGTGGGTTGGACAGGAAACCACTCTCTTGTATGCAAGGGAGTTCATGTAGGAACTGGTCATGCATATTCTTATAATGTTATTTATGACAACTTGAATCTTAAAGTAAGTGATAATACAAATTTAAGATATGTAATTTTTCCTTCCATGTCTAATGGAGACGAATATGACTATGAATATACACAGATGCATATGGCGGTGGATTTAAAGTTTAAGGATGGAACTTATTTAAGTGAGTTAGGTGCAATTGATCAAAATGGGAATAAGGTGGATGCACAGTCTCAGGGAGATAGTCGTACACTGGTGGCACAACAATGGAATGAAATTTACAGCAAAATTGGTGATGTGGCAAAGGGAAAAGTCATTGAAAAGATTTTGGTTGTGTACGATATGAAAGCTCATAATGCGAGGGCTTTAGCAAAATTCCAGACATATTTTGATGACATTGAAATATATAATCAGGATTATCCAGTATATTCTCACTTATCAGATTATGTAAATATTCTAAGAGGAACGAACAATACAGGAAACTTCTCCAGAGGGTTGACAATTCCGGCAGTAACAGTGCCAAACGGATTCAACTTTTGGATTCCTGCAACCAGCGCAAGCAGTAATTCGGCTTATGAATATCAGAAAACAGATGAATTTCGTTGTATGAGAATAAGCCATGAACCGTCTATATGGGTTGGTGATAGAGGAACCTGGCAATTTATGGTAAATACCAGCAAAGATTATAATACAAATGACGATTATGGATTGGGAACGTTAAAAGCAAACTTTAGTCATAATAATGAGGTAGCAAAAGCGCATTATTATAAAGTTTCTTTTGATGGCAATGGAGGCGATGCAGCAAATTCACAGATAGAGCTGACACCGACATCTCATGGCGCAGCGGTACGGTTTACTTATAATAACACGGCAAACAAGAGTGTTATCTTTGATTGTGCCAATGGTGGAAGTAGGACCGAATATAGCGGAAATACATTTAAAACATATTCTGACCATACAGGGAATGGTTCGAAGCGTATGTACATTTACGGAGAATTTAGTGAGACTCCTAAGGGAACTAAAATAAATGACAGGAAAAGTATTGCATCCTTTAATTCCAATACAGTTACAATGAAACTTGCCACATCATACATCAGCTATGATCAGGCAAAGAAAAATTTGGAGCTTGAAATTGGGAGAGACAGTTTTGAAACGATTTATAACAAGGCACAGTCTAAATGGGATAATCAGCTTGGAATTATCACAGATGTTAAAGGCGCAAATTATGAACAGTTAGTTACATTGTATTCTTGTATTTACCGTATGTATTGTTATCCAAATCTTATGTCAGAAAATACAGGGTCAAACAGTAATCCGGTTTGGAAATACAAGAGCCCTTACAAAGATGCTAATGCAGATCCTGTGGAGGGAAAGATTTATATTAATAATGGTTTCTGGGATACATATCGTACTGCATGGTCAGGGTATGGACTGTTTACACCGTCCAAAGCAACAGAGTTGTTAAACGGTTTGGTACAGCATTATAAAGATCAAGGATGGGTCCCAAGATGGATTGCACCGGGTGGAACCAACAGTATGGTGGGAACAAGCAGTGATGCTATTTTTGCCGATGCAATGGTAAAGGGCATATCATTTGATTATGAAAATGCATACAGGTCCGCATTGAGAAATGCAGCTACTGTATCCGATAACCTTACAAATGGAGGAAGAAAGAAATTAAATATTTCGAACTTTATCGGATATGTACCTGCTGATGAAAATGAAAATTTCTCATGGTCCATGGAAGGATATATTAACGATTACGGAATTGCTCAGATGGCAAAGAAATTGGCAGATCAGACGAACGATGCAACAAAGAAAGCAAACTATATGTCTGAATATTACTACTATCTAAACAGAGCAAAGAACTATTCACTCTTATTTGACGATTCTGGTCAGGATGTCACGTCAAAATGGTTGAGAGGAAGAAAAACTGACGGTTCTTTGAATTTAGGAAACAGTGACAATAATACGGGATTTAATCCATTCTGGTGGGGGGCAGATTATACAGAAACCAATGCATTTAACATGGCAGTTTCTGTACCACAGGATGGAATTGGACTTGCAAACTTATATGGCGGTCGCGACCAGCTTGCAGACAAGCTTGATACAATCTTTACAACTGATGGAGGATATATTGGATATGGCGGCATGGATGGTGTTGGTGGTATTCATGAACAGAGGGAAGCAAGAGAAGTAAAACTGGGTCAGTATGGACACAGCAATCAGCCGTCCCATCATATTCCATATATGTATCTGTACTCATCCCGTCCGTGGGAGACACAGAAGTATGTAAGAGATATTCTTGCAAGATGTTATGCAGGAAGTACCTTTGGGCAGGGTTATATTGGTGATGAAGATAATGGTGAAATGTCAGCATGGTATGTATTGTCTTCCATCGGCTTTTATCCATTGTCAATGGGAAATGATGAATTTGCTATCGGTTCACCACAGTTTGAAGAGGTAACTGTTAATTTGGAAGGAAATAAAAAACTGGTAATTAAGGCAAATAACAATAGTAAGAAAAATGTGTATGTAGATAGTATGTACGTTAATGGAGAAAAGTATGATAAAACATTTATAAAATACGAGGATTTAATTAAAGGTGGAACAATTGAATTTAATATGTCCTCAACACCTAATAAAGAGCGCGGACTTGAACAGGATAGCCTTACATCCATAACTAAAGATGACAATAAGCCGCAAGTATATACGGACTATTCAAAGGATGCCAATAAGTCTTCAAGTACAGGAGTGACTACATTGGATAACTTATTTGATGATAATTCAGATACAGAGACAAAGGTTGATAATACAACTACACTTATGTTTAAGTTTACCGATAAAAAAGCTGTAAGAATGTTGACTCTTACATCATCAAAATCAGGAAGAACACCGGATAGGGCACAGGTGTATGGCGATAATGAAGATGATAACTGGGTTTTACTGGGAGACTACCATGACAGTGGCAGCTTGTTCTTTAATGTTTGGGGCAAGTATACAAGACCATTTGTAATAAGTGCAGACAAAGTGGGCAAATACTCAAGATATAAAGTTGTTCTTACAGGAACAGATGCTTATTTGTCAGAAGTTGAGATGCTGGGATATAAGGATAACGGAATATTAAAGAGTGATTTAAAAAATGCCATTGATGTAGCAAAATCAATAGACACTACAGGTGAATATCCGCAGATTGTGAAGCGCTTGAAAAACAATTTAAAAGAGGCATGCAGTGTGTATGATAATGAAGAAGCATCAGATGATGAAATTCTAAAAGCTTATCAGTCATTGGGTAGAATTGTGGACATTGAGAAGAAGACAATTAAAATACATGATGCAAGCCAAGTAGAAGCAGAAGAGTTTGATGCAAAGTCCGACCATATAGTTAATGATGGCAAAAACATTGGTGGAGTGGAAAAGAATACATGGGTAAGATATGACAGTGTGTACTTTAACGGTTTGGCATCTCAGGTAAGCTTTAACTATTCGGGACAAAAGAGTGATGCAGGCGGATATGCACAGGTGTATATAGACAGCAAGGTAGGAGAACCTGTAGCAACTATTAATCTTCCGGTTACCGGAGATAATTGGAGTACATATACTACTGTAAGTCAGCAGCTTGAAAAATCCATAAGTGGTCTTCATGATATATATATTGTATTTAAGAACGATGGATCGCATAAATATGTGGCAAATGTTGACAATATTGCTTTTGATGTAAAAAGTGTTGAGGAAAAGGATAATATTCCATCAGGATATACAGAAGCAACAGTTAATCAGTGGACACCATCAGGTAAATGGGGATGTTACTTTGGAAACTGGAGTGGAACGGCTTCAGGATCATATAAGTGGGCATCAGACGCAGACTATAATATTTATGTTGATAAGGCAAACAAAGGAACAGCATGGTTAGTACAGGGAAGTTATACAGATAACGTAACAAACGGACATACATATAAAGTAACAGTAGATGTTACTGCATCAAAAGCATGTTCAATTGGTATAAAAGAAGATCTTTCAAATGAAAAGGAGCCACAGGTATATACAGATATACCGGCAAAAGGAACAAGAACTTTAACAGGAACATACACAGTAACAAATAACCAGATAAAAGTAATGTTTGAGTTAGGACAGAATGTTGATGCAGGAACAAATATTAACTTTAAAAATATTAAGATTGAAGATTTAACAGTTGAAACAACAAAGGAACCAACGCCAACAACAGTAGCACCGACAACAGAGGCACCGACTGCAATTGGACCAACAACAGTAGTACCTACAACAACAGTAGCACCAACAACGGTAGCACCAACAACGGTAGTACCTACTACAGCAGCGCCAACAACAGTAGCGCCAACAACGGTAGCACCGACAACAGTGGCACCTACAACAGTGGCACCTACTACGGCAGCACCAACAACAGTGGCACCTACAACAGTGGCACCTACTACGGCAGCACCAACAACAGAGGCACCAATCACAACAGTAGCCCCTACAACAACAGTTGATGAGGATGCAGTTCCTACTCCAATAGGATTAATATATGCAGGAAATGAAACACTGCCATACTACTTTATATGGCAGGCACCGGCAAGTGATATAGAAAGTTACAATGTGTACGTTGATGGAAAACTTGTTGCAGCATCAGGCACACCATCTATCAATTTAACAGCAGACGCTTTTGCAAGTGGAAACGGTGAATATACAGTATCAGTAAAATCAGTTAGAAATGGTAAGGAATCAAAGGCAACATCAATTACTTACACATATACAGGTGGAACAGTAGATAAGCCGACAACAGTAGCACCTACAACACAGAGTGAAACTTCAACAGCAGCAATTGGAGAAGGAAGCAATGCAGGTAAGGTTGACAGCGAAATACTTAACTGCAGGAATGATAAGGATTTAGCAGGATCTACTTTCGGAAAACTTTGTGTAAAGGTTAAGAAGAGCAAGAAGAAAGCTATCAGCCTTACATGGAAGAACATACAGGTTGCTAAGACATATGTTATCTATGGTGCAAAATGTGGAACTTCATATAAGAAGATTGCAACTGTTCACAGCAAGACATTTACAGATAAGAAGCTCAGGAAAGGTACTTACTATAAGTACATGGTTGTAGCATTAAATGAAAAGGGCGAAGTGGTAGCAATATCCAAGTTAATTCATGTGGCAACAAAGGGTGGAAAAGTAGGTAACTGTAAGAAGCTTAAAGTGAACAAGTCAAAGGTTAACTTAAAGCAGGGTAAGAAGTTTAAGTTAAAAGTTAAACAGATTGCTGAATCAAAGAAGGTTAAATTAAAGAAACATAGAAAGATAGCCTTCGAATCAGATAATCAGGATGTGGCTGTTGTATCTAAGAAAGGTATAATTACAGCAAAGAAGAAAGGCAAATGTTCAGTTTATGTTTATGCACAGAATGGTGTATATAAAAAAATAAAAATTAGAGTTAACTAGAAACATAGTAAAGGACTATTAGTCTGGAAAAATGTTCTCTGTTAAATAATAAAACTAAAAGGGATGCTATCACACTAATAATAGTTAGTGTGGTAGCATATATATATATATTGTTTGCTGGAAGTTGAAGAACGTGATGGATTATACATTTAAAAATTTTGCCGTAAGTGTTTACAAAAACAATTAAATAAGGGCTAAAAGTATTATCTGTCCCAACTGAAAAATGGTGTGCATTTTTCAGAAATAGTAACCAAATTTTATATTTTATTGAGCCTTAATTTGTAAGGTGATAGCCTATAAAAAAGAGTGTAAATAGGAGGGAAACATGCTAAAAAGATTTATTTCAATTTTGCTAACAGTAGTTATGGTTAGCACGTTGGGGGGCGGTATGAATATTGGTCAAAATGTTGAAGTAAAAGCTGCAACTGCAGGGATAACTAATGGTGCAACTTATACAATTGTATCGGCATATAATGGTAAGGCAATAACACAGACCGACCTTTCGACATTTTATGCAAATTGTGTGGTTTGGAACACAGATGCAATGAGCGATTTGGCAAGATGGACATTAAAGGAAACAGGGGATTATTATAATATCACCAATGTAGTATCGGGTAAGAGTATAAAAATAACCGGCAAAAACAGTGGTGATAATATGGACTTAAATGGTAATGATAATTCCAATAATTACAGATGGAAGTTAGTGCCAATTACATCAGGAACATATTCCGGATGTTACTATATTGTTTCAGCTGTAAAAAATGATAATGGTGAAGAAGAATATGCTGAAATTATCAGTGATGATGACAAAAAAGATAAGGATGGCGCACAGGTCAGATTATGGACAAAGGCAAAAAGTGTAGATTATGAGCCTCGTCAGATTTGGAGAATACAAAAGAGTGATGCTGAGAATTTATCATTTACTGAAGCAATGGCGGACAAGGCTTTAGAAGCATTTAAGAACAAGTATTATGTTAAAAATTCAACAACAGGATATGACAGCCTGGGTGGTGGATTCTGGGGAATTGCAGAAGTTATGGAGGCTATGCTTGATGGATATGAAACAACAGGAAAACCAATTTACAGGGATATGTTTCAAAATACATATAAGGATTTTATAGCAAGAAATGGAGATTATTGGTCAAATAATGATTTTAATGATGATATAGCCTGGGCAGTGCTTGATTCCGTAAGAGCATATTTGTTGTTTGGTGATCAGAGTTACTTAGACATTGCCAAGAAAAACTGGGACTTTATGTATAAAAGAGGAACAGAAGGAAGAACAGACGGACTGATTAGATGGTCTCATGAAAATGGTAGAGGCGACGGAACAACGTCATGTATTAACGGACCTGCAACAGTAGGTGCATGTTATCTGGCAATTGCCACAGGCGATGACAGTTATTATACAAAAGCTAAAAGTGTATTTGACGCATGGAGAAATAGTTCACTGTATGTAAGAGAAGGTGACGATGCAGGACATGTGTGGGATAGTGCAGGAAATAACTGGCGTTCTACTTATAATCAGGGAACTTTCCTTGGAGCAGCAATCATGCTTTATGAAAAGTATGGAACACAGCAGTATTATGATGATGCATGCAATGTTATGGCAAATACAGTAAAACACTTATGCTATAACAATATTTTAAAAGAAGAGAATACAAATTCAGGTGACCTTTCAGGTATGAGAGGAATTCTCATGAGGTATATGAGAAAATTCATTGTAGATTTTAATAAGGGTGAGTATCTTTCATTCTTTAAAGATAATGCAAGAGTTGCATGGATGAATAGTAATTCAAAAGGAATTATGCAATGTTCATGGCAGAAAAAAGCATCTGAAGACGCAACATGGGATTCATTTGCGGCTTATAACGCCATTTCACTTATGGCGAACATGCCAACATATGCGAATAATTTACAAAGGGATGCTTATTCAAATATTGAAGCAGAAGATTTAGATTATTGTAAAGGGCTTATTTCGGAAAATTCCGGCGGAACCAGTGGTGGCAGAAGTCTTGGTGGTGTAAAGAACGGAAATTATGCTGCTTACTACAATATTGATTTTGGTGAGACAGGTGCATCAAAACTCACATTTAAATATTCAAGAAGTACTGAAAAAGAAGATGCAAATGGAACATTGGAATTTAGACTTGGAAGCACAACAGGACCACTTATTGCAAAGGCAAGCATTGAAAATACAGGAACATGGCAGAACTGGAAGGAAGTTACAATTGATACAGCCCGCATTACCGGAGTGCAGAACGTATACATAGTGTTTAAGTCAGATACATCACATGTATGTAATTTTGATTACTTTAAATTTACTAAGGCAACAAAGGACGATCAGGGATACTTTTTCCTAAAGTCAGATGCATCAAATCAGTATGCAAAGTGTAAAAACGGAAGCAGTGATACAACAATTGTTGCAACAAGTGATAATAGAGATGAGTGGGAACAGTTTAAAATAATTAAAAATGATGATGGAACAGTTTCTTTCAAATCATTAGTATCAGGAAAATATATATGTATGGTAAGTGAAGGAGCATATCTTACAGCAAGCACCTCCGCAATATATAACGGAGAAAAATTTGTTATAGAAAGATACGCGGAAGATACAAGTAAAAATAAACAGTTTGCTATTAGGTCAATTGCAAATGGAAAGTATTTGTGCGTTGATCCAAGTGGCGACAAGGCGGTTCTTTCAACTTCAACTACGATAGGTGGCTTATGGGAAACTTTCCATATGGAAACCGTAAATGGAGAATGGATAGTGCCTGACGGAACTGTTCTTGCGGATAGTGCATATAGAGATGCATTTTCAAAAATTGAAGCAGAGAGCACAGATGACTTTAATGGAACAATTAATTATGATACATACCTAGGAAATACCAATGATGGTGAATGGGCAAGATATGATAGTGTAAGATTTACCAAAACCGCAAAGAGTATTATAATGAATTACTCTGTAAGAGGTAAGATTGCCACAGGAAAAGTATCATTGTATTTAGATAGTTTGGATACGACACCTGTTGGAGAATTGTATCTGACTGAAACTGCTGAAGACAGTTGGGATACATATGTAGAAAAACAGTTTGCTTTGGAAAAAGAGATAAGTGCAGGAGTTCATAATGTATATCTTAAATTTACCCCTGACAGCGGAAAGACATATGTTGGAAATATCGATTATTTCTTATTTAGTGAAGAGGCATATGAAGAACCAACAACAGTAGCATCAACAACAGTAGCACCAACAACAGTAGCGCCAACCACAACAGTGGCACCTACTACGACGGTTGCACCAACTACAACAGTGGCACCAACCACAACAGTAGCGCCAACCACAGTGGCACCAACAACAAAGGTAGTTCCTACAACAACAGTTGATGAGGATGCAGTTCCTGCTCCAATAGGATTAACATACGCAGGAAATGAAACACTTCCATACTACTTTGCATGGCAGGCACCTACAAGTGACATAGACAGCTATAATGTATATGTTGATGGAAGACTAGCAGCAACATCAAATATAGCAGCTATTAATTTAACAGCAGATGTATTTAAGGATGGAAAAAAGGATTATACAATATCAGTAAAATCTGTTAAAAATGGTAAGGAATCAGAAGCAACATCAATTACATATAGCTTTAAGGATGATGTGACAACAACGGTAGCACCTACCACAATAGTGGCACCAACAACAACAGTAGCACCTACTACAGTAGCACCTACAACGGTAGCACCAACAACGGTAGCACCAACAACAGTGACACCAACGACAGTAGCGCCTACAACAGAGGTACCAACAACGGTAGAACCTACAACAGAGGCACCGACAACAATGGCGCCTACAACACAGAGTGAAACTTCAACAGCAGCAATTGGAGAAGGAAGCAATGCAGGTAAGGTTGACAGCGAAATACTTAACTGCAGGAATGATAAGGATTTAGCAGGATCTACTTTCGGAAAACTTTGTGTAAAGGTTAAGAAGAGCAAGAAGAAAGCTATCAGCCTTACATGGAAGAACATACAGGTTGCTAAGACATATGTTATCTATGGTGCAAAATGTGGAACTTCATATAAGAAGATTGCAACTGTTCACAGCAAGACATTTACAGATAAGAAGCTCAGGAAAGGTACTTACTATAAGTACATGGTTGTAGCATTAAATGAAAAGGGCGAAGTGGTAGCAATATCCAAGTTAATTCATGTGGCAACAAAGGGTGGAAAAGTAGGTAACTGTAAGAAGCTTAAAGTGAACAAGTCAAAGGTTAACTTAAAGCAGGGTAAGAAGTTTAAGTTAAAAGTTAAACAGATTGCTGAATCAAAGAAGGTTAAATTAAAGAAACATAGAAAGATAGCCTTCGAATCAGATAATCAGGATGTGGCTGTTGTATCTAAGAAAGGTATAATTACAGCAAAGAAGAAAGGCA
>OCPS01002803.1_pt1 | contig 10888 bp, 10 predicted proteins | sample 1538651 | NCBI WGS metagenome assembly OCPS01 (sample SAMN04571715, study PRJEB22368) | human gut metagenome | biome: human gut; material: stool | host: Homo sapiens | place: Luxembourg | collected 2012-09-21 | reverse complement strand
ATAGTTTTATTGACTTGTTGGAGCAGGAACCATTTGATCAAAATTCATTGAATAAATATGGGCTAAAAAATGAGGATGTTGTAGAATTGTTGAAGCGTGTATTCGGGTAAAAATATGGTGTGGTATGCAGTTGATATGTAACCTATTTTTACAACTTTTGCGGACAACATTATGGGAAAATAAACCAGGTTATGTCAGAAAGCAAAAAATTGCAAAGGCTTACAAAGTCCGAAATACCTAGAAAAACTAAGTAATGCGAGGTTATGCAATAATGATAAAAATACAAGAAACGCCTGTGGCGATTCTTTTCATCTGCCACGGCAACATCTGTGTGATTGCCTGAAATGCCTGTGAAATCAATACTTTAAGAAAATGACAGGGTGAATTTACCCCTGTTTTACCCCTAATAATTATAGGCCTATCCGATAAGGAAAAATCCCTTAGCTGAATGTATAGGCGGAGGGATTTTTCCTTATTTTAACACTTGAATACATCAAAATAATATTGAAGAAATCAATATAATCGAGTATACTTATTTAAGTAAATGGGTTACAGAGTTATAGGAGAACTATGGAGCTGTAACGAGTTTATTATTAGGATAGGAAGGATCAACTATGACTGTAAGCTATAATAAATTATGGAAAAGACTTATAGATTTAAATATGAGCAAAACTCAGCTTAGAGAAAAAGCCGGTATAACAACAAATGCAATAGCAAAGATGGGAAAAAATGAGAATGTTTCGACAGAAATTATATGTAAAATATGCAAAGTATTGGAATGTCAGGTAGAAGATGTAATCGAATTAGTTGATGAAGAAGAAAAAAAGGTATGTTAGTATAGAAGAGTCCGTTTTATGGGATATATACTATGATATTATTAGAAAAAGTAAAGAGGTAATTGAATGTATACAAGTATAGAGCTTTTTGCTGGAGCCGGCGGATTGGCATTAGGAGTCGAAAAGGCGGGATTTAATACATTAGGTTTAATAGAATATGATAAGGACGCAGCGGATACATTAAAGAAAAATAGACCAAACTGGAATGTTATAAATGACGATATTGCAAATATATCGTGTCTGGATTTGGAAAAGTATTTCTCTATTAAAAAGGGTGAGCTAGATCTCCTTTCGGGTGGTGCACCTTGTCAGGCATTTTCATATGCTGGAAAAAGGCTTGGGCTTGAAGATGCAAGAGGAACATTATTTTATCACTATGCATTGTTCCTTGAAAAATTGCAGCCTAAAATGTTCCTGTTTGAGAATGTTCGAGGATTGCTTACACATGATCATGGAAAGACTTATTCAACAATGCTTGATATTTTTACAAGAGCTGGTTATACCATTGACAAACAAGTATTAAATGCATGGAATTATGGCGTACCGCAGAAAAGGGAACGACTTATTACTATAGGAATTCGCAATGATTTGGTAGGAAAGACTGAATACAGATTTCCGAAAGCACATAGCTATAAACCGGTTCTTAGAGATGTCCTTTTGGATTGTCCGGATGGTCCAGGGGTTCCGTATGGAGAAAAAAAGAGAAAGATTTTTGAATTAGTTCCAGCTGGTGGATATTGGAGAGATATAGATCCAGCAATTGCCAAGGAATATATGAAGAGTTGTTGGGATATGGAAGGCGGAAGAACTGGAATTCTGAGAAGAATGAGCCTGGATGAGCCATCTTTAACCGTATTAACATCTCCATCCCAAAAGCAAACAGAAAGATGTCATCCATTGGAAGCAAGACCTTTTACTGTTAGAGAAAATGCAAGATGTCAGACATTTCCAGATGATTGGGAATTTTGTGGAAATGTTTCGGCTCAATATAAACAGGTAGGAAATGCTGTCCCGGTTAATTTAGCATATGATATTGCAAGAGAAATTGTACATTCACTAGATATGCTTGCAGTGAATCAGAAAGTAAAGGAGGCAATGTAATGGATTGGAAACTGAAATTTATTAGTCAGGAAAATTTTGTTAAACATGTGGAAGCGACAATTGACAAGTACGGGGAAAAACTGGAATCTTTTGATATTAAACGGTTTAATAAGAATATTATTGATCCGATTAAGTTGATATTTGATAAAACAGTATATCAATCAACTTGGGAAGAAATGGTGGGAAATGAGATATTCCGACAAAGGGACAAATCAAATAATAACGATATTGGATATTTCCATCAGACAATATTTCAGTACATGAAAAATTGTCATGTGCCTGAAAATGGTAAAGAAGGCGGATGGGATGTTATCTATGAAAACGCAGATGGAATTCAATTGCCAGAGGGTGATGTAGTACATAAAATTTATGTTGAGATGAAGAATAAACATAATACTATGAATTCTGCATCTACAGGAAAGACATATATGAAAATGCAGAACCAATTATTGAATGACGATGATTGTGCGTGCTTTTTAGTAGAGGCAATTGCACAAAAATCACAAAATATTACATGGAATCCAACGGTTGATGGTAAGAAGATTTCTCATAAACGTATCAGAAGAGTAAGCATAGACCAGTTCTATGCACTTGTAACAGGAGAAGAAGCTGCATTTTACCAGATGTGTATGGTACTTCCGGAAGTTATAGAGTCCGTAGTGGCAAAGGGTGGAGATGTTAAAGTCCCACATGATACAGTTGCAGAGGAGTTGAAAAAGATTGCAGAAATTTCAGGAGAAAAATCAGAGAATCTTGCAATGGCTCTTGCTGTCTATATGCTTGGATTCAGTTCATATAATGGTTTTGCGGGATTAATCGATGGAAAAGCATCTATGGATGAAAATTTCCTGAAGCGAATTTACGCATATGCAAAAGGAATAAAAGAATGACAATAAATATATGTGAAGTAACTGTATATTGAGTGATGTTTTAGAGTATTATGGATATGATAATTCCAAAGGAGCACATGGATAATACAGCTGCCTCATAATATTATATTGATAGATTTTTAAAACTAATAAAATTGTAAAATAATGAAAAATCGTTAGCATAGAATTTTGAAAAGGCTACTGTGCTTGAAAGAGCGGAGAGGCCTTTGTTTTTTTAGTATTAAGAATAATAGATCATATATCATAGAAAGGTTAGACTTAGCAACATTGTAAAGATTGGAGAAGAAAGCTTGACCATTTAATAAACACTATCTATAATGGTTATTAACAATGTTGTCAGGAGCGTGAATATATGAATGTGAACCAATTATTAGAATATGCTATACAAGAGGTAAAGGAACTGAATAGCGGTGAAGTTTTCTTAGTTAGAGAACTTTTTAAAGGATATTTATGGAACAGAATTCCAAGAAAAGATAGGTTGTTATTGGGCACATTATTTTTGAATTGGACGCAGCAGAAGGCTAATATTGTTACACCAATAAATAAAACATCATCGGGGCAACAAAAATATCAAAAAATTTGATATATGTTTTCGCAAAGCTATTTGTTAAATATTAAATTTTATTGAAAGGATGTATTGTGAGATGACAACAGGAGAATTGCTTGTAGCTTTGTTTGAGGCATACAGGAATAATGATGATAGTGCCTTTATGAAAGCGGGAATGACTTTAATTGAAGAAGAAAAAGCAAAAAATCATTATGTATTAGCGAATAAATTGAAGAAAACGTTATCTTCGGTACCTGAAGTAAATTATAATAAATCATCTTTTACAAATAAATTAAATCGGGTTATGGATTTACCTAAAGATAAGGATGATGGTACAGAATTAGTAAAAATCATTTATCCACAAAAGAACTTTAATGATATTGTTTTGCCAGAGGAGATAAAGAAACAATTAGATAATGTTATTGTGGAATATGAGAAAAAAGAGATTTTAAAGGCATATGGCTTAGTTCCCAAAAAGAAACTTTTGTTTTGCGGACCTCCAGGATGTGGGAAAACAATATGTGCAGAAGCTGTTGCAAATGCATTAGATTTGCCCATACTTTATGTTTGCTTTGATGGTCTTATATCTTCATATTTAGGTGAAACATCTTCAAATATAAGAAAAGTTTTTGATTATGCAAGTAAAAATAATTGGGTTTTATTTTTTGATGAATTTGATGCTATTGGAAAGAGTAGGGATGCAGTTGAAGAACATAGCGAATTGAAACGAGTTGTAAATTCGTTTTTGCAAATTTTAGATGGTTTTACTTGTGACTCTGTGGTAATTGCAGCAACAAACCACGAAAAAGCAATTGATACTGCGTTATGGAGAAGGTTTGATGAAATTGTAATATTTGAGAAGCCTAATTATGAACAGATTATATTGTTGATTAAAAAGAAATTGCGAGCTTTTCAGGTTGAGTGCTTAGATGTACAAAAATTTGCAAAAGAATTACAGGGATGTTCATATGCTGACATAGAAAGAGTGTGTTTGGCTTCAATTAAAAATTGTATTATAAATGGAAACAGACCAATAACGAATGAGGTGTTTGCGGAGAATGTTCAGATGGAGTTGAAACGTGCTAATTTGATTCAAAAAATAGGGGAATAATTATGGAACATTTATACTTTACGAAAGTTGACAAACCGCCACAGGATAGAAGAAAGAAAAAGGGGTTTGTGCCTAGAGGCGATAGAAAAAGTAATATACAGCATGGTGAAGAACTTTTGTCCCAGGTCAAGAATCAGGTGACGGAGAATAACGATGATATTCGACGTTTTCGTTTTGAACCTCATTTAGTAATGAAGGTGGAACTTGAAAAGGATGCAAGTCTTAGTGAAGCGAATATAAGTAAACTGGAATCAATGGGATTAAAAGTAATTGATACAGAAGAAAAAGAACTTATGGTGCTTTTTGCCGATGATTATGAATTAAAAGAGTTTAATAAAGCAATTAATGATTATAAGCAAGGAGTGATAGCTCGCACTAAAATAGAAAATGAGGATCTTTTTTGTGCGATTAAAGGTGTTTCTAGATGGGATGAAGAGGATAGAAGGGGACAAGATATTGATGAATTGTCAGAAGTAGATTATATTGATTGTTATCTTTGGATTTTTGACTCACTTAATGAAACGCAGAAAAAAGCAGATGAATTTATAAAGAATACAGAGGGTAATTGTGTAAAATATTGCGATAAGTATATATCTCAAACAGTTGCAGTAGTCCGCTTGAAAATTCAGAAAAATCAGTTACCCTATTTCCTTAAACATCCATTGGTATACAAAATTGATAGAATACCTAGTTACCATATAAAACGAACAGAACGAACGTATATCAACAATATAAGCTTAAGTGATATAAAATATAATAGTGACTTTTTAACAGAAAAATCTTCTAGTATTTGTGTAATAGATAGTGGAATATTATCAGGACATCCTTTACTTAAAGATGCAATAGGTGATTCTAAGACATTTTATGTTACGGATGGGTATACGGCAAATGAGAATGATATAGCAGGTCATGGAACAATGGTTGCCGGAATTTGTGAATATGGAATCATTCACCCTGAAGATACTTTTGTGCCTCGTATTTATCTTTATAGTGCAAAAATACATGATGGGGAATATATAGGTGACTTTGCATTATGTAAGCAGGAGTTGGATGATGAAAAAATAGAAATAAATATGGAACAGGAAGAAATTCTATATAACTATTTTTCAGGAAAAATCACACAGGAACAACTGTTTGAAAAGTTAGAGCTAAAAACCAGAGTGCCTGAGACAAAAAGCATTATAAAAAAGTATACGCATATGCATGAAAAACTCATAGTTAATCAAATGAGAGAAATTGTTGCATATTTCAATAGTAACTATGGATGCCGTATTTTTAATTTATCACAAGGTGATTTGAATTATCCATATGATGATAAGAAACCAAGAGCATGGACATGTGTGTTAGATGAATTACAGAGAGAGTATGATATTTTATTTATTGTTTCATCTGGAAATTATGATTATGCAAAAGAACATGATGAAAAAGGCATATTAAAAGATTATCCTAGATATTTTTATACAGATGAACAAGCAAGAGTTATTGATCCTGCTGCTTCAAGTATTTCAATTACCGTGGGAGGGATGGCAAGTTCTTCAGTTCCTTTTGCATTACGTGATGAGACACTCAATGTTTTACCAATATCATTGAAAAATCAAATATCCTCTAGTACACGTATTGGACCAGGAATACAAAAGGCAATAAAACCTGAGTTTGTTGCGTATGGGGGAGATGATGCATTTAATACAATACTTTCCAAAACAAGTAAAAATGTGGGAACTTGCATAATGTCTCTTTCTAATAAGTTAACAGAAGGTATATTTAGTCAGGATGCAGGGACAAGCTATGCTGCTCCATATGTATCTCATATTGCAGCTTTAATATTGGAACGATATCCAGAAGCTTCTAATAATTTATTAAGAGCTATTTTGGTAAGTTCTTCCGATGTTCCAAGAGAAATTGAATTGCAGGTAGAAAAACTCGAAGATACAGAAACATTTATTGATATGCTTCAGCCGAGTTTTCGATTAAATGCTAAAGGACAAATAAAAAGTAATAAAAAGAAAATGCTACACTATTTAGCTGGATATGGGTATCCAAATCAGGAGGTGGCGACAGACTCTTTTGAACAGAGGGTTATGTTACTTGCAGATATGAGACAAGAAAATGCAATCGAAGTTGATAAAACCCATATTTTTGAGCTCCCTATTCCAAGAGAATTTGAGTCTGCAAAAGGGAAAAAAAGAATAACAGTATCATTAGCATATAATCCGGATGTTAGAAAAACAAGAATGGATTACTTGGGAAAAACGATGTCCTTTGAATTAATTAGAGGAAAAAGTTTGGAAGAAGTATATCAAGTATGTGCTTCACAAGCAGGACGTGATGAAGCGGATAAAGCAGAAAGATTTGAAGCTAAATATGTTTGTAAAATGGAAGACTGTGGTAAAGCTTTGAGAGAACATGGCACTTTACAAAAAGGGACATTTGAGTTTACAAGGTCTTCATATGGAGACAATTATTATCTAGTTGTTGATTGCAAAAAGAATTGGTCAGAAGAAAAGCAAGACTATGCGTTAGTAGTTACATATCAAGTGGAGGATAAAACCGTAAAATTATACGAATTTTTAAAGAATAGGATTCGTGCTCCACGTAGTAGAGGTCGAGTGTAGAAACTGGCATAATTGAAATATTTGTTGTTGAGATAGCTACTTATAGATATACATTAAAAAAATGGTAAGAAGATTTGAGTATCGATTTATATCCCTTAGTAGTCACTAAGGGCGCACTTCTATACCTACCTATTTGGCAGGTGATGTGCGCCCTCATTTTATTTCGGGAGTTGCGGGATAAATCCCGGTCAAGGCTAGGCCTTGCACAGACGAGGTCTGCTATCCACATTGTGGCAAGCCGCTATTTTCTCTTCCTTTTGCCATGTCCGTTTCCTTTGGCAGATTTGAAGGCTGTGGAATATCGTTCCACAATATCCATAAAAGTCTTGAATTCGTAAGGATCCATTTTCGTAAAATTCATTTGAAAAAGTTTACTGTATGTCAGCATTTGCTTTTGTGTTATGCTGTCTGCTTTCTGGACTTCCTCACAGGTATCCATGAATTCATCAAAAACAGTATCATAACTTCCAGTATTGGAATCTTTTTTATGTAATTCTCGTAAATCTTTTGCAATCGCAGAAATATCATTTCCCAAAAGATTATCAAAATAATTATTCTCATTAATGAGAGCTGCCTTTAGTGAGCACATATAGTGGTCACTATCAGAGAGCGAATATTTGTTTTTTATCATTGCCCGGTTGTGCGCTATGTATTTGTTCATATTACGAATCTGAGCAGATGCCAGAGCTATATGACAGATGCATTATGTGTCATACAACATTCATTCCATATCGCGAGTTTGAAAAAGTGCTGGGGATTGCAGGTATTGATTATTTCATCCGATATGGCGGCACAATGAGCCTTGGTGGAAAGCAGTATAATGATAATGCTATGATTTTTGCTACTAAGAAAAGCACGGATGAGTATGTTGACAGTGCTATTGCACGAAATATTCAGCATTCTTTGAAGAATTATAAGTACGAAGGTCATTTTCGTTCATTGCGGGATTTGTATGAGAAAAATGAATTAACAAATGCGACTAACAGAATTGTAGAGGATATGAATCATCGATTCACGATGGAGGTATTGACCAGAGATTTTAAATCAAATGATTTGAGAATTTCAGCAAGTAATTTACGAAAGGATAGGGAAGAACCGACAAATATTCTCGATCGTATTGATATTTTTAAAGTGAATGAAATGCTGAAATCTTTGCTGGAAATCAAGGATAAGGAAGAACAAAAGGTTGAAATTCAAGATGCACATCGTTATGAAATAAAAGAATACTTAGATTTCCTTGACTTAACTGTGGAAATAGAAAGCAGATGGATGTCTGATTATAATCGAAGAGAATCAAGAACGGCATTTTCGCAGCCGGGTATGCGTTATTCACAAGCAGAGGCACTAGTTAAATCGCTTATGCAGGATGATATGTTTAGAGGCTTATCCCTTGAAGAACGAAAGAGAGTAACTGAAAGAATAATAGATGAAATCAAAGGCAGAATGATGGAGGATATTGTTCTTTTGGAAACGAAGCTTTCTAAAAAGAATTGTGAAGTGTTCCGCTTGCAGTTTGCAATTGGCGAATTCGATATGGTGGTGTTTAATCCGGATGAAGGAACATGTGAAATCTATGAAATTAAACATAGTAAAGAAGTTGTTTCACAGCAGTGCAAGCATTTGTTAGATGAACAAAAGTGTAAGGATACTGAATTTAGATACGGTACAATTACTGGAAAATACGTGATTTATCGTGGTGCTACAACATCGCTTGTTCAGGCAGGAGTGGAGACACCGGAGGATGTGACTTATCTGAATGGGGAAGATTATTTGAAAAAATTATAGAGTGTAGTTTGGACAAGTGGAAAGGATGATGCAATGAGTAAAAACACTTTTAGCATATCAGGGGATAAAATATATATAACAAGACCTGAATGGAATTATATGGCTTGTGCTACGGTAAGGGACGATTATGCAGAAGAAATACGGAATGCTACTTGGGGATTGAATAACGAAAGATACCTTTATAATCAAAAACTAGGATATCTTCATGCTTATATAATGAAAAAGTGGTATGGCGATGAAGTTTGTCAAAGCATGAAAGAACAGCATTTTGTTATTGATCATATGGATAATAATAGTACTAATTGTTGTATAGATAATCTTTATTTTTTACCAAATGCATATAATAAGGCGAAAGGACTTACATTTGATCAGGAAAATGAGGACAAAAGATTTATTGCGTTGACTATAACTAAGGATTTCGATACAAAACTTTATCAAATAACAATTAAGTTTAATTATCCGGCAACATTAGTATTAGAGGGATTTGAGAAGCCTGCAGTTATTGAATTGGCGTACTTGTTGTATGAAGGGGATTATCGTAGAGTGATAACTGAGGCACAAAATATCTTACTTGAGTATAAAGAAGCATATGCATTTTCGCCAGAAAAAATACGAGCTATTGATTATCATATAGAAGGTTGCATAGGAAAAGTTTTGCCACCGGAGGTTCATGAAGAGTATTTGAGTGGTAAACATGGACATGGTGTTTGTATTATGCACAGAATTGCACCATTAAAAAATTGGACGAAGGATGTTGGAGAAAAATATTTTATTATAACGGACATCGCTGGTGGTGAAGGTATCAGATAGAGTTATAGAAAGAACTATATAGCATTTGGATGAATTGAAAAGGAGGTTTACATCGGTTTATAAGATGTAAGTCTCTTTAGGTATTATATATTTTCAATTTCAAGCAAATCAACTTTCTTCCCATCTGTGCTTATCACATTCTCGCGTTGATTCTTGCATATGAGCAAGTCAGGATGTTCTTCATCCAGAAATTTATGGAATATGCTTTCAGCCTGTGCGTAGTACATAAGGGCTACCTTGGTATTGCACATAGAGGCATAGACGGCGGCAAGGTTTTGAAGCAGATATCCTTTGGTAAGGGTGTTGGATTCATACACTTTATCCGTGATGCCAATACAGCTTGTAAAGATTCTTGCAGCTTCCGGGAACTTGCCTTGCTGATATAAAAGTTTGGCATAAGTGGTCATGGTATGGAGGCCGTTTGGGAAATACTGCATCTGTGTCTGTACAAGTATATTGGCAGATTTTTCAATGTAATCTAAAGCATGCACCGGTTTGAGGAGTTTCATACAATAACTTTCGGCATCCAGATACATGGATGATAAATTGAAGATGCGAGTGGTGCCTTTTCCGTAGGCTTCAGTATACTGTAAAAATTATGAGGTAGTGTACATACTATTTCATACAGGAATGCGAATATCGGAATTTTGTGGACTGACGTTGAAGGACATTGATATTGAGAACAGAACTGTGAATATCAATCATCAGTTGTAGAGAACATCGGATATGCGGTATATCATAGAAAGAACAAAGACGGATGCAGGAACAAGAGTGTTGCCAATCACAGAGGATGTGGTGCAGATGTTTCAGGCAATCATTGAGGACAGAAATGCACCGAAAGTGGAGAAGTCCATAATGGATATAGTGGATTTCTATTTTACGATGATAATGGAATGCCACTTGTGGCAATGCACTGGCAGCACCGATTCAATCATATGGTTGGCAAATACAATGACATTTACCGGGTGCAGAAGCCAAACATTACGCCTCATGTATGCAGGCACACCTATTGTTTGAATATGGCAAAATCGAGAATGAATCCAAAGACATTGCAGTACCTCACGGGGCATTCGGATATATCGGTTACAATGAATGTGTACACACATATAGGATTTGATGATGCCGAGGAAGAATTGAAACGGATGGAAGAGTTTAGAAAGGCACAGGCGGAGGTTGAGCAGAAGAAGGAGAAACCG
>OCPS01002782.1_pt1 | contig 10989 bp, 10 predicted proteins | sample 1538651 | NCBI WGS metagenome assembly OCPS01 (sample SAMN04571715, study PRJEB22368) | human gut metagenome | biome: human gut; material: stool | host: Homo sapiens | place: Luxembourg | collected 2012-09-21 | reverse complement strand
TTAAAATTTTCTTATCTTAAAAATGTGGCACTATTTAAGCCTGTATTCATATTCGCCCCGGTAATATGTTCTTCTGTTTCAACGCTGACAAAACATCTGATAAAAAACTTACTTCTCAAACATGCTCACTTCTTCGCTCACGCCGACATTAAGAAATCCGTCGTAACCGCGTTCTTCAAGTTTGTTAAGGAACTTGCCAAGCTTTTTAGGCTTGATGTATAATGACGCGATTTTCCCCTGTGCTCTTAAAGCATCAGCCGCCTTGACAGCATCTTTTAACTGTCCGTCCTCATATACAACCGCAATCTTGTCGGCTCTCTGTTCAATACTGATTCCGTTATTCATAAGAATTCCGAATATTCTCTCAAAACCGATTGAGAAACCTACAGCAGGAATATCTTCATTGAGGAATTTGCCGATAAGGTGGTCGTATCTTCCGCCGCCTGCAACAGCTCCCTTGAAATCAATACTCTCAACTTCAAATACTGTTCCTGTATAATATCCCTGTCCTCTTACAAGCGACAAATCAAATACAAGTTCAAACGCATTGCCTGTAAGTTCATTTACAGTGTCAATGATATGTTCAAGGCTTTCTGCCGGAGTTTTGTCCTCAAGACGTGATTTTAAGCTTTCAAGAGTAAAATCACCCTCTGATAAGAACTTTTCAAAGTTATCGACAGCATCCTTTGCAAATCCCTTTTCTGTAAGTTCTTCAACAACTCCCGTAAGACCGATTTTGTCCATTTTATCGAATGTGATACATACACTGTCCAAATCATTTTCCGCAAATCCAAATGACTGAAGAACAGCACGTAAAAGTCTTCTGTCATTTAACTTAACCTTATAATTTTTAAGACCGATTGCATCAAGAGCCTTTGTTGTTGTAAGAATAAGTTCAATCTCCGAATCCGTAGACTCTGAACCGATAATATCAATATCGCACTGGATAAACTCACGAAGTCTTCCCTTCTGAGGTCTCTCGGCTCTGTATACACGGTCAATCTGTATACACTTCATCGGAAGTGTAAGCTTATCTTTGTTGTTGGCATAATAACGGCTCAACGGAAGTGTAAGGTCATATCTTAAACCCATATCCGCAAGTTCATTTTCATTTGCAGCAGTAACTCCTGAAGCAAGTGCTTTGTCAAGCTTATCTCCTCGCTTCATAATCTTAAATATAAGATTAAGATTCTCACCGCCGTCGCTCTTATCAAGATTTTCAATATCTTCTATTGCAGGTGTAATGATATGTTCAAAACCATTTTCCTTATATACACTGAGAATTCTTTCCTGAAGATAATCACGAATCTCCACTTCGTTAGGAAGATAATCGTTAGTTCCCTTTACTGATGTAATTTTCATTTTAAAACTTTCCTTTTACTTAATAATAATTTAAATATTGCGGCACTTACTGCCAAAAACCGGTGTTACGATAACACAGCCTCTTATTTATACAATATGAGAAGCACACACATATGGGCATGCTTCTCATAATATCTTAAACGTCTGCTTCGTCTATAGCTTTTCCTATATCGTGACGCATATATTTGTTTGCAAAATCAACCCATTCCGTAGCACGGTACGCATTTGCACGGGCTTCTTTTAAATCCTTGCCCAATGCGGTAACACCGAGTACACGTCCGCCATTAGTTACAACTTTGCCCTCTTCATTAAACTTTGTTCCTGCATGGAAAAGGAAATATCCTTCATCATCATGGAATTTATCCATACCTGTAATCTCAAATCCTTTTTCATAAGAAAGAGGGTATCCGTCAGAAGCAAGAACAACACATACGCATGCATTGTCTTCAAACTGAAGGTCAATCTTATCAAGTGTTCCGTCGATGCAGGCCTCAAATACATCAATTATATCATTCTTCATTCTCGGAAGAACAACCTGTGCTTCAGGGTCACCGAAACGTGCATTGTACTCAAGGACTCTTGGTCCCTTAGGTGTAAGCATAAGTCCGAAGAAAATAACACCCTTGAATGGTCTTCCTTCTGCTTTCATGGCATCAACCGTAGGCTGGTATACATATTTCTGACAGAAATCATCAACTTCCTTCGTATAGAAAGGACTCGGTGAAAAGTTACCCATACCGCCTGTGTTAAGCCCCTGATCACCATCTTTTGCTCTCTTGTGATCCTGTGCAGATGACATAATCCTGATTGTGTTACCGTCAACAAATGATAATACAGATACCTCACGTCCTGTCATAAACTCTTCTATAACAATTGTATTTCCAGCAGATCCGAATTTCTTATCAAGCATAAGCTCATCAACTCCAGCAAGTGCTTCTTCCTTTGTAGGGCAGATAAGAACACCCTTACCAAGTGCAAGTCCGTCTGCTTTTAATACGATAGGATACTCTGCATTTTCAAGATATGCTTTTGCATCATCGGCAGATGTGAATGTCTCATATGCTGCGGTAGGAATGTTATATTTTTTCATCAAATCTTTTGAAAATGCTTTTGAGCCTTCAAGGATAGCCGCATTCTTTCTCGGTCCGAATACTCTTAATCCTTCTGCCTCAAACACATCAACAATACCGCCGACAAGCGGGTCATCCATACCAATTACTGTTAAATCAATATTTTTTTCTTTAGCAAATGCAACAAGCTTATCGAATTCCATCGCCTTGATGTCAACACATTCAGCGATCTGCGAAATTCCTGCATTACCCGGAGCACAATATATCTTATCAACCTTAGGACTCTGTGAAATCTTCCAGCAGATAGCATGTTCACGTCCGCCGCTTCCAACTACAAGTACTTTCATATCTAATTTCTTTATTGGCAATCATATTAATGGCAGCCGGAAGAAGCTTCCACTCAGCTTCTTCCATAACTCTTTTCTGAAGAATCTCAGGCGTATCGCCCTCTTTAACTTCAACTGCTTTCTGAAATATAATCTCGCCCGTATCCATTCCCTCATCAACATAGTGAACAGTAGCACCTGTCACCTTTACGCCTTTTGCAAGTGCAGCCTCATGAACATGAAGTCCATAAAAACCAACTCCGCAAAATGATGGTATGAGTGATGGATGTATATTAATAATTCTGTGTGAATACTGATGTACCATTTCTTCAGGAATCTTAACAAGAAATCCTGCAAGAACAACAAGGTCAACATTAAGTGAATTAACCTTCTCAAGAAGAGCCTTGTTAAACTCGTCTCTTGTCTCGTATGACTTAGGAGAAACACATATTGCTTCTATTCCATTATCTTTTGCTCTTGTAAGTGCGTAAGCATCTGCATTATTGCTTATTACAGCAGCAATCTCCGTATTGGTAATTGTCTTATCCTTAATACCATCAATAATTGCCTGGAGATTAGTTCCGCCTCCGGATACCATCACCGCAATTCTTAGCATACTGTAACTCCCTTCTCGCCAGCCTTTACTTCACCGATTACATAACCTGTCTCACCGGCTGCTTTTACTGCTGCAAGAACCTTATCAACATCTGCACTGTCAACTGCAAGTACCATACCGATACCCATGTTGAATGTGTTATACATCATCTTTTCTTCAATCTCACCATCATTCTGAAGCATCTTGAAGATTGGTGGTACTTCATAGCTGTCTTTCTTAATTACAGCATGTGCACCTTCTGGTAACATTCTAGGAACATTTTCATAGAAACCGCCGCCTGTGATATGGCTGCATCCCTTGATACGAACACCTGCATTCTTGATTTCCTTTAATGTCTTAACATAAATCTTTGTCGGAGCAAGTAATGCTTCACCGAGAGTCTTTCCAAGTGAATCATAATATGTATTAAGTGATTCTTCTGTTATAGTAAATACACTTCTTACAAGTGAAAATCCATTACTGTGGACACCGCTTGACGCAATACCGATAAGAGTGTCTCCTGCTTTGATATCTTTGCCTGTGATAAGATCTTTCTCATCAACAACGCCTACTGCAAAACCGGCAAGGTCATATTCCTCAACAGGATAAAAACCAGGCATCTCTGCTGTCTCGCCACCGATTAACGCACATTCAGACTGAATACATCCGTCAGCAACACCCTTAACAATCTGAGCAATTTTCTCAGGCTCATTCTTGCCACAGGCAATATAGTCAAGGAAGAATAAAGGTTCGCCACCGGCACATGCAATATCATTTACACACATGGCAACACAGTCTATACCTACTGTATCATGCTTGTCCATTGTAAATGCAATCTTTAACTTTGTACCAACACCATCAGTACCTGAAACAAGTGTAGGCTTTTCCATGCCTTTAAACTTTTCCATAGAAAACGCACCTGAAAATCCACCAAGATTTGTAAGCACCTCAGGTCTCATTGTCTTTGCAACATGTTCCTTCATTAACTCTACCGATTTGTAACCTGCCTCAATATCTACACCAGCTTTTTTGTAATCCATTTTTTCCTCCATATTATGCATTTCATGCAAAAATTTATTTTATTTTTAATTAAAATTAATTAACACATAAAGAAATTAATAATTCTTATATCCTACATCCTGAAGACGAGCGTCCTTCTTCTGTACGCTCTCTTTTAAGCCCTTGCTGTAATCCTTTAACTTAACAAGGAGTTCCGGGTCTGATGTTGCAAGAATCTTTGCTGCTAAAAGTCCTGCATTGGCACCACCGTTAATTGCAACTGTTGCAACAGGAATACCTGATGGCATCTGTACTATTGAATAAAGTGAATCCCTGCCTCCGAGAGATGTTGTATGCATCGGGATACCGATAACCGGCATAGGGAATATTGCTGCACACATACCCGGAAGATGTGCTGCCATACCTGCACCTGCAATAATAACCTTAAATCCCTTTTCTTCTGCTGTCTTTGCATACTCAAAGAACACATCCGGTTCTCTGTGTGCAGAGATAATAGTCATCTCATAAGAAATACCCAACTGTTCAAGGATGTCTGCTGCTTTTGCCATAACAGGCATATCAGAGTCACTTCCCATAACAATACCAACTTTAGCCATAATTTCCTCCATTCCTGTTTTGATTCAATGCCGCCTTAATGGTGCAAAGAAAAAAAAGCTAAAAATTCTTCTTTCTATTTTACTTTATCTTGTTAAACTCGTCAACCTCAAGCCGCTTTTTTTCTTTTTTGCTTTCTATTACATGTTTTATTGCAAGATATGGATGGTAAAAAATCATTCTCGGACCGGAAAAACGCATAACTTCACGTATTTTTTCTCTCATTTCCGGCTTGTAACAATGAACTTTACAGTTAGAACAAAATGTCTTTGTCTCCATAAACGGGCATTTGTCACTTCTTAACTTTGCATAATCGTCTAGTTTTTTACACTCATCACAAAGCACGCCTTTTGTTTTATGTTTCTTTTTACAGTACAAACCAATCATAAGGGAGACAACCTCTTTTTCCTGCTCCCTTTTTGACTGTATTTTTTCTGCTGACATTTTACTTTCTTTATCTTTCATCAGCTCATCCTTCCGTTTTCCACGCTGTATACACGGTCAACCATACGCATGCTTGATTTTCTGTGCGATACAAGCACAATTGTCTTTCCATTTCTCTCTTCATGAAGAGATTTAAGAATTACAGCTTCATTAAGGCTGTCAAGATTACTTGTCGGTTCATCAAGAAGCATCATATCCGCATTATGTAAAAATGCTCTTGCAAGCCCGATTCGCTGTTTTTCGCCACCTGAAAGCGTTCCGCCAAGTTCTCCTACAGGTGTGTCATATCCTTTTGGAAGTCCCATTATAAAATCATGCACAGACGCTTTTTTACATGCCTCATAAACTTCCACATCTGTTGCATCAAGTTTTGCTATTTTAATATTATTTTTAATGCTGTCCGCAAAAAGATGTGTCTCCTGTGTAACAAAGCTCTCCATATCTCGAAGATTTGAAGTATTTACATCATTAATATTTTTCCCGGAAATATTGATGCTTCCGTTATCCACATTCCAGAAACGCATAAAAAGCTTCAAAAATGTCGATTTTCCGCTTCCGCTTCGTCCTGCAATTCCTATAACAGAATTTTTCGGTATATCAACTGACACATTATCAAGAATTGTCTCATCTCCATATGCAAATGTAACATTTTCTGATGATGCCCCATTGAATTCTATATTCTGCTTTCCGCTGACCTCTTCTACAACCGGCTTTTCCTCAAGAATATCAAGGACTCTGTTTCCTGCTGCAAATGTGTTCTGTAATGTGCTTCCAAGTGCTGCAAGTGCAACAACAGGCCCAAAAGAACTCATAAGTGCAATAACAGGAATCAGCACACCATCAAATTCAACCGCTCCGTTTACAAATAACATTCCGCTTGCAAAAAGTATTAATACGTCAAAAAACAAAATCACTGTATTAGTAATTGCTGTATTCCTTCCCGAAAAGCACTTCATCTTTGCTTCATTTTCGCTGAGTTCTTCCATTTTTTCATTCATCTGTGCAAGACGTTTTCTGCCTGTTCCAAACTGCTGTATCTGCGGCAGTCCTCTGAGACTGTCAAGCACAAATGCTGATAATTCACCTGATTTTGTACGAAAAACCAGTCCCATGTCACCGCTTAACTTTGAAACTGCAAGTGGAATTATAACACCTACTGTAATATAAGCTGCAAGTGCAATAACACCGAGCAGAGGATTATAGCTTCCGATAAAAATACACATTATCACCGTAAAAAGTGCTGCTATCGCAACAGGTGAAATCGTATGTGCATAGAATACTTCAAGAAGTTCTATATCAGATGTAATTACAGAAATCAAATCACCTTTGTCTCGTCCTTCAAGCTTCGCCGGACAGAGCTTTCTCAATGCTCCAAATACCTTATCTCTTATTAATGCAAGAAGCTTAAATGCAATAAAATGATTGCATGACTGTTCCGCATATCTTAACACAGCTCTGAGTACCGCCATTCCTGCCATTGCTGCAAATATAACAGCCAGATGCAGACTATTTTTTCCTAAGACACTTAATATTGCAAATCCGCCCGAAATCGTTATAAATGATGCACAAAGATGTCCCATAAGTCCCATCAGAATTGCAAGAATCATATATCCTGTCATCGGTTTAACAAGTCCGATAAGATTTGTCATGACTTTAAATCCGCTTCTTTTTTTATGTGTATTCATGCTGTCTCCTTTCCAAAACTTTCAAGTTCCTGCTGTGCATTCCAGAGTTTCTCATAAACTCCGTGTCTGTCAAGGAGTTCTTCATGTGTTCCGCACTCTGCCACATTGCCGCTTTCAAGAACATAAATATTATCTGCTCCTGTTACGTTTGCAAGTCTGTGTGAAATAAGAATTACTGTCTTTGTCTTTGCAAGTTCGTATATTCTTTCCATTATTTCATTTTCACTTTCAACATCAATATTAGACGTTGCCTCATCAAAAATGTATACAGGACTGTCATGCAGCAATGCTCTTGCAAGTGCAAGTCTCTGACACTGCCCGCCGGAAAAATTAGATGCTTTTTCAAGAAGCTTAGTATCAAGTCCATCCTCGCCTTTAAGGAAATCTGCAAGATTAACTTCTTTAAGCATTTCCCATAGTTTGTCATCTTTGGCATCCGGACTTCCCATAAGAAGATTCTGCCTTACTGTTCCTTTGAAAAGATAGCTGTTATGCCCTACATATGTAATATGCTTCATAAGGCTTGCTTCGCTTATCTGCGAGAGTGAATTGCCGCCTATTGTCACATTTCCCATATAATTTTTCATATGTCCCATAATAATTCCCGCAGTTGTTGACTTTCCGCAACCGCTCTCACCGACAACAGCTGTAAAGCTGCCACTTTTAAATACCATGTCAATTCCATGCAATATTTCCCTGTCATCATCATATGAAAATGCAAGATTTTTGCACACTATATCTCCATCCTGCGGACACTCTTTTCCGTTTTCATTATTATCTTCTGGCAAATCAAGAAGTTTAAATATCTTATCGCTTGATGCCATACCATTCATTGCAATATGAAAGAAGCTTCCGAGCTGTCTCATCGGTATGAAAAAGTCAGCCGAAAGAAGTATTATAAGAATCGCCCCGGCAAGACCGATATGCCCTGCCTTAAACTGAGTAACAGACATTACAATTCCAAGTGCCGCACCGCCATATGCGATTAAATCCATTATCGTAATCGAATTAAGCTGCATTGTGAGCACTTTCATAGTAATTTTACGGAATTCTTCAGATGCCTCATTCATCTGTTTGTGTTTGAATTCATCTGCCTGATAGATTTTTAATGTTGTAAGTCCCTGAAGATTTTCAAGGAAAGTATCGCCTAATGCCGTATATCTGCCCCAGTATTTACTGAGAAGTTTTTTTGCCCATGTCTGCACAGCCGCTATCGCAACAGGTATAAGCGGAACGCATATAAGAAGCACAACCGCAGACGGAACATTTATAAAACATAAAATCACAAATAAAGTAAGCGGTGCAATCATTGCATAGAAAAACTGCGGCAGATACGCACCAAAATATGTCTCAAGCTGGTCAACACCCTCTACCGCAACCTGTACAATTTCTGATGTCTGAACCTTTTCCTGATAAGAAGTTCCAAGCTTTAATAACTTTTCATATATCTTTTCACGCAGTGTTTTCTTTACTGCCTTTGATGAAAGATAACTCATCTTGGACATCCCGACCGCACACAGAAATCTTATGACAACTGCCGCCGCTATTATTATAGTTGTAGAGATTCTTGTCCTTGTGACATTTTTTTCTGCCATAGATGCAAGAAGCACGGATATTGCCGCCATCATGACAACATTGGCAGCAAGCGAGCACCACTGTATCGCAACATTGAGTGCTATATACTTTTTACTTTCTTTGACTGTACCAATCAGCCTTTTATTAATCATCATAAATGTAAGTTTCCTTTCTTCTTTTGCAGCGAACTTTTGTTAGTTTGCACTAATAAATATATCATAAAACTTACATCTGTTCAAATTAATATTTTACAAAAATGGGTGGGAATTTTAGGGAAAAACTAATAAAAATATTTTTGTATTTCTTCCGGCAAGTACTTTGCTAATTCTTCTGCCAGTTCATACACCTTTGTTCCCGGTGCAATCTGTGCAGGTGTTTTTCCCACTCCATTCTCAATAATTCTTTTAGCATATCGAATTGCCAATTTCGGATTTCCTGACTTCATCAATATTTCAAATATATTATTCATATTTTTCTCATACTTACCGATCCCAAGTTCCTGAAATTTTTCATTTAAAAATTTCACATACTCTGATCTGTGATTATTTGATGTATAATATGCAAAATGCAATATAAACCAAAACTCAATACACTCATTGCTCCATGCTGCATGATACTGAATATTGGGATTTTTCTGATTTAATACTTGTGTTCTCTGAACAACTCCATTAACATCACTTGAAGGAAAACTATCTTTATCATAAACACACCATATCTCCCCTTTTGCAATTTTATTATCTCTCACATACTCTTCGGCTCTTACAATTACCCGCATTGTCTCAGCCTGACATCCTTCAATTTCAATCAAAACCATATCCCGATAAATTGGATTATCTTCAATGTACCTTTTAAATCCCTGAAAATACTTAGGTTCTGTTGCTTGACCTTCACAGAAGATATAATATCTAAACTCCTTCTTTTCCAAATATTCCTGTTTTCGCTTTTTCTTCCAATTTTCTTTTTTCTGTCCACCTCTCTTAGCCATTTACCTTCCCCCAGTCTATAATTTTTTTCAAGTAAGGATCGGCACCATATTTTCCTTCAAGATACTGCTTATCAAACTTAGCGTCTTTTCGTACTGATTCTCCTTTTTTATTCTTAAATTCTACAAGAGAATACAATTTTGAATTCTGACGTTGGCCTTTAGCAACAAACCATATTTCATCTCTTCTGAATATTTCACTGTTCATGGTAGATAAATCATGTGATGTAAAAATCAGTTGTGCACCATTCCTATTCTTTTCCATATCGCTAAATGTCATAATAAGATATCTCAACAATACCGGATGTATCTTTGCATCCAGTTCATCAATTACAAGTGTTGTTCCTCTCAATAGGCTTTTTGCAATAAAAGGAAGAAGACCAAATAATTTTTTTGTTCCACTTGACTCATCAAATAAATTCAATTCAGCTTCATAGTCATTTACTATATGCTTTGTAAAAACCTCAATTCGGTCATTTTCATTTTCTTCAACACGAAAATCTATAATATCCAAATCCATTTCCTGAATCATCTGAAGCATTAGTCTTTTTACATCTTCAGATTTTGATACAGCCATACGCAATTCCTGCATAGGATTTCCATAATTTAAAAAAGCAATTCCTTCATCAAACCAGCCCAACACATCCCGAACTACATCATTTTTACTATAAGTTATTCCCAGATAAGATAACAATGGCAATGTGTCTGATAATTCATCACTTGTTTTTAACTTTGCAAATGTACCTTTTAATCTAATTTCTTTTTTATCCCGTTCAAAAAGTGCAGATTTTCGCCCTGTTTCTAATTTTATACGATCCAATCTTTCATATTCGATTACTTCTTTTTTTACAATTAATTCATATCTATACTCAGCCAATGCAGTTCTAAAGAACAATTCAAATTCTGTAGGCTCATTAATTGTCTCTTTATCAAAAGCAAATGGCTCTATAATAAGCTTCTTCATCCTTATTGCAATATCTTCATTATTACTTGTCGCATATAATGGTCTCAACACTTTCATAACCAGACTATGCAATGCTTCCAAAACATTTGATTTGCCACCGCCATTCGGACCGTATACCGCCGATACCGGCAAATATAATTCCCCATCTGTACAATTTATAACTCTGTCTTCATGCTCAGAAATCGCAGCAGCTTGCATGTCAAACGTTATCTCTTCCCGTATACTCTTAAAATTTTTCACTGTAAATTGACATAACATATTATTTACCTCCACTTATCAAAACTTCTTACTTATATAATATATTATATCCATTTTCTCATTTTTACAACATATATTTGAGATAAATTCTCATATTTTATATTATAATTAGTT
>OCPS01002776.1_pt1 | contig 11005 bp, 7 predicted proteins | sample 1538651 | NCBI WGS metagenome assembly OCPS01 (sample SAMN04571715, study PRJEB22368) | human gut metagenome | biome: human gut; material: stool | host: Homo sapiens | place: Luxembourg | collected 2012-09-21 | reverse complement strand
ACAGTGTTGGACTTGACGGAGGGATTGGAACAAAAAGTGAATTATATATGCTGCTCAGGTTTCCAGCACGGTTTATCTTTACGGAGAACCGAAGACAAGTACCGTCTGGGCATCTATTGATCTGAAGCAGCGGCAGCTTTTTGATCTGGATTAAAATTTACATAATCTTTATTTGATTATTTGAAAAAACAGTGCTATAGTAAAGTTGGTTCCGGTAAACAGATGATTTATGGATCCCAGAAGAGGACCGGGCGGAACCAAATTACTGTTGACCGGTCAGGATCTGGATCAGGAAAGAAGGAAGAGGGAAAAAATTGCGTAAAAAATCACATATACTGTTAGGCAGATACCTGGCTGACCAGATGTCTGAGGTGTACAGTCTCCAGCAGCACAGAAAAGCGTTTTGCCTGGGCAATATCATGCCTGATCTGAAACCATCGTTTCTCACCACCAGACATGAGTTTTTCGGAACATTCGATCACCTCCAGAATAAGATGAGGGCGCTTGTCGAGAAGAACCCGGAGGAAGAGAATGCCAGAGTATACTGGAGAAGATTCGGTGAGGTCATGCATTATATGGCTGATTATTTTACTTTTCCTCATAACAAAACATACAAAGGAAATCTTGCAGCACATAATTCTTATGAAGCTGAGCTGAAGAACCGCCTGAGAGAATGTATCCTCAGCGGCGCAGCAGACAGCCAGCTGGAAGAAGCGAAGCAGTTTGAAAGCTTTGAGGAACTTGTGGAATATATCCGTGAGCGTCATGCATATTATCTGGAAAGCCCGCGGTGCATTGCCGATGACATCCGTTTTATCCTTCGGGTGTGCTATCAGGTTGTACAGGGGATTTTTCAGCTCTGTGTCAGAAAACAGTTTCATATGGGCGGACAGCCGGCAGTGACTGTCTGACAGTATATAAAAAGCCGCAGTGTGTGAGAGCACTGTGGCTTTTTTACGTTATGGTAAACTCTAAAAAATCTTACAAAAATGTGAATAAAAAGTGAAAAATAGATGAATTGAAGGGGATATCCTACCAGAACAGTTGATTTCACGATTTTCGTATGCTAAAATAAATTGAATTAAACTTTAAGTTATCAAACGGTTTAAGGCAGACCTTTATTATAGGGGAAGTAAAGGGATGTTCAAGGAAAGAAGGGAGCATCTTAATAAATATGAAGAACAAGTACCTGAATAAGTTTTTTTGCATCACGATGTTATCAGCTATGGTACTGGCAGTTCCAACCGGAGTAAAAGCCGCCGAGCAAGCAGATAATGTTGTTGCTGAGGAAGGTGTTTCAGGAGACGGGAGCGAGGTAAGTGAACCGGAGCCAGAAGTTCCGGAAGTTCCGGCAGAACCGGAAATAACTGCTGCACCTGACCCGGAACCAACTACAGCGCCGGAGCCAACAGATACACCGGCACCTGCGCCGACGGAAACACCGGAGCCAACTGCAACACCTGCGCCGACGGGAACACCGGAGCCGACAGCGACACCTGCACCAACGGCAACGCCGGAGCCAACCGCAACACCTGCACCGACGGCAACACCGGCCAGGGATGACTCTGCAAAGGTACAGGCGGTGATCCGGAAGATCAAAGCACTGGCAGGCAGAACGATCACAGCAGCAGATAAAGCGGAGATAGATAGCGTACGTGCAGCTTATGAGGCACTGTCTAATACAGAAAAGGCCAAGGTTACGAATTATAAGATCCTGACTGAGGCAGAAGCCAAGCTTGCAGCTGTCGACAAGAACGACAGTGATAACAAAAAAGGCAACAAAAAAGATAACAAAAAAGATGATAGCAGCACGGAAGATAACAAGAATACAGAGATCACAGATGAAAATAACGCCACAGCAACACAGATCGGAGATCCTGTTTATGTGACAAATATGGTATCCAATCTCCATGCGGGCAAGGATTTTTATCTGGATAGTCTTAAGAGCAATTATCATCTGTCCTTCTCCGATGATTTTGCTTCTGTAATGGAAGAGATCGAAAGAGAATATAAAGAGAAGAACAAGCTTACCGATACGGAGAATACACTTCTGGTAAGAAACTGGCAGGATATCCTTGCTGTTTATATTTACGAAAAGAGCAAAGCAGGAGCAACGTCATTTACATTGGATGCATCCTGCAAGGATGATCTGGCAAGGATCTTTGCGGAGATGAACCCCATCGTCAGGGACAAGCAGGATATTACCAAGATATCCTACGGAAATCGTAAGATCAACTACTACATCAAGAAGAACAATATTGCAAAGGAAGACAGAAGCGTCCTTAAGAAATATGTGGAAACAGACTGTAAGCTTCTCTGTGCGGTAGTTACCGCATCCAAAGGCTTTGTCCGTGAAAGTGTGGGAGACAATGTTTCTGAGGATCGTGTAGATGTTATCACCGCAGCGTATTCACTGGTTGGTAAGGTCGGATATTTCTGGGGCGGTAAATCTACGGTGATCGGAGAAGATCCAAGCTGGGGCTCCGTTGAGAAGGTATCTGCAGACGGCAGCAGAAGCTCCGGTACGCTCCGTGCATATGGTCTGGACTGCAGCGGCTTTGTTACCTGGGCAGTGATCAATGGATATAAGGATCAGGGAATGCAGGCAGCAGTTGGAGACGGAACCTCTGACCAGTGGGAGAAGGCCGGTGTTGTCAGCGAAGCAGATGCACAGCCAGGAGATCTGGTATTCCAGAGAGGACCGGAAGCAGGAAGCAACAACCACGTTGGTATCCTGTGCGGAAAGACGGATTCCGGCGACTGGATCGCAGTACATTGTTCCTCAAGCAAGAATGGTGTAACGGTTGGTGAGGCATACAGTGCAAGCTTCCGTTATATCAGAAAGCCATCTTTCTATCAGGATACAACGGCGGAGGAAAATGAGACCACAGCTATAGAGAATGATGTTCTGACAGAGGAGAGTGCAGAAAAGCTCCTCACAGATGTGGTTAGATCTGATGCACTGAAGGATGCACTGGCATCCGGTGATACCGTTTCCAGTGACCTTCTTGCAGATTTTAAGAATAAGGCTTTGCAGGAGGATGAGGAAGAAGATGAAGTTGAGACGCTGACTCTGGATAAGGAGACCATGGACGATGCAGTGGATACATTTGATGATGATGTAGAAACACTGGAAATGGAAAACTAAGGGACAGCGATTGAAGATAAGGGCAGTCTCCCACGGGAGGCTGCCCTTTCTTACAATCGCTGCTTCAGACATAGGACATGATATTATGAAAAAAAGAAATTTCTGCCCCATGGCAGCCGCAGTGCTTACAGCTGCAGTGATCCTTCAGCCCTTTAGCGCTTCGGCAGGGGCACTGGGTCAGATCCGCTCCATAGCAAAGAGCATTATTTCAGGCGAACCAAAGGAAGTAGAGGAACTGCGTCAGATGGAGGTTGCCCAGAGCGAAGAAGGGCATCAGGAATATTATTTCAAACAGCTTACGGAAGAAGAGCAGAGAGTATATCGGGAGCTGCTGAAAGGAATCCGTGCCCGGGAAAAGGAGTTTTATCTGACAATCTCCGATGATGACAGTATTGACAGAAGTTATCATGCAGTATTGAAAGACCACCCGGAGATATTCTGGGTCCACAATCGTGAAAAAATCTACAAAACTACGTATTCAGACAGTGATTACTGCGTTTTTACTCCGGGCTATACTTATACAGACGGCGAGATCGATGAGATACAGACGGCGATGGAGCAGAGCTTTCAGGAGGTCAGAGCCCTGATCCCGGAGGATGCTGGTGACTACGAGAAGGTACGCATTGTTTATACGTATGTTATTGACCATACCCAGTATCAGACCGGGGAGGATGATCAGAGCATAGCAGGTGTTTTCTGGAAAAAATCCGCAGTCTGTGCCGGATATGCAGGAGCTGTCCAGTATCTTCTGGAAAGGCTGGATATTCCCTGTATTTATGTGGACGGAAGCACAAAAGGAAGTACAGAGGGTCATGCATGGGATATTGTAAAAATAGGCCAGGAGTATTATTATGTAGATGCTACCAATGGGGATCAGCCGGATTTTTTAAATGGAGATGCCGCACAGCTGGAAGAACATAAGACGATCATTTACGATTATCTCTGCCCTTTCCCGGAAGAATATGAAAAAACCTATACACCATCGGAAGAACTGACAGTTCCGGCATGTACTGCGAAGGATCTGGATTTTTATGTGCTGAACCAGGGGTACTTTGAAGATTACAGCTGGCAGGACATATATGATTATTGTAAGATGAGAATGGATAATGGTGCGGCTGTAGTGCGTTTCAAGTTTGGCAGTCAGGAAGCTTTTTCCGAAGCCTGTCAGGAACTGCTGGATGATGGCGTGGTACAGAATGTGGCACAGTATTATATGAAACTTCACGGACTTGGTCAGGTGGAGTATCATTATGGAGTGATGGATAATTTTTATACCATATATTTTATTTTCTGAAACATCTTCGGGAAGATTTTCGGAGGTTTTGGAAAGAGAGGAGTAAGTTATGAATATGGATATGTTGTCAAGAGGATTTGACATACTGCAGAGAGCAGGAGGTATGGAACAGATCAGCCAGCTGATGGTGATCGTATATGGAGTGCTCTGCGTTTTCGGGCTTTTGAACTGTATCCTGGGATATCGTATCCTCCGGTTCTGGATGATGATCTTTGGATTTATCATCGGAGCAGGCGCCGGCTTTGGTGTAACCTATATGTCCGGTGTTCAGGATAAAATGGTGATCGCAGGTGCCATGGCGGGACTGGGGATCGTACTGGCTGTTGTTTCGTTTCTGATCTACAGGGCAGGAATCTTTGTACTGGGATTTGGTATCGGAATAACATTGAGTATCTATCTGGTCCATCCGACCAGTTCTTTTTCTTTTTTCCTGTGCATCCTTATCGGCGTGGGACTGGGAGTACTTGCTATGCGTTATGCGAAAGGAGTGATCATTGTCGGAACCAGTATACTGGGTGGTGTTCTGGCAGGATTATCCATTGCAAAGATCGCAGGGCTGGCGCAGTTTCCATATGGTGTCGGTATGGCAGCGGGAATTGCGATCCTTGGTATGCTGATCCAGTTCGCCATCAACAAAGACCGATACGATGAGGAAGATGACGAAGAAGAGGATGACGACGATGGAACTCTGCCGGAGGAGACCAGGAAGCCGGCAGGAAGGGACCGTAGAGGAAACAGTCGTGAATACACCTCTGACCGTAACAGGGACGATCACAGATATACATACGAAAACCGGGCAAACGATGACCGGGAAAGCCGGGGTGAAAGACGTTCCCGCAGACCATCTGACAGAGAAGGACGCAACTCTGACAGACGAGAAAGAAATTATGCAGACAGCCGAAAAAGATCCGGAAGCGAAAGAAACAGCAAAGGCAGTTCCACTGAAAGAAGAAGCACTTCCGGAACCTCCGGCAGAAACAGAACCTCCGACAGAAATTATGCTTCGGATGACAGAAGAGGCCGCAGATACAGCCAGAGCAGCAGCACCAGGGAACGAAGGAATGCAGGAACGGGAAGCAGATCCCGCTATGCAGATCCGGAGGATCATGAAGACTATGATCGTTTTGATGAGTCGGAAAACAGGGACAGCTATGAAGATTTTGAAAAACTGCAGCAGAAAAAACGCCGGATGGATATTGAAAATATGGCGGATTTTGATGAGCAGGAAGAATATGGAAATTACAGGAATGACCCGGATCTGATGAATGATGAGGATCTGGATGAGCTTGATGAGTGGAAAGACAACTGAGAAAAATCCGAGGAGTGACAGAAATGGGAAAAGAAGCCAAAACAAACGCGATGAGAATGCTGGATCGAAAAAAAGTAAAATATGAAGCAATCGCATATGACTGTGGAGAGTTCATAGATGGGATCCACTGTGCAGACATCACAGGAGCCCCTCATGATCAGTCCTTTAAGACCCTGGTCATGGAAGGGAAAAGCGGCGGCTACTATGTGTTTGTAGTTCCGATCGAGAAAGAGGTGGACCGTAAGGCAGCCGCAAAGTCTGTAGGCGAAAAAACAGTAGATATGATCCATGTAAAGGATCTTACAAAGATCACGGGCTATATCCGCGGAGGCTGCAGCCCTCTTGGAATGAAAAAAAATTATCCGGTGGTGTTTGACCAGTCTGCCGAAAACTTTGATGAGATCTATGTAAGTGGTGGAAGAGTAGGCCTTACCCTGAAGGTACCGCTTAAAGATCTTCTGGATGTAACACAGGGCAAGCTTGCTCCGATCACCATGGAGTAAGCGCATATAAAACAGATAAAAAAACTCCCCTGACTGCCTGTAAAGGCGGAAGCAGGGGAGATTTTTTGTTACAGAAGCATGGGATTTAGTTATCCTGTGCGTCCTCTTCGTTAACCTGGAATACGTGACGCTTCTTGGCCATTTCGTCGCTGGCAAGATACTCGTCGTAAGTGGTGATCTTGTCTACCAGCTTGCCGTTAGGAAGGATCTCCATGATGCGGTTTGCAGTTGTCTGTACAAACTGGTGATCGTGTGAGGTGAAAAGGATCACTCCCGGGAATTTGATCAGTCCGTTGTTCAGTGCTGTGATAGACTCCATATCCAGATGGTTGGTTGGCTCATCCAGGATCAGGATATTGGCACCGGAGATCATCATCTTGGAAAGAAGACAGCGAACTTTTTCACCACCGGAAAGAACACGGACACGTTTTACACCATCCTCACCAGGGAAAAGCATACGGCCAAGGAATCCACGGACGTAGGTTGCGTCCTTGATCTCGGAGTACTGTGTCAGCCAGTCGGTGATAGTAAGGTCGTTATCGAATTCCTGTGTGTTATCCTTCGGGAAATATGCCTGGGAAGTGGTAACGCCCCATTTGTAATTTCCTTCATCCGGCTCCATTTCACCTGTAAGGATCTTGAAGAAGGTTGTGATGGCCTGCTCGTTGGCGCCCACAAAGGCAACCTTATCTTCACGACCAAGAGTGAAGGAAATGTCGTCCAGAACCTTTACTCCATCAATGGTCTTGGACAGATTTTCCACCATGAGGACCTCGTTTCCGATCTCACGGTTCGGGCGGAAGTCGATGTATGGATATTTACGGCTGGAAGGACGCATGTCATCCAGCTGGATCTTTTCCAGGGCACGCTTTCTGGAAGTCGCCTGCTTGGATTTGGAAGCATTGGCGCTGAAACGGGAGATGAACTCCTGGAGCTCTTTGATCTTCTCCTCTTTCTTTTTGTTGGCCTCTTTCATCTGCTTGATCAGAAGCTGGCTGGATTCAAACCAGAAGTCATAGTTTCCGGCATAAAGCTGGATCTTGCCATAATCGATATCAGCAGTATGTGTGCAGACCTTGTTCAGGAAATAACGGTCATGGGATACTACGATAACCGTATTGTCAAAATTGATCAGGAACTCCTCCAGCCATTCGATAGCAGGAAGATCCAGGTGGTTGGTCGGCTCATCAAGAAGAAGGATATCAGGATTTCCGAAAAGAGCCTGTGCAAGAAGAACCTTGACCTTCATACTACCGGTAAGGTCTGCCATCTGTGTATAGTGGAACTCAGTGTCGACTCCGAGACCGTTGAGAAGAGTAGCAGCATCGGACTCTGCTTCCCATCCGTTCATCTCTGCAAACTCACCCTCAAGCTCGCTGGCACGGATGCCATCTTCGTCTGTGAAATCTTCCTTTGCGTAAATGGCTTCTTTCTCTTTCATGATCTGATAGAGTCTTTCATTACCCATGATGACAGTATCCAGAACCGGATAAGCATCATATTTGAAGTGATCCTGCTGCAGGAAAGAAAGTCTCTGACCGGGGGTGATCACAATGTCGCCCTTGGTAGGCTCAAGCTGACCGGAAAGGATTTTGAGGAATGTAGATTTTCCTGCGCCGTTGGCGCCGATCAATCCATAACAGTTACCCTCTGTAAATTTGATGTTAACGTCTTCAAACAGCGCTTTTTTTCCAACGCGCAGTGTGATGTTATTTGCTGAAATCATATCATACCTCTTTTTTCATTAAATAAATATCGTTTCAATTACATACGAAAGCATTACAATCGTTTCCTATTGTACCGTAAACTGAAAAATTTGCAAGCTGTATTTTCCTTTTTTCGGCTAAATAAAGGAAAAACAGGGGATTACTATGAATCACAGGAAAATAATAACCTTTTATTATATAAAAAAATGGGTTATACTGTCGTATGTGGTAATGAAGTATTCCGGGGATATGGATATCCGGCTCTCTGGCACATCAGAAACACCCAGGAACGTGGCAGATCGGATGGAATGCGGAAACTATCATAAATCAGCAGCTTAGTTGAACAGAAGAGAGGTTAAAAATGTTTATCACCAGAGAAAGCGATTATGCGATGCGGGTTATCCGCGCATTGATGTGGGAGCCGCGTTTGAGCGTCAGCGAGATCTGTGAGAGGGAATCGATCACAGCACCCTTTGCATACAAGATACTGAAGAAGCTTCAGAATGCAGGGCTCGTGGAAGGATACCGCGGAGTTCATGGCGGTTACGCGCTGAAGAGAGATCCGGAAGAACTGTCATTATATGAGATATACAGTGCGATCGATCCGGATATGTCCATCATTGAGTGCCTGAACGGCACATATCAGTGTCCAAGGAACGGACAGGACGGAGTTCCCTGCCATGCACATGATGAGCTTCAGGAGATCCAGGATCAGCTGTGGACAATGCTCCGTCGGAAATCCATGAAGGATCTTTTCGGAAAAGAGGAGAAGTGATTCCCGGATGTGAGTTGGGATAAGCGTATGAGATGATAAGGAGAGCAGTTTGGAGAGGGAAAATTCCGAACAGCTCTTTTTTATTTGTGAAAAAGATAACGGCGTTTGTACAGGATAATATACAAAAAACAATGAAAGAAAATGGACATAACTGGGAATCTATGATATAATAACCAATGGAATTTTAGGCCTTCATAAGCCTAAATAATATATTTTTTAACAAACCTTTAAGGAGGAAAAAACAATGGCAAGAAAGATGAAAACCATGGATGGTAACCATGCAGCCGCTCATGCATCATACGCTTTTTCTGATGTAGCTGCTATTTACCCGATTACCCCTTCATCTGTAATGGCTGAGGCTACAGACGAGTGGGCAACTCAGGGAAGAAAGAACATCTTTGGACAGGAAGTACAGGTTACAGAGATGCAGTCTGAGGCAGGTGCAGCAGGTGCCGTTCACGGTTCTCTGGCAGCAGGTGCCCTGACTACAACCTACACAGCTTCCCAGGGTCTTCTGCTTATGATCCCGAACCTTTACAAGATCGCTGGTGAGCAGCTTCCGGGAGTTATCAACGTATCTGCCCGTGCACTTGCTTCCCACGCACTTTGTATTTTCGGTGACCATTCCGACGTTATGGCCTGTCGTCAGACTGGATGTGCAATGCTTTGTGAGTCTTCTGTACAGGAGGTTATGGACCTTACACCGGTTGCTCATCTTGCAGCAATCAAAGGAAAAGTTCCATTCATCAACTTCTTCGACGGATTCCGTACATCTCATGAGATCCAGAAGATCGAGACATGGGACTATGAAGATCTGAAAGATATGGCAGATATGGACGCGATCGCAGAGTTCCGTAACCGTGCTCTGAACCCGAACCATCCATGTCAGAGAGGTTCCGCTCAGAACCCGGATATCTTCTTCCAGGCAAGAGAGGCATGTAATCCATATTATGACGCTCTTCCGGCAGTTGTTCAGGAGTACATGGACAAAGTTAACGAGAAGATCGGAACAGACTACAAACTGTTCAACTACTACGGAGCTGCTGACGCTGAGCACATCATCGTAGCTATGGGTTCCGTAAACGATACCATCGAGGAGACCATCGATTACCTTATGGCAGCTGGCAAGAAAGTCGGTGTTGTTAAAGTTCGTCTTTACAGACCATTCTGTGCACAGGCTCTTATCGATGCAATCCCGGATACAGTTAAGCAGATCTCTGTTCTTGACAGAACAAAAGAGCCAGGAGCTCTTGGCGAGCCTCTGTATCTTGATGTTGTTGCAGCTCTTCGCGACAGCAAGTTCAGCGATGTTAAGATCTTTACAGGACGTTACGGACTTGGTTCCAAAGATACAACACCTGCACAGATCGTAGCAGTATATGAGAACACTGAGAAAGAGAAATTCACAATCGGTATCGTTGATGATGTTACAAACCTTTCTCTTGAGACAGGCGCACCACTTGTTACAACACCAGAGGGAACAACAAACTGCAAGTTCTGGGGACTTGGAGCTGATGGTACTGTAGGTGCTAACAAGAACTCCATCAAGATCATCGGTGATAACACAGACATGTACGCTCAGGCTTACTTCGATTATGACTCCAAGAAGTCCGGCGGTGTTACAATGTCTCACCTTCGTTTCGGTAAGAAACCGATCAAATCCACATACCTGATCCACAAAGCAAACTTCGTAGCATGTCATAATCCATCCTACGTAAACAAATACAACATGGTTCAGGAACTTGTTGACGGTGGTACATTCCTCCTTAACTGTGCATGGGATATGGAAGGTCTTGAGAAACATTTACCAGGACAGGTAAAAGCTTTCATCGCTAACCACAATATCAAATTCTACACAATCGACGGTGTTAAGATCGGTATTGAAACTGGCATGGGACCAACACGTATCAACACAATCCTTCAGTCTGCATTCTTCAAACTGACAGGAATCATTCCGGAAGATCAGGCAATCGACCTTATGAAAGCTGCTGCCAAGGCAACATACGGACGTAAAGGTGATGATGTCGTACAGAAGAACTGGGCAGCTATCGACGCTGGTGCTAAACAGGTTGTAGAGATCCAGGTTCCGGAAAGCTGGAAGAACGCTGAGGACGAAGGTCTTCATATGACTCATGCAACAGAAGGACGTCAGGATGTTATCGATTTCGTTAACAATATCCAGGCTAAAGTTAATGCTCAGGAAGGTAACTCCTTACCTGTATCTGCATTCAAGGATTATGTAGATGGTACAACACCATCCGGTTCTGCTG
>OCPS01002770.1_pt1 | contig 11020 bp, 10 predicted proteins | sample 1538651 | NCBI WGS metagenome assembly OCPS01 (sample SAMN04571715, study PRJEB22368) | human gut metagenome | biome: human gut; material: stool | host: Homo sapiens | place: Luxembourg | collected 2012-09-21 | reverse complement strand
TTGATCAGAAAACAGCTGTCAAGTGGGCAGCTGAGATTGCCAACAAACTAGGCAAAGCAAAAAAGGATAAGGATTCCAGTTCACTTGTAAATACAGAAACAGAGCAACTCGTCCATATTAGCCCTGAGGAGATGGAAAAAGTTAGGGTTCTTGCAAAGCGTCTTTCTGAAGAAAAGAGGGAACCAACTGAAGAGGAATTAGCCATCTTCCAAAATAAGAACCATGCTGTGGATATCGCTTTGTTCGGAAGAATGCTGGCAAGCTCGCCTAAATTTAATGTAGAAGCTGCTTGCCAAGTGGCTCATGCGATTGGAGTATCCGCTTCTGTTATTGAAGACGATTTTTTTACAGCGATCGATGATTTGAAGCAAGAGGCTGATGATGCAGGGGCCGGACACTTAGGCGAAACAGCATTTGGATCTGCTGTTTTTTACAACTATATCTGTTTAGATTTCGATTTGCTCGTTAAGAATCTTGACGGAGACGAACCTCTGGCCAAAAAAGCGGTTATTGCCTTGGTAGAAGCGGCGTTAACAACTCCTCCCACCGGCAAGCAGAATAGCTTCGGCAGCAGAGGTTATGCCCTTTGGGCGCTCGCTGAAAAAGGGGAATTCCAGCCTCGTTCCTTGGCTGCTGCTGTTTGCCATCCCATCTCCGGAAATAACATGATCTCAGATGCGATCACAAGGTTGGAGACATTCCGAGAAAATTTGAACTCTGTTTATGGACAGCAAACCGCTTTCAGGAAATTTGATGTCACAAAACCGTCGGGATCTATGTCCGAATTGCTTGAATTCGTTGGATCAATTTCTGATATTTCAACTATTCGGGCCAATGGCGTCGTGGGGAGAGTGTGCTCCGGGCGGAGTTAGGCAAACGCTGGGTATTCCCACAAAATCAGCATTGCTGGGAATTCTTGAGGGTGCTGTGGGCATTACGAGAGATCGGGAGAAAATGCATGGGGCCTTTGCAGCAAACTATGAGTTTGTAATTTGCGGAAGTGAAAACCCCGTTTGGGCTCAGGATTTTCATACTGTCCAGGTTCCTAAAGAAAATAAGAAGATTCTTTATTTAACTCGTAAAGAGGAACTCTCTAACCCTGAACAGCTCGAGACGATACTCTCTACTCGAGATTATCTAAGCGACTCTTGGTGGCTTGTAGCTGTTAAAGCCAAGCCACAGGCACCCTATTCGCTAGAGGAACTTAAAGAGTATATGGAGCGTCCGACGTTCACACCGTATTTGGGCCGGAAGAGCAATCCTTCAGGTTTGCCCTTTTGCCCTCAGATTATGAGCGGAGATCTCAAAGGTGTCTTAGGGAGCTGCTCTAAAAAATTTAAGGAGAAATTAAATTCGGTGGGCCTCAATCTTCCGGAACTCCAGACAGATGGCTATTGGGAGAGAGAGTGTCAAGATCTCAAACCGAAATTTATTATTAGAAGAAGAGACGTACCGCTTAGCCGCACTAAATGGTTGTTTGAGGAAAGAACCATTAATTACGGAGAAGTGTTAAACAGGGAGGATTCGCAATGTACTACTCCAGAATAACCCTTGACCTTGCGAAATTACCTCCGGGACGCCTAAAGGAATTAATAACGAAAGGGAGCTACGCTCTTCACCAGTGGGTATGGCTGCTCTTCACGGATGACGAAACAAGGAAATTCCTTTTCCGAGAAGAAGAGGGGCAGGGCTTCTTAAGATTCTATGTTCTTTCTGAAAATGCTCCTACGAAGAACGATCTATTCCAGATAGAGACAAAAGAATTTAAACCAAAGCTTAGAAAAGGGGATCGCCTTATTTTTTCTTTGAGGGCCAATCCTACGGTTTGTCGAAAAGGCAGAAGATACGACCTATTTATGGACTTAAAGAAGAGGGTACCCCAGCTTGAAAGGCAGGATCTCCTAATACTTCAACAGGCAGAAGCAGCGGAATGGTTAAAAAGGCAAGGGACAGGAGCAGGCTTTTCCCTAATTTCATCAAATGTGGAGAGTTATCAAGGGAAGTGTGTGTATGGGAAAAACGGAGACCGAATCACATTCTCTATCATGGATTTTTCCGGAGTTTTAGAGATTTGTGATCCTGAGAAATTTCTAAGAAAACTCCTGATCGGCTTTGGGAAGGAGAAAGCTTTCGGGTGTGGTCTCATGCTGATTAGAAGGCAGGTGGCCTGGTGATTCCTCCTCTTGGACCGATCATGCTCAAGGACCGTATTTCGATGATTTTTTTGAGATACGGTCATCTAGATGTGATAGACGGAGCATTTGTACTGGTTGACCAGAACGGAGTCCGAACGCATATTCCAGTTGGATCTGTGGCTTGCATCATGCTGGAGCCGGGTACGCGCGTTTCCCATGCTGCGGTCAAGTTAGCCTCTGTAGTTGGAACTCTTCTCGTTTGGGTCGGGGAAGCTGGTGTTCGTCTGTATTCATCCGGTCAACCGGGAGGTGCCAGATCTGATAAATTGCTGTATCAAGCGCGCCTGGCTTTGGATAAGGAACTTAGGCTCAGGGTTGTTCAAAGAATGTACGAGTTACGCTTTAAGGAACGGCCTGATAAAAATCTATCCGTCCAACAATTGATGGGCATAGAAGGCTTCAGAGTTAAAGAAACCTATAGGCTCCTGGCACAGAAGTATAGGGTGACTTGGCATGGCCGTCGTTATGATCCTAAAGATTGGGAAAAAGGTGATATCGCGAATCGCTGTATCAGTGCTGCAACCTCCTGTTTGTACGGCATAACAGAAGCTGCAGTTTTGGCGGCAGGCTATGCGCCGGCAATCGGTTTTATTCACAGCGGTAAACCTCTATCGTTTGTGTATGACATCGCAGATATCATCAAGTTTGACGCCATAGTTCCAAAAGCATTTGAGATAGCGGCGCAGAAGCCTCCCGAACCGGACAGAGTTGTTCGACTGGCCTGCAGAGATATCTTTAGAAGGACCAAACTGACTGAACGAATCATTCCCATGATCGAAAATGTTTTGGCTGCGGGAGGAATCGAGCCTCCTAAACCTGATAAAGATATGTGGGCACCGGCGATTCCTGAACCTGATACGCTCGGAGACCCAGGTCATAGAGGAAAAGGCTAATGACAATGGTGGTCGTAGTTACAGAGAACGTTCCTCCAAGGTTAAGAGGCAGATTAGCGATCTGGCTGTTGGAAGTTCGAGCTGGTGTATACGTGGGAGATGTTTCTAGGAGAGTGAGAGAAATGATTTGGAATCAAATGACGCTCCTCTGTGAGGATGGGAACGTCGTCATGGCATGGGCGACGAACAATGAAACTGGATTTGATTTTCTAACCTTTGGTAAAAATAGACGAATCCCGGTTGAGATGGACGGTCTTCGCTTGGTTTCGTTTATACCGTCGTCTTAATTCGTTAGTTAATGCTCTTTAAAAATTTCGATTAAATGCCTAAAGTATGAATAGACGGATTTATACCGTCTTTAAGTGAGTTCCCCGCGTAAGCGGGGATGAACCGATTATGGAATCGTCTTTAAATTTTTTCCCCCTGAGTTCCCCGCGTAAGCGGGGATGAACCGTGAGCGAACGCCGTCGTAAAACTTTTCCGGCGGAGTTCCCCGCGTAAGCGGGGATGAACCGATGAAACCGATTCTTGATCCTATGTGCGGCCCGAGTTCCCCGCGTAAGCGGGGATGAACCGGTGTATCCGATCTCATCACCTTTTCTTGCAAAGAGTTCCCCGCGTAAGCGGGGATGAACCGAATGATTAGGAAGATAAACTATATCTAAAATAGAGTTCCCCGCGTAAGCGGGGATGAACCGCGCTGGCGATTTATTGACGTTGAGGCTTGGATGAGTTCCCCGCGTAAGCGGGGATGAACCGACGTGTACTCAGTAACTTTTTTACGTTCATACGAGTTCCCCGCGCAAGCGGGGATGAACCGGCACAAGCCCGCACGAATATCGGAGCCGCCAAGAGTTCCCCGCGTAAGCTGGGATGAACCGGTCAGCAACGTAACCTAGACGATCTAAATCCTGAGTTCCCCGCGCAAGCGGGGATGAACCGTCCAACTGGACAATGGCCCACGACGGCTTAGAGAGTTCCCCGCAAGCGGGGATGAACCGACTGATTGATGTTGAAAATCCAACAGCTATGCGAGTTCCCTGCGCAAGCGAGGGCGGACCGATGGATTGGGTCATCGATCATCTCGATGTCAAAGAGTTCCCCACAAGCGGGGATGGACCGTGGATTCAGCAATAATTCAAGAAGACCTCCGCTTCTTTCCTCATTATGTTATTGGAGGGGTTGATCGAAAAAACAATTTCTTCTTTCCCTTTACTGCTGAGTTGTACACGTACATGGAAGTGAACCGTAATGATGGATTTTTCAACGGTTTAATTTCAAGTACTAGATGAACCGTAGTCACTTACTGTCTTAGATATTGTTGTTGGAAATCCTTCTGCGAAAAGAGTCGGAATTGATAGAAACTATCTTTCTATTCGTATTAATTCACTATCATCTCCAAAGCCTTTTAGGCTTCTCTTTCTAATTCGAAAAAGAAGGTTTTGCTCAAGAATTTAGTGCGCTAAAAGTATTAATAAAATCACAATATTGATTAAAGAACATACCTTCTATCAGCCAGATGGCTTTGAAGGATGAAAGCTCATCACCCATTGTGCCTATTCATGGTCGAGCACAATAAGCGCAAGTTCTAGAGTTGTAGAATGTTTCTTTTGGGATTTTTTTGAAAAAATAGATAAATGGCAGAATGTCAAAATTTTGAACAGTTTGGATTAGCCCCGAATTTGCTTTCCGCAATTAAACGAATGGGATATACAAAGCCGACCGCGATCCAATGTAAGGCAATCCCAGTCGTTCTTCAAGGACGCGACGTTATGGGAGCGGCCCAGACCGGAACTGGCAAAACCGCTAGTTTTGGACTTCCTGTCCTTCAAAAACTTTTGCCATTAGCAAATACAAGCACATCTCCGGCGCGTCATCCTGTACGAGTTTTGATTCTATCTCCGACAAGAGAGTTGGCAGATCAAACAGCAGAGGCACTTTCAAATTACGCAGCTGATACACCCATCCGAATTGGCGTTGTTTATGGCGGGGTGGATATCAAACCTCAAGCTGAGGCATTAAGGAAGGGCGTGGAGATTTTGATCGCGACACCCGGACGCTTATTGGATCATCTCGAGCAGAGAAACACTAATCTTAATCAGAGCGGCATTGTCATTTTGGATGAAGCCGACCGTATGTTGGATATGGGCTTTCTGCCGGACATCTCCAGGATCCTGAATGCGCTTCCCAAAAAGCGCCAGAATCTGATGTTCTCAGCTACGTTCTCTCCGGAAATTAAGAAGTTAGCCGGAAATTTCTTGACTGATCCTGTTGTTATCGAGGTGGCTCGCCAAAACGCGACCGCAGCTACCATTAAACAGGAGGTCTTCTCTGTTAACGAGCTTCAAAAAACGGATGCTTTAGTGGAACTTCTGAAAACCCGCGGAGAAGACCCCGATGGCAAACCGCTCCAGACAATCGTATTCGTCAATGCAAAATTGACGGCGCGTAGACTTGCACGTGAATTAGAAAAATGTGGATTCAATGCTGATGCAATTCATGGAGACAAAACCCAAGAAGAGCGCTTGAAGCTGTTGAAAGATTTCAAGGATGGAACCTTAAATATCATGGTGGCGACGGATGTCGCAGCCCGCGGTTTGGACATTGCCGAGCTGCCGCTCGTGATTAATTACGACGTTCCATTTGTTCCTGAGGACTATGTTCATCGAATTGGCAGAACAGGTCGCGCAGGAAGTTCGGGCCTGGCATTGATGCTGGTTACAGACAAAGATAAGAAGAGTTTTGATGCGATTCGCAAGCTGACGAGGGTAAATTTAATCCCGCAGGAGCTTGATCCTGAACCTCGCAAGAGAGCAAGATTTCCACGAAAGTTTTCCTCAAGTACAGATGCTTGGAAAGCTCCTCGCAAGCCGGAGGATCCATTTTTCTCACGGCCCTATGTACCAGGTCGTTCTTCTGGAAAGAAACCCGCCCCACAAAATTTCTCAAGATCTGTCTCTGGGGAGAAGAGAGAAGTTGCAGTTCTGTTAGGTGGAACAGGCCGCAGAAACTAGGCTTTAATTTGGAATCTCGTTCTCCAACGCTTAACTGCCTCTGAATAAAACTCGTCGAGAGTATCGAAAGCAAAAGGTTTGAATCCTAGGTGAGTCCAGGCACGTGCGGCTTCTTCTTCGGGCTTGCTTCGATCAATCGCTGGGGCCAATGTCTGTTTAGAGAGCTTGTTCCCCTTCTTGTCTAGTACGAGCGGGATGTGCATGTACCCTGGTGTAGTTAAACCTAATGCTATCTGAAGCAAAATTTGTCGCGGCGTGTTGTCTATCAAGTCAGCACCGCGGACAACGTGTGTCACGCCCTGGAATCCGTCATCGACGACAACGGCGAGTTGATAGGCCCAGAGTCCGTCGGCTCTCCGAATAACAAAATCGCCGATTTCTCTCAAAACGTTCTGTTTAAACGTACCTTGCCATCTGTCATTGAAAGAGATGAAACCGTCGTCTACAAGAAAGCGCCACGCACGAATCGGTGCACCGCCTGTTCCATGGCGACAAGTTCCGGGATAGGCGCCCTGTGGCAAGCCGGCAGCTAAGCAGGCGGCTTCGATTCTTTTGCGAGTGCAAGCACACCCATAGGCCAGACCTTTACCGATTAAAAAGTTGAGGGCCTGTTGATAGGCCTCAATTCGAGTTGACTGTCTGAGAATTGGACGATCTGAGTGTAGCTTGAACGCTTCGATGGTTTCGAGCTGATCCTCTGTTGCCCACGCAGGTTCACGAGGCGGATCAATGTCCTCGACGCGAATAATCCACGTTCCTCTATGAGCTTTAGCATCGAGATAACTTGCTAAAAGGCATGCCAAACTTCCGGCGTGTAGATGGCCGGTTGGGGATGGTGCAAAGCGTCCGATGTAATGACTCAAAAAAAATCTCCTCAAACTGATAATGAAATTTTAGTCTGAGGAGAAATTACGAGGTCAACTATTCCTCTTTTTCTTTCTTTGGAGAAGGATTTTCAGTCATAGACTGCGGGACTCCTATGATGGCTGCAGCTTGTGCCGGCGGAACTTGTCCGATGGCTTTCGCACTCTCCGAAGGATCTGCCGAGGGAACAAGATTTGTAGGAGCAGGTGCCCGGAGATTAGAAGGCACAGGAGAAGAGGTGCCTGAAACCTGAGCATTGAACGCAACAGGTGTCGGTGTCGGGGAGACAGTGACCCCATAGGAGGGTCCCGGCATCACAATGCCGTTGGCTACACACGCATCATTGATAGCGTTCAAAAAGGCCGCCTCTAGGCGGTACGGCTCCATCAATTCAATCGGATCAACCCAAACAACCAGTTCTACATTAATGCCAAAATTCCCGAATCCGGTGATACCGCACTCTACCTCATGGAGTGCATCGGGCTTAATACAGAACGGAACTGAGACGGCAGCCTTTTCAATAATTTCTTTAACCTTGCGAAAGTCAATGCCGTAAGGGATCGAGAACGGATAGATCTTTCGAACGCCTCGGCGATCCATGGTGTAATTGGTAAAAGAGCCGTTAATCAGGGAAGCATTAGGGATGATGATTGCTTGACCAGTCGGGGTTACAATACGCGGTCACCCGGCCCACCTGGCCGCTCGGAGTGGCAATAATATCGCCTAAGCTGACCGCACGTTCCGATATCAAAATCAAACCGGCAACGGAGTTATTGACAATCGTCTGTAGTCCGAAGCCGATGCCTACTGATAAGGCAGAAACTAAGATCGCCAAGTGTGTGATCGGGAGACCGATCATCGATAAGCCCATCAGAATGCCGACGGCCAATATGCCCCAGTGGATGAAGCGGGCAAACATTGAAAGGGATTCCGGACGGACGGAGTTGTGACGGGAGCCGAACTTCCTGATGCTTTCTTCTCCTAACTTGCCAAGCCAATAAGCAATGAGAAAGACCAAGCAGAACTCGAGAATATCGAACGTGTCGATCTGACTGCCGCCGGCCGTAAACAGCGGTACGTGCAAGGGCTCAAGGATCGCCTCCGACCCGCTTAACAGTTTGTCCCAAAAAGATTCCATGATCTTAGTTTTTATATATTTTTCCTAAGGATTCCAGCATAAAAAAGAGCGCCTTAAAAAAGCGCACTTTTGCCTCAAATCGGATACAAAGCTTTATTGGGAAGCTACTAAAGATTTTTCTAAAAAGTCAGACAGATCTGTGACTTCCTCGATGCTTAAATCATGACCGGCTCCGTCATATCCCTTGGACCAAAGATCGGTCGCTCCGAGCTTACGAAGTTCTCTAACACTGATCTCAGGGTACACGGGCGGTACGTCGCTGTCTTCTTTTCCATAGGCGAGGAAAATCGGAGAGAGGATGCCTTGACCGACATGCTCAATATCGTCAGCAGACTCAATGGGCAGATAGCCGCTCAGGCAGAAGATGCCGCCGATCGGACGGTCGAGTTTCAGAGCCGTGTAAAGCGCAACGCAGCCGCCCTGTGAGAAACCTCCTAAGAAGATTCGATCCCGTCTAATGCCTTTCGTCTCTTCCAGGGCAATTAAACGTTCTGCGATACGGGCGCTCTCAATAAGTGCCGGCTCGTCGCTGGCACCGATTCCGTCGGTGTCGAGAAGATCGAACCAGCCGCGCATCAGGAAGCCTTTATTTGCTGCAATCGCACGTTCAGGTGCGGTCGGAAGAATCAAACGAGCCTGTTCGACAGGTGCGCCGCATGCTGCAAGTTCCTCTCGGAAATGTTCGAAATCCGATCCGTCGCTGCCCAAGCCGTGCAGCATGATGATCGTGGAGTCCGCTTTGCCTTCTTTTGGTTCAATGATTTTTGCATCAATGACATGAGGCTGCGGCGCGGATTTCGGGCGGAAAGCCTTAACGACATTAGGACGGGTTTCAATGGCCGGACCGCCGATCAAATCAATACAGTAGGGTACTGCCGCAAAAATACCGTGAATGCCTTTGGAAGGAATGCCTTCCAAAGTTTCAGCGATAGCCTTGGGCTGCCCCGGAAGGTTAATGATCAAAGCGGCATGATCTTTGATTTCGCGAAGCACGCCGACCTGGCGGGACAAAATCGCGGTCGGAACAAAGGCAAGAGAAACCGCACGCATTTGTTCTCCGAATCCCGGAAGGGTACGAGTGGCGACAGCCAGCGTGGCTTCAGGCGTCACGTCACGACGAGACGGACCGGTGCCTCCGGTTGTCAGAATCAAATCGCAGTTTTCCTGATCACACAATTCTTTCAGAGTCGCTTCGATAAGCTGCTGTTCATCAGGAATGAGTTTTTCCACAACTTCATAGTCAGAAAGCAAAGCCTTAGCGAGCCATTCTTTTAAAGAGGGAATGCCTTTGTCCTGATAAGTTCCGGAAGAGGCACGATCGGAAATGGAAACCAGACCGATTTTTGCTTTGCTATTCTTCATCGTTTTTCTCCTCAGTCGCTTCCAACACGATCGGAGGAAGAACCATTGCGTAGATTAGTTTGTAGAGTGCACGGGCGGATTTCGGAGGCTTATTGCCTTCGGCTTCTTTACGAGCATTACGGATAAGCTGACGAACTTCCTGAACATTGACGTCAGGGAACTGAGCAATAAATTTTGTCAGAGCGGCATCATCTGCAATCAACGCATCTCTCAGACGTTCACTCTTATGCAGTGCGGCCACCGCCGCTTTATCGTTGCCTGTTGCACGGTCAATGGCCTGACGAACGGTGTCTCCGTCTAATGCTCTCATGTATTTGCCGATAAGCTGGAGCTGGCGTCGTTTGGCACCGAAGGAGGGAACACGGTGATAATCCTCAATGGCTTTAAGAATGACTTCGGGAAGTTCGATTTTTGCCAGCGTTTCGGCACCCAGGGTGGTCAGTTCTTTACCGAGATCCTGCAGATGCTCGGCCCTTCTTTTCAGTTCACTTTTGCTCGGACCGCTGTACTCTTCTTCAAGGTTTTCGTTTGTATTCTTCATATTAGCGTGACCTTCTTTAGTAATATTTGCATCAAGCGCTATCATAATCTCCAATCTTTAGTTTCCGCTTCAAAATATGAGTCAAACTCCCACAATAAGTAGCTCAGAAGAGCTCGGTTCCTTGGTTTCGCATGCTTTAGACACAGCGCTTTCTCTAGGTGCAACTTCCGCTTCGGTAGAAGTCAGTGAAGAGAAGGGGACATGTGTTACGGTAAGAAATCGGGAAACGGAATCCATCGAACATACCCATGACCGAGATTTCGGAATTACCGTCTATCTCGGTAAATCTAAGGCTGTGGCTTCCAGCGGAGACTTTCGCAAAGAATCGATCTTAAGAACGGTCAAAGCGGCGCTTGATATGGCGCGCTACACCACACCGGATGAATGCAACGGCCTGCCGGATAAAGAACGACTCTGCACGAACCCACGTCAGCTTGATCTCTTCCATCCGTGGAACATCTCGATTGAAGAACAGGTTCAAAAGGCGGTCGAAGCAGAAAAAGCGGCATTGAGTGTCGATAAACGCGTGGTGAATTCCGACGGCGCAATGGTCACGACAACGATCGGCTCTTTTATCTTGGGAAATACCGAAGGCTTTTTGCACGGCTATCCCTTTAGCGACCATTCGATTGACACCTCAGTGATCGCTGAGGACCAAAACGGAATGCAGGTCGGCTCCTGGCACACTTCCGGCGTTTCGTCGATGGATTTGCTCTCGCCGCAGCAGGTCGGCATGATCGCCGGCCAAAGAGCTGTAGATCATCTGTCGGCACGCGGTTTATCGACCCGCAAGTGCCCGGTCGTTTTTGAAGCACCGGTTGCCAAGAGCTTATTCAGAACCTTTGTTCATGCGGCAAGCGGTTCAGCGTTGTACCGCAAGACCTCCTTCCTCGAAGGAATGCTGAATAAACCGATTTTCCCCGATCATCTTTCCATTTTGGAGAATCCGTTCATCCCGCGCTATTGGGGCTCGGCGCCTTTTGATGATGAAGGCGTCCGTCCTTCTGAACGCT
>OCPS01002761.1_pt1 | contig 11039 bp, 10 predicted proteins | sample 1538651 | NCBI WGS metagenome assembly OCPS01 (sample SAMN04571715, study PRJEB22368) | human gut metagenome | biome: human gut; material: stool | host: Homo sapiens | place: Luxembourg | collected 2012-09-21 | reverse complement strand
AGCGTTTGCCGGCGTTCGCGGCGTTGACGGCACGCAGCAGCTGCCAATCGCGTGTCATGTACATGCCGAAGGCCACGCCGAACGCGATCAGCCCCACCATGTCAGCGGTGAACAGTGAGAAGACCATCACGAAGATCATCCAGCCGACCGTCCATTTGAACCGCGGACCGGGCTGCATGTGCTTCACGGCCATATATATGGTCACCGCGGCGACTCCCGCCGTCACGATGGCGTACAGGATGATGAGCGCCGTGTTGCTGCTGTTGCGGCTCAGCGCGGTCACGGCCTGAGCCGACGTCCGGGCGGCCTCGGACGTACTGGAAATCACGCCGAAGTACGACAGCGCGAAGAAGATGGCCATGCCGACCGAATACACGGCACCGGCGCACATGATCACACGTTCCGGCGTTCGTTTGGAGAATGGCGAGCGCGCATTGGCTTTTTCACGCTCGCGCAGATAGTTGTTCTGCTTGGATGTCATAACGGCGATACCTCCGACGTCGGTGTACGAATCATGTTCCATCGTAATACAGTCAGATGGATTACGCTCCTTGCCGGAAAGCCGTGCCGTGCGCGGGCTGGGGCTGCTACACCACGCCCAGCCGCTCGAAGGCGTGCGCGAGGCCGCTCGCGTCCACCGCATCGGCGACCCAATCGGCGGCGTCTTTGGCGCACTGCTCCCCGTTGCCCATCGCGATGCCGATGCCGGCCACCTCGATCATGGTCAGGTCATTGTCGCTGTCGCCGATCGCCACCGTGTCGGCGAGCGGCACGCCCATGGTGGCCGCAGCGAAACGCAGTCCCTCGCCCTTGCTGCCAGGCACCAGGTCGCCGAGCGTAACGCCATCCCGCCGCGCCTGCTCGCGCGCGGCGGGATTCGGGTTTACAGCTCCTCGCCGTTGGTGGCGATGACGTGCTGGTACCAGCCGAAGGACTTCTTGCGGCTGCGCTTGTACGAGCCGTGGCCTTCATCGTCGCCGTCCACGTAGATCAGGCCGTAGCGCTTCTTCATCTCGCCGGTGGTGAAGCTCACCACGTCGATGCAGCCCCAGACCGTGTAGCCCATGACGGGCACGCCGTCCAGGTCGATGGCCTTCTTGACCTCGGCGATGTGGCTCTTGAGGTATTCGATGCGCGAGTCGTCGGCGATGTAGCCGTTCTCGTCGGGCGTCTCGTACATGCCCACGCCGTTCTCGACGATGAACAGCGGCTTGTTCCAGCGCTCGTACATCTCGCACAGCGAGTAGCGCAGGCCGACCGGATCGATCTGCCAGCCCCAGTCGGTGGCCTTGATGTACGGGTTGGGCACCAGCCCGTCGAGGCCGTGCTCCATCGCGTCGAGCGTGGAGCCCTGCGAGCTGACGGCTACGGACATGTAGTAGCTCAGGGAGATGTAGTCGACGATGCCGTCCTTGATAGCGTCGAGGTCGCCCGGCTCCATTGCGATGTCGATGCCGTCACGCTCCCACCACTTGAGCAGGTAGCGCGGATACTCGCCGTGCACGTACACGTCGCCGAACAGGTAGCGCTTGCGCATCTGCTCCTGGGCGAGCATGACGTCGTCCGGGCGGCAGGTCTCCGGATAGATCGGCACGAAGGAGAGCATGCAGCCGATCTGGAAGTCCGGGTTGATCTCGCGTCCGCGCTTGACCGCGATGGCCGCGGCGACGAACTCGTTGTGAATCGCCTGCCAGACCTTCTGCTCCACCTCGTGCGAGGTGTCGTCCGGGTTGGGGATGATGCCGGAGTTCGTGTACGGGAAGATCGGCGTGTGCATGTTCATCTGGTTGTCGACCTCGTTGAAGGTCAGCCAGTAGGTCACCAGGTCCTTGTAGCGCTCCATCACCGTGGTGGCGAAGCGCACGAAGCAGTCGACGACCTTGCGGTTGGTGAAGCCGCCCATCTTGGCCAGGTGCAGGGGCATTTCGAAGTGGGAGAGGGTGACGACCGGCTCCATGCCCTTGGCGCGGTAGTCGGAGAACAGCTCTTCGTAGAACTTGAGTCCGGCCTCGTTCGGCTCCTCTTCGTCGCCGTTCGGAAAAATGCGGGACCAGGAGATGGATGTGCGGAAGCACTTGAAGCCCATTTCCCGGAACAGCGCATCGTCCTCGCGGAAGGTGTGATAATAGTCGATGCCGCGGTGGTTCGGGTAGTTGAGCCCGTCGATCACGCTGTCGGTGATCTTGCGGGCCACGCCAGCCGCCCCGCCGGTGAGTACGTCGCAGATGCTCGGGCCGCGGCCGTCCACGTCCCATGCGCCTTCAAGCTGATGTGCGGCGACCGCGCCGCCCCAGAGGAAATTCTCGGGAAATCCCATGATGCTTGTTCCTTTACTTGTGTTTGCCGTACGTGATATGCGCGTCGTGCGCCGAAGGCCCTCAGCCGTTGAGCTTTCGATACAGGTCGATGAGCTCGGTGACCATGAGCTTCACAGTCTCGGTCGACATCATCTGGTCTTCGACGTGGGTGAGCAGCAGCGACATCGTGACCGGGTCGCCGGCCGCCTCCTGCTGCACCAGCTTCGCGTGCTGTTCGTGGCCGGCCGCGTACTGCTCGTCGCCGGACTTCATCTTCGCGGCGGCGGTCTCATAGTCGCCGGCCTTGACGGCCTGCAGCGCTTCCATGTAATCGGATTTCGCAGAGCCGGCATCGACGATCATCTGCATGCACAGCACTTCCATGTCAAGGGTTTCGGGTGCGTCCGCCATTGGACTGTCCTTTCGTCGGTGTTCGCCGCGCCGGTCACCGGCTCGCGGCGGACGGTCATTCGTGGGGTTGGGTGATGGGGAATGAGGGAGGGATTGAGGGAGGGAATGCCCAGCGCCGTCGTATCGGACGACGCCGGGATAGGGAGATCACTTGCCGGCGAGCTCGATCGCGTGGTTGAGCACGTTCTCGCCGCGCACCAGGCCGTAGTCCTGCGGGTTGATGGATTCGACCGGGATGTTCGGGAACAGGCCCTTGACACGGTTCAGTTCGAAGCGCACCTGCGGTCCGAGCAGGATGACGGCCGCGTCGGGCGCCTTCTCCTCGATCTCGGAGATCGGGTAGGCGTCGATCTGCACGTCGACACCGTTCTTGACGGCGGCTTCGCGCATCTTCTTGACGAGCATGGAGGTGGACATTCCCTGGTTGCAGCAAAGGACGATATGCATGATGGTTTCCTTTCGTGGGGTGCGGCCTTGCGGCCGCGCTGTTGACTTGTTGGCTTGTTGAGGGGGTTGGGTTGAAGTTGTGTCGTGCGGACCGGTCGCCGGCCGCAGTGGCCGGCCGGCGGCCTGACGGTTACTCGGCCGCGGCGTCCTGCTCCTGCTTGAGGCAGATCTTGTCCTGCATCTTGACGAACGGGAACCAGATGGCGATGGAGGCCGCGAAGATCAGCACCTGGATCACCACGCCCTGCCATCCGCCGAGCAGGAAGCCGGAGATGATCGGCGGCGTGGTCCACGGCACCTGCATGGCGCCGAAGGCGGGCAGGAAGCCGATGACCATGGCACCGTAGGTGAGGATCACGGCGACCAGCGGGGCGCAAATGAACGGGATGAGCATGATCGGGTTGTAGACGATCGGCAGGCCGAAGATCATGGGCTCGTTCACGTTGAAGATGCCGGGGGCGAGCGACAGCTTGGACAGCTCGCGCACCTGGGCGGACTTGGCGACCAGCAGCGCCGCGAAGCCGAGGGTCAGGCCGACGCCGCCGAACTTGCAGAAGCAGTCGATGAGCTGCGGCACCAGATAGTGGCCGCCGTTGGCCTGCGTGGCCTTGATGCCCTGGTCCATGAGGTTCTGGTTGACCAGCGAGTTGGCGGTGAGCACCGGGTAGATGATGCCGGAGACGATGTTCGGACCGTGCAGACCGCACCAGAACAGCAGCGACATGAGCAGCACGATGATGATGGCACCGGCCCAGTTGTCGGTCAGACCCTGCATCGGGGTCTGGATGATCTTGAAGATGAGCTCGGTCAGCGAAACGCCGCCGAAGACCTGGCACACCTGGTAGATGATCGCGGAGTAGCACATGATGAAGAAGCCGGGGATCATCGCGGAGAAGGCGTTCGATACGCCTTCGGGCACGGCGTCGGGCATCTTGATGCGCAGGTTCTTCTTGATGCAGGTGGTGTAGACCCACGAGCCGATCAGGCCCATGATGATGGCGGAGATGATGCCGTTGCCGCCCATCCACGTGTTCGGCAGGACGTTGGAGATGGTGGCGGTGTCGCCGCCCAGCGCCTTGATGGTGTCGCTGGTGACCGTCAGCGTGGAGGGCGAGACGATGAGGAACGAGACCAGCGTCAGGATGCCGCAGGAGATGCCGTCCATCTTCTCGTTGCGGGCGTAGGAGTAGCCGATGCCGACGGCGATGACCATCGCGAGCACGTTGAACGTGGAGTTGTTGATCTGGTTGAGACCCAGATTCCAATCGCTGCCGAAGATCCGGGCCATGAAATCGGTGTAGCCGGTGATCGGCAGGTTTGCGATCAGCAGGAAGATCGAGCCGACGAGCGTGATCGGCATGGACAGCACGAAGCCGTCCTTGAGCGCGGTGATGGCTTTGGTGCTCGCGAATTTCACGAACACGTCAAGCGTCTTTTGCGCGACGTTGGTGAACCTTTCCTTCATCACAGGAGTCCTTCCTTGGACATCTGCGGACTTCGTAGTCCGCATCTTCTGTTGTACTTCCAGCACGGCTTTTCAGCCTTCAGTTATTCGATATACTTTTTGTTGTTCGAATAACTTGTGCTTTTAGTATACGGATTATGGAAATCCTGTCAAATATGGTCACATCGCTGTTATTACACCGATTATCGGCATAATTCAGCCATTGTCAGCGCTCACTGGTCAAGATTGCGACACGCCGGTGGTCAAAATTTATTCGAATAAATTAATCGTTTTTACTTCGACGGCTCACATCAGGCCGAGCCGTTCGAAAGCGCGGGCGAGCCCGTCCTCCTCCACATCGCCGGCGACGATGCCGGCCATCGCCTTGATGCCCTCCGACCCGTTGCCCATCGCCACGCCGACCGCGCAGTACTCCAGCATCGGGATGTCGACGGCCGCGTCGCCGAACGCGACGGTGTCCAGCCGGTCAATCGCATGGGCCTTGGTGACGCCCTTGACTCCGAGATCGCCGAACAGCGCCGTCGCTCCCCTACCGCCCCACGTGCCCGATTCGAGGTCGGGGAAACGCCCGCGGGTGTCGAGGAAGTCCTGGTACGAGCCGAGCACGTAGCTGATCTTGTTCACGTCGTCCCGGTACAGTTCACCGTCGAAGATCATGTCGGGGAACGCCTCGCGCACGGTCAGGCGATTGACGTTCTCCTTGCCCTTGCGGGCGGAATACTCGCGGATGGCGTCGAGCGCGCCCTCCCCGAAGCCCTCGCTGGCGAACAGGCCGTTGTTGCTTTCCAGATAGAATTCAAGGCCGCGCGGATGACCCTCACGGCCGAGTCCGGCAGGTTGTTGTCGTAGTCGACCAGTGTGCCGTCCACGTCCAACAGGATGATCTTGGACATCGTCGTCCGCCTTTCGTCGATGGTCGTGGCGGCCATGCGGCCTTACGAGCGGAGCCGGCTGCCGTGCGTCAGCGCATCGAGGTCATCGTGAAGAACCTCGCGTTGACGTAATGGTATGCGATGAACGAGGAGTTGAACAGACGGCCGTTGGTCAGGAACGAGTCATCCTCCAGGTACAGCGCGGGATCACCCTCGTTCAGACCAAGCACCCGGGCCGCGTCCGCCTCCAGCTTGCCCGCGTACAGCACCTTGTCGACGAAGCCGAAATTCAGACCGAGGTCGTTGCGCGCGTACCCGAACAGCGACCCCTCGGCGATCTGCTCATTGATGAACGGCACGAATTCCTTGAGATACCACGCCGTCTCATATGCCAGCGGATTGCCGTCGACCTGCCGCAGACGCACGACACGCCACACCTGATCACCCTCGGCGCAGTGCATGCGCTTGGCCAGCACGGAGTCGGCCTGCAGCAGCGACAACTCCTGCACCACGGACGTCACCTTGCGATGCGGGTACTCCGCGGAAATGCCGCGCGTGGTGCCGATCGACAGGTAATCGCCCTCACGGTCCTCGCGCACGAACACGCCGCTGCCCCGCACCGGGAACACGTCGCCGGCCTCGGCGAGCACCGCGATGGCATTGCGCACGCGGTACCTCGTGGTCTGGTACTCCTCTATCAGCTGGTCCTCGGTGGGCAGCTTCCCGGTCTGCCGGAACTCACCGGCATCGATACGGCCTCTGAGAGTCGTGGCCAATTCGCGGTAATCCTGAGCCATCATTCCTCCTACCGTCTGATTCCGCCCGATGCAGCGGCCCCCATCACCGCCAGAGACACCGCATCCCATGACATCATGATTTTATCGCACAACACACGGTTATTCGAATAACAACATGTACAATCGTACATGATAATCGTAATATCGTGCGCCTCGGCACCCCTTATACGACAATGGCGCTTGGGCGACATGCCATGCCACCCAAGCGCCATACGAACCGACATGCGATTATTGAATCGAGGCCTCCTGCCGCGCGACCTCCAACGCCTTGTTGAAGGCGTCCGACGTCCAGCTGGCTCCGGCCACCTTGTCGACCTTCAGGTCCTTGAGCGGCTTGCCATCGACCACGCCATTGATTGCCTCGGCGAAGTCATTCTGGTGGTTCTTGGAGATCGTCGTGAACGGATGCCCCACGATCTCGACCTTCTCGACCTTCTGGTCGGCGATGGTCAGGTGCACGTCGATGGAATCCTCTCCGACCGGCCCGTACTGGCCGTTGATCGAATAGGTGCCGTCCTTGTAGTTGCCGGTGTCCTTCTTGTCGGAGGTCGTGGACTTGCGCTTGGAGGAGCTGTCGGAGCCGCTCGATGACTGGGACTCGCTCTCCTGCGACTTCTCGGTCTCGCCGGAATTGCCGGCATACTCGTCGTTCATCGGCGCGGCCTTGGGCTCGCCGCAACCGGCCAGCAGCGTGGTCGCCGCGATCAGTCCCGCGGCCGCCACCGTCACGCTCTTCAGCGTGCGGGATTTCGACGGGGAACCGCCGTCCGCAAGCCCGTCATGCTGCAGAGCGCTGCCGTCACTCATGGTCACCACCTGTCTTCGCCGCCTTGGTAGGATCAATGAAATCAATGGAAGAATCGCCATGCTGCGCACCTTCGGCGTCAGAACCGGTGGACGCAGGCTTGCCACCGGCCGCTACGTACGCATCATGTGCATTTTTATCATTCCACTTCTCGCCCACGAGCACGCCGTGGTTGAGCATGATTTCACGCTGGGCGCAACTCGCCACGAGAGCGTCATGGGTGACCACGATGACCGTGGTGCCCTGGTCATGCAGCTGGCGGAACAGGTCGAGGACGATCTTCTCGTTCTTCTCGTCCAGGTTGCCGGTGGGCTCATCGGCGAGAATCAGCTTCGGGTTGTTGATCAGCGCACGCGCGACGCACACGCGCTGCTGCTCGCCGCCGGACAGCTGGCTCGGCAGATGGTGAGCGCGGTCCTTCAGACCGACCTTCTTCAACGCCTCAAGGGCCTGCTTCTCGTCGACGACCGAATGGTAGTACTGCGCGACCATCACGTTCTCGACGGCCGTCAGGTGCGGCACCAGATAGAACTTCTGGAACACCAGGCCGATCAGGTTCTTGCGCACGTCGGCGAGCTGGCCGGCGTTCAGATCCTCCAGCTTGCGGCCCTCCAGCGAAACGGAGCCCTTGCTCGGCGTGTCCATGCAGCCGATCATGTTCATCAGCGTCGTCTTGCCGGAACCCGACGAGCCGACGATGGCCAGCCATTCGCCCTGCGGAACGGTCAGGCTCAGATCATCGACCGCATGCAGGTCGCCGTAGATCTTGGAAATATGATCGAGTTCAAGCAGCATATCCATGATTATTCCTTAACTATTCCAACTATTCCTCGCGCAGCACGACCGCGGGGTCGATGCGCGTGGCGCGATGCACCGGGGGGATGGATGCGACAACGGCGACCAGTGCGCTGAACACCACCGACACGACGGCGAGCCACCAGTTGAAACCGATGGAACGCTCAAACACGGTGGCGCACAGCCAGCGAGCCATGCCATAGCCTGTCGCCGTGCCAAGCAGGCCGCCGAGCAGGCCATACACCGCCGATTCCACATAGAACTCGACGCCGATGGCATGCGAGCTCGCGCCGAGCGCCTTGCGCAGACCGATCTCGTTGCGCCGCTGCGAGACGATGGAGCTGATCGTGGTGCCGACGCCGACCAGCGTGAACACCAGCACAACCAGCGACACGATCCAGAACAGCGTCTGCAGCATCGTGATGACGCGCGTGTCGGAAGCGGTGATCTTGGTGACCTGCTGCGCCTTGACATGCATCGACGTCATATCGTTGATGCTGTTGACCAGCGCGGTGAGGTCCGAGGCGCCCGACGAGTATTCGATGACGTCCACGCCGCGCGTGGAGCCGGTGAGCTTGTCCACGTCGCCGGCCAGCGCGTAGATGATCGAATCCTCGCTGCCGCCGGTGTCAACGATGCCGGCCACACGGAACTCGGTACCGGACGTGTCCATGATGTCGCTGGAGACGTGGCCGTTCTGGGTCTGCTGGGCGCCGGTGGAGCCGGACGAGGTCTGGCCGTCTGACGTGCCACCAGTGCCGGACTGTGCCGTGCCATCGGTGCCGTCAGTACCGGGCTGGCTCGCCTGTCCCGAGGACGCGGCGTTGTCTGATGCGCGGTAGCCGATGGTGATGCTGCCGCCGACCTTCAAGCCCATCGCATCGGCGACGTCCCGGCCGACCAGCACCTTGCCCGCGGACGGCCAGGAGCCGTCGACGACCCAATGATGGTTGAGGTTCCTGACCTGCGCGGGGTTGACGCCGGCCATCACGTACGGGGCCGCGTTGACGCGCACGTTCTCGTAACGGTACGTGGCGTGCTTTTCCGAGCCCTTGGCGCTCACCATCTCCGTGGTGTGCTCGACCATCGCGTCATCGATGCCGGACTTGCCGTTCTCCGAATCGGCGAGCGGCGTCACGATCAGGTTGGCGCCATAGGCTCGCATCTCCTGATTCATCTGCTGCGGCACGGCGATGCAGATCATCGCCAGACAGGACAGCGTAGCGGCGCCGACCAGCGACGCCACCACGGCCATGACCGCGCGAGACCGCCTGCGGAACACCGCACTCAACAGCATCCTGAAGAACATACCGGTATTGGTCATCTCAGCACGCCTCCTTCATCATCGTCTTACGATCAGCGTCCATGCAGCACCTCCGCCGGCTTGAGGCTCAGAATTGAGCGAATCGACGACGCCGATGCCAGCAGCACGGTCAGCGCCAGCAGCACGAACACCAGCACGAACACCATCGGGCGCATGGTGATGCCCGAACCGAACACCACCTGCCCGATGATCTGCGCCACGCCCGAGCCCAAAGCGGCGCCGACGATGGCTCCCAGAAGCGAGATCGCCGCGGTCTCCGCCATCATCAGGCGCGACACCGCGCCATCGGTCGCACCGATCGCCTTGAGCAGGGCCAGTTCGCTCGACCGCTCGCCGATCGAGGCGACCATCAGGTTGGCCACTGCCACGGCCGCGGCGAGCAGGCTCAGCACCGTCATCAGGATCATCACGGCCTGGGTCTTCTGCAGCACGTTGCCCTGCAGCGCGGCGACCTGCCGCACCTGCTTGGCGACCGCGCCGGGAATGACCTCCTCGATCTGATAGGCGATTGAGCTGGGGTATGCCGTGCAATACCAGGTCTCCCACTCGTCTTGGCTGAGCGCGGCGGGGTTCTGGGCCGCCTTGCGCGCCAGATCGTTCTCCGGCGTTGTCAGCGCCTTCACCTCGATCTTGTCGACGGAGTCCGGCAGGTCCGACAGCACCTGTGCCACCGACGAGGAGATGTAGATGGCACTGTTGTCGTCGTCGCCGGAATCGTAGACGCCGGTGATGCGAATCTTCTGCTCGTGCGTGTTCCCGGCCGCCGTGGTCTTGCGCAAGGTGACCGTATCGCCGCGTCCCACGCCGAGCTGCTGCGCGAGCGTCGTGCCGATCACGCCCTGATCGGTGTCATCCTTCGGCCAGCTGCCGTCGAGCTTCCACCATGAGCGCATGCCGTCGACGCCCACGACGGTGGTCTCGCCCGACGCGAGCTTCAGCGTCTTGTTGAACCACGTGCCGACTACCGCCGCCGCCGTGCCGTTCACCTGCGCGTGGACGTTGAGTTGCGGCGCGAAATTCGTGATGTTGAACGCCCAAAAAATCGTCTTGATCTTCGCCGCGTCGGACTCCTTCAGGAACGAGGTCGGGTCCGCGCCGGACTGCGGGCCGCCCTCCATGTTGTACAGGTCGGACACCACCGCATCGGACTTCGGCTGCACGGTGATGTTCGAGCCATATGTGCTCAGCTCGGCGTTGAGCTTGTCGCCCACGTCGAACACGACGCCCAGCATCGACACCGACACCGTGGCCGACAGGCACACGGTCAGCGCGATCAGCAGGCGCCTGCGTAACTGGCGGGTGAACGAGCGCCTGATCATTCTCAGAAAGAACATGGTCTAAACCCCTTCCTGCCTTACTGGAAGTGGGCGCTCAGCGCGTCCAGGTCGGCGGTCTGAATGGTGATCTTGCCGCTACCGGTCTTGTACGGGAACGGGATCGGGTTGCACCCGCCCTTGAAGCCGATGGTCGCCAGGTTGATGGCCACCTCACACTTCTTGCAGATGATCTTGCCGTCCTTCTCGTAGTATCCGGCGTCGCCGCAGTTCTCGCAGGCGTCGAGGCCGATGCCGTACGCGCCGCCGTTCTTCTTGATGATGATGAAGCGCATCACGGTGCCGTCCTTGGCCTTGTATTCGAAGCGGTGCAAATGGCCGTCCTCGACCTGGCTGAACGAGATCGTGGCCACGCCGTCCTTGAGCGAATACGCTTCCGGCGGCGAGAGAGTCGGCTGCTGGTTGATTGCGGCCACGCCCAAGGTCAGCGTCGCGGTAACGCCGATCATCGCCACCACGCTCCATGCGGCGGCGGCGATCGCACGGCGCCGG
>OCPS01002724.1_pt1 | contig 11234 bp, 10 predicted proteins | sample 1538651 | NCBI WGS metagenome assembly OCPS01 (sample SAMN04571715, study PRJEB22368) | human gut metagenome | biome: human gut; material: stool | host: Homo sapiens | place: Luxembourg | collected 2012-09-21 | reverse complement strand
TTACACATGAGTACCAAATTACTTGATCTGGTCAACATCACAAAATCGTACGACGGAGTTACCATTCTGGATGATCTGAATCTTTATATCCGTGAAAACGAATTTCTTACTCTCCTTGGCCCGAGCGGCTGCGGAAAAACAACGACTTTACGTATTCTCGGCGGTTTTGAGACGCCGGATACCGGAAAGGTTTTATTTAACGGACAGGATATCACCCAGCTTCCGCCGAACAAACGCCAGTTAAATACGGTGTTCCAGAAATATGCTCTTTTCACGCATATGACAATTGCGGAAAACATTGCTTTCGGGCTGAAAATCAAAGGAAAATCCAAAGCATATATCAATGACAAAATCAAATACGCATTAAAACTTGTTAACCTTGAGGGTTACGAAAACCGCTCCCCGGCGCTTCTCTCCGGCGGCCAGCAGCAGCGAATCGCTATTGCGCGCGCAATTGTCAACGAGCCGAAGGTTCTGCTTCTTGATGAGCCGCTCGGTGCGCTCGACTTAAAGCTTCGACAGGATATGCAGTACGAGCTGATCCGCCTGAAAAACGAGCTTGGCATCACTTTCGTCTATGTTACCCACGATCAGGAAGAAGCCCTTACGATGTCCGACACGATCGTTGTCATGAACCAGGGATATATCCAGCAGATCGGTACACCGGAGGATATTTACAATGAGCCGCAGAACGCATTCGTTGCAGACTTCATCGGCGACAGCAACATTCTTGACGGTATTATGATTGAGGACCGCCTCGTCGAGATTCTCGGCGCGAAATTCGAGTGCGTCGATGTCGGATTCGGCAAAAACAAGCCGGTCGATGTTGTAATCCGTCCGGAGGATATCGACCTCGTAAAACCGGAGGAAGGCACAATCCATGGACGTGTGACGCACCTGATCTTCAAAGGCGTCCACTACGAGATGGAAGTCGCCGTCAACGGCTTCGAACTTCTCGTTCACTCCACCGATCTGTTCCCGGTCGGACAGGAAGTCGGCATTCACGTCGATCCGTTCGATATCCAGATTATGAACAAACCGGAATCCGAAGATGAGGAGGCGGCAGCCATTGAAGAGTAATAAATTAAAGAAATGGCTGGCAGCACCGTATGCCGTCTGGGCTGCCGGTTTCATCATCATCCCGCTGATCCTGATTCTCTACTATGCATTCACCGGGGAAGAAGGCGGCTTTGCCCTTTCGAATTTCGCCTACGTTGCGACGAAGGAAAACATCAAGGCACTCGGCCTGGCGCTGTGGCTGTCGCTTCTTAGCACCGCGCTCTGTCTTTTGCTTGCCTATCCGCTTGCCATGATTCTGGCAAACCGGAATGTCAATCAGACCAGCTTTATTGTGCTGATCTTCATTCTCCCGATGTGGATGAATTTTCTGCTCCGTACGCTTGCATGGCAGACACTGCTTGAGAAAAACGGCGTCATCAACAGCATCCTCGCGTTTTTCCATCTGCCCGGCATTTCCATCATCAATACGCCGGGAGCGATCATTCTCGGTATGGTGTACAACTTCCTGCCGTTTATGGTTCTGCCGATCTACAATGTTCTGATTAAGATCGACCGTGATGTCATCAACGCAGCAAGGGACCTCGGAGCAAACAGTGTGCAGACGTTTCTGAAAGTAACGCTGCCGCTCACCACGCCGGGTATCGTAAGCGGTATTACCATGGTATTCATCCCGGCGCTTACAACCTTTGTTATTTCCGACCTGCTCGGCGGAAGCAAGATCCTTCTGATCGGAAACGTCATCGAGCAGGAGTTCAAACAGACTAACAACTGGAATGCCGGAAGTGCACTCTCCACAGTCCTGATGATCTTCATCATCCTGTCGATGGTTCTGATGAATAAATACGATAAAGACGGGGAGGGAACGGCATTTTGAGAAAGAAACTGGAAAAAATTTACATGGCGCTCATTTTTATTCTTCTGTATGCGCCGATTGTCACCCTTGTGGTGCTCTCCTTTAATGCTTCAAAAACGCGTGCCAAATGGGGCGGCTTCACCCTGCACTGGTACCGCTCACTGTTTGCCAATACAGAGATCATGAATGCGCTGTATACGACACTGATCATCGCGCTTCTTGCCTCTGCGATTGCGACTGTGCTTGGAACGCTTGCGTGCATCGGCATCAACAGCATGTCGAAAAAGAGCCGGACGGTTTTCATGGGCATCACCAATATTCCGATGCTGAACGGTGAGATCGTCATGGGTATCTCGCTGATGCTGCTCTTTATCATCTGCCGCATTCAGCTTGGATTCGGTACCATTCTGATGGCACATATTACGTTCAATGTTCCTTACGTTATCTTGAGCGTTATGCCGAAATTAAAGCAGACGAACAAATCGACGTACGAGGCAGCTCTCGATCTTGGTGCCTCTCCGCTGTATGCATTCTGGAAAGTTATCTTCCCGGACATCATGCCGGGCGTTGTTTCGGGCTTTCTGCTCTCCTTTACGATGTCCCTCGATGATTTCGTTATCACCTACTTCACCAAGGGACCGGGCGTTGATACGCTCTCCACAAAGATTTATGCCGAAGTCCGCAAGGGAATCAAGCCGGAAATGTACTCGCTCTCCACGATTCTTTTTGTCACCGTACTGCTTCTGCTGCTCCTTGTGAATGTGAATCCTTCTCCGAAGGAAGAAAAAGAGGAGGCAAAAGAGCGCGAGGCTATGGCGAAGAAGGGCATCCGTTTCCGCATCACGAAACGTGTGGTCTTCCGCCGGATTCTTCCGATCGCCATGGTGCTTGTCATCGGCGGCGGCGGTATTTACTACGGAAGCCAGAATGCTTCAGCCGGCGGCTCCCAGCAGCTGATTGTGTACAACTGGGGCGAATATATGGATTCTGATGTCATCGATATCTTTGAGGAAGAAACCGGTATCCACGTTGTTTACGAGGAGTATGAGACGAACGAAATCATGTATCCGAAGATCAAATCCGGTGCGATTTCCTACGATCTTGTCTGCCCGTCCGACTATATGATTCAGAAGATGATCCAGAACGATCTGCTGCAGCCGATCAACTTTGACCATATTCCGAACGCTTCCAACATTGGAGATATGTACTACGAGACTTCCGAGCAGTTCGACCCGGGCAATCTCTACTCGATCCCGTACTGCTGGGGAACAGTTGGTATTCTGTACAACAAAAAAATGGTAACCGAGCCGATCGACTCCTGGTCTGTTCTGTGGGATACCAATTACCGCGACAGCATTCTGATGCAGGACAGCGTGCGCGATGCGTTTGCTGTTGCCTTAAAGGATCTGGGATACTCCTTAAACTCCACCAATATCAAGGAGCTGACGGAGGCGAAGGATCTGCTTGTGACACAGAAACCGCTCGTGCAGGCGTACGTTGTGGATCAGGTGCGTGACAAGATGATCGGAAATGAGGCGGCTATCGGCGTTATTTACTCCGGTGAAGCTATCTACACGAAGCGTGAAAACCCGGATCTGGAATACGTTGTTCCAAAAGAAGGCTCCAACGTCTGGATCGATTCCTGGTGCATTCCAAAAGATGCGCAGCATGTCGAGAACGCAGAGAAATTCCTGAATTTCCTCTGCCGGCCGGACATCGCACTGAAAAACTTTAAGTATATTACCTACTCTACGCCGAATGATGCGGCACGTGAACTGATTGAGGATGACGATATCCGAAACAGTGAAATCGCCTTCCCAGATGAGGAAACGCTTGCACGGTGCGAAACCTTTACGTATCTTGGCGATGATGCCGATGAGGTTTACAACCAGCTGTGGCGTGAAGTAAAATCAAATTAAAGATCTGCTTTCGGGTAAAAAAAGATCCCGGTCAGGAATTCTTAGGAAAGATTCCTGCCGGGATTTTTCTGTTCTTACTGTTGCTCTCAAAAGTCTGTTTTAATCAAAATTGTGGTCAAAGCGCGGGGAAAGCGTTCCGTTTCCATGGAGCACTTCATCCAGCTTTACAAGCTCCTGCGGCGTCTCTGCAAGCGCTCTTTCGTACAGGTGGACAAGATTCCGTGTGCCCGCTTCGCATTCCTTCTGCGGCCTTCCAGGCATCACACGGCCGCCCATCGAATCGTAGCAGCCGACCAGTTTCATCGCTCCAAGAAGAAGGCTTCTTACCGCACTGCTGCGGCAGATCGTGATTCTCGTCCAGAGCTTCATGCCCTTCAGGCATTCGACAATTTCTGTTTCCCCGATTTCCGGAAAACAGCGGTGGATGACCTTGTTGCCATCGGTGTGCGGGCAGATCGGCGATGCCGGACGGTATACGAGCGGATCGAGGCCGTCCTCCAGCATGAAGTACTGGTCAAGGCTCGTCTCAATCTTTGCATGGGAAATTCCAGTGTGATCCACAAATTTCCCGATATACGGATGACACGTCGAATCGAGAAGGTAATGGCAGGCAAAGCCTAACAGATACGCTTCCATCGCCTCTGACGGGCTCTGCTGATACTTTTTCACCTCATCCTCGAACAGAACGGAAGCCGTCTGCTCATGCAGAAACGTTCCGTAATCAGACACACGATTTTTCGAGAACGGACGGTAATAAAAGAAGATATCCGGCCCGTGCAGTCCGATCAGATACAATTTTTTGTTTTCTCGAATGATCTTTTTCAAATTTGCCGGAAGCTGTTCATAGACTTCTCTTCCGAACCTGTCGTGTGCGTACGTAGTAGGCATATCGGTATCTCCCTTCTTTTTCTCCTGCCGGATCAGACATCCAGCTTGATCTGCATTTCCTCTTCCACTTCTGCGCGGAAGTCCTCCATCTTGACCGGACTGATCTCCGGCAGATTGTCGGTGGAATCGACGCCGAAGTTCCGCAGGAATTCTTCGGTCGTGCCGAACACAATCGGGCGGCCCGGCGCGTCGAGGCGGCCAAGCTCCTGCACCAGATTGTACTCCACCAGTTTGTTGACCGCGTGATCGCTCTTGACGCCGCGGATCTTGTCGATCTCCTGCTTCGTGACCGGCTGCTTGTAGGCAATGATCGAGAGGGTCTCCATCATGACGTCGGTCAGAACCGCCTTCTTCGGCTGCATGGCGATGTTGACAAGATAATCATAATATTCCTGTTTCGTGCACATCTGATACGCATTTTCAAGCTCCACGATGTGGATGCCGCGGTCTTTCGTATTATATTTTTCCATCATATGGTTCAGAATCCTACGGGTCGTCTCCGTGTCATGGCCGATCGCTTTTGCAATCCTTCCCAGCTCCACGGAATCTCCCATCGCAAAAAGGACTGCCTCGATGGCTGCTTCCGCCTCCTCGACCGAAGAGGGGCGTCTTGCCTCACCCGGGGCAGTTTCTTTATTCCTGTTCTGTTCTTCCATCTGTCTTGTCCTCACTGTCTGTCTCGTCTGTATACGGCACAACTACGGTGTCTTCATCCTCCAGGGATTCAATCAGGATATCCCCGAAAAGCTCCTCCTGGCTGATCCGGATTTTGCCGGTTTTCATCAGCTCCAGGATTGCAAGGAAGGTGACAATCACATGCACCTTGCCCGGCTGGGATTCCAAAAGGTCGCGGAAGCTGAAGCGGCGTTTTTTAACAGCAAACTGCTCGACATACGTCATCTTGTCCGGCAGGCTGACCTCTTCTTTTTCGATCTTTCCGAACCTGCTTCGGATCGGGTCGATCTTGTCCTCCTGGCGCTTTAAAATCATTTTATAGATCGTATGGAGCTTCGCGAGAGAAATCTGCGAAAGGAGCTCGGAGGTGTCGACCGGCGTCCTACGGAACGGCTCGCCTCGTTCATGCGGTCACGCAGCTCGTACGACATGTACTTGTACATTTTGTACTCTAAAAGCTGCTGCACCAGCTCGGCTCTCGGGTCCTCTTCCTCGCCTTCCTCATTCACTTCTTTCGGAAGCAGCATGCGGCATTTGATATCCAGAAGCGTCGCCGCCATGACCATGAACTCGCTCATGATGTCGAGGTCTTCCCGCTCCATCTGATGAATGTATTCCAGATACTGGTCCGTAATCTCTACAATGGGGATATCGTAAATATCTATTTTGTTTTTATCGATCAGGTGAAGAAGAAGGTCCAGCGGTCCTTCAAACACCGGAAGCTTTACTGGTATCGCCATGTGCTCTGTTCTCCCTTACGTTTTCCCGATATCTGTAATAATCAATTCTCTTCTGTTCCAGATGCGGACCGGAATGGTATGTTCGCCCGTTCCTGCACTGATGATCTGGCAGGTGCCGCCCGTCAGGAACAGCCCGCGGCAGTTTTTCGAAAAAAGGCGGAAATCCGGCGTCACAAGCCCCCGGTGCGCGCCAAGGCCCACCACGCCGCCGTGATAATGGCCGGAAAGCGTCAGATCGGCTCCATATGATGCATAGGAGCTGCGGTAGGCAGGGTGATGCGCCAGCAGAATGCCGTAGCGCCCCGGAGCCGGTTTTCCAAGGTGGTCCATCAGTTCCGAAACCGGCAGCGGTCCGCGGTAAAAGCGGTTGTAATAGGTGCGGTCCATGGCATAGCCGTAGATCCGGACCGGACAGCCGCTGATGGTAAGATCCGCCGTCTCATTTTCCAGATAGCAGATTCCTGCCTTTTTCAGGCGCTCCCGGAGCTTTTCATACAGATCGCCGTACTGTTCCGGGTACAGCTTCAGACGGTATTCGTGGTTTCCGCAGCCATAGATTACCTGGTATTCCTCCGCAAGACGTTCCGCGAAACTCAGACCCGGGTCGAGGTTCTCCCCCGGCTTTGCCACAATCTGGTCTCCGCCGATGATGACAAGATCCGGAGCCGCCTCATCGATGACTGCCTTTAACACCGTGTTGTCCGGGCCGAACTCCATATTGTGGAGATCACTGATAAACGCCAGACGAAAACCGTTTCCTTCCGGAAATTTTCCGTTTGACGAAAGTTTGTAATAGGTCGTTGTAAATTTTCTCATACCGTTCATTATACTTGATTTTTCGGTGTATGACAACCCGTTTTCCCTGCTGTTTATAAGCCCAGTGCCTGTTTTGCCAGCTGATCGGCTTTTTCGTTGTAGGTGACGCCGGTGTGGCCCTTTACTTTGCAGAAGCGGATCGCAACTTTGGCCGATGCCAGATCGTAAAAATTCCGGTAATCGATGGTTCCCTGTTTTTTCGCCTGCCATTCTCTCGTACACCAGCTTGCGATTCCCTGGTAATCGTGATAGATGGCCAGCTCCGGAATATCATGTGTTAGGCAGTAAGCCATGGCCAGCTCTGCGCCCTTGATCTCGCCTGCTACATTCCGCATGGAGACGAGATCCGGGTCGCTGTATTCTTCTGCAAGATTCAGCTCTTTTCCGTCCAGGAAGAGGACCACACCGCAGGAGAACTTTCCGAGCGCATGCTGATAGCTTCCATCCACGTATGCGACGGCGCTCCTGCCGACACCGGCGTATTCCGGGTCTTCGCATGGTTTTTCCGCCAGAATCAGGTGTTCCCAGTCCCAAGAAGAAGGATCGGGTGCTGCCGTGCTCTGTACTGCCTTTCGTTCCAGGGCAGCGAAATACGTTCCTTTTGTTTCCCGCAGCAATGGTTCTGGCATTTTACCGCCGCCCAGAAAGGCCTCTGCCTCCTCCAGACGCTCAAATCCCTTGTAAATTGCGCCAGGATAACCGTGTACCTGCGCTTTGCACGCATCCCATGTCCGGTAGATGCCCGGAACCTTTCCCTGTTTTACCGCATAGTAATTTTTCTTTGCCATGTTTTTCTCCTTTTCGCGCATGATACTCCGGCTTTATGCCGTCCCAAGAAAATATTGTTTCATCGTACATCCGAACAGGTCCCACATGCCGGCTCTTGCCACGTCTGCTCCATATAAAATCGCAACGGAACCAAGTTCCTCACCGTCTGCTTTGTAAACAACTCTTCCGGCACACTCGCCTTTCTGGATAGGGGCCTGCACCTCTTCCGGCAGTTCCATCGTTTTTTCCACTTCACCAATCACCGTCCCGCCCGTCGTAAGATAGCGGAATTCTTCCGCATATTCCAGTTCTGCCGTATCCTGCTTTCCGTAAACAACCGAAAGTTCCGGCAGGGGATCGCGTTCCCGGTCTATGTAGATGCTGCAGGACGAAAACCCATACTGGAACAGTGACGCTGCATCTGCAAACCGCACCTTGTAGTCCGGTGCTCCCATCACGACTGCCAGCATCGTCAGATCATTTTTCTTCGCCACTGCCGAGACGCAGTACTTCGCCTTCGAGGTGCTTCCTGTTTTCAGTCCCACACAGCCCTCATAGCCGCGGATCAGCTTATTTGTATTGGTGAGGGTGAATGGTTTGCTTCCCTTCTGTGTGACATGCGTAATCTCTTCCATCCAGATAGAGGAATAGTTCAGGATCTGCGGAAAGCGCTCGATCAGCTCCCGAGACATTTTCGCCACATCTGCCGCTGTCGTGTAATGGCCGTCGGAATCCGTGAGGCCGCAGCAGTCCTCAAACTTCGTGTCGTTCATGCCGAGTTCTTTTGCTTTCTGGTTCATCCGGCTGACAAACTCGCTTTCTGTCCCCGCAATATGCTCTGCCATCGCTACAGATGCATCGTTTCCCGAAGCAACGACAATACACTTGATCATCGTCTCAACGGTCTGCTTTTCGCCCTCTTCCAGAAAAACCTGGGACCCGCCCATACTTCTGGCGTGCGCACTCGTCGTCACTTCGTCGGTCAGCTGGAGCGTCCTTTTTTCGAGCTCTTCAAAAATCAGCAGCAGCGTCATGATTTTTGTGATGCTCGCCGGGCTTCGCTGTTCCGACGCATTTTTCTCATACAGAACAGTTCCGGTCTGTGCCTCCATCAAAAGAACAGACGGCGAAGCCAGCCCAAGGTCCGTTGTCATCTCCGGTGCTGTCTCCTCCGTCTCTTCTGTTTTCTGTTCCGTTGTTTCGTTCTGCTGCTTGTCGGAAGATTCTCCATTCTGCTCTGCCGCAGTCACTTTCAAGGGCGCTGCAAGAAGCGCCAGGATCATCAGCAGGCTCCAGACGATATTTCGTGTTCTTCTCTTCATATTCCCCCGAAACATCTGCTCTTTCTTCCCTACAGGCTATGCAGACGACCGCAGAACTATGCTGTCTGTTCCGTTTACAGCAGCGGTGCCAGAAACTTCAGCGCACCGCGGAGTGCACGGACTGCAAAATTTTTCTTTCGGCAGTAGTCCATATTGATCTGCTCACACTGTTCAAACGTGATCAGCGCATCCTCTTTTACCTGGGCAACCGCACTGCTGCCGTACATCCAGACACCGCACTCAAAATGCAGGTACATGCTCCGGTAATCCATGTTGATCGTTCCGACCGTCGCAACTTCATCATCACAGACAAAGCTCTTGGAATGGATAAAGCCTGGCGTATACTGGTAAATCTGAACGCCGGATTCCAGCAGGATCTCGTAATTGGCCTGCGTCAGAATATAGACAATCTTCTTATCCGGGATGCCCGGCGTTACAATCCGCACATCGACTCCGCGCTTTGCCGCCATGCAGAGAGCGGTCAGCGTCTCGTTGTCCGGAATCAGATACGGGGTAAAAATATAAAGATATTTTTTCGCCTGTGAAATAATGTTCAGATAAACATGCTCGCCTACTGTCTCTCCATCCAGCGGGGAATCGCCGTACGGCTGCACAAAACCGTCTTTTTTAAACGCTTCCTCGTGATAGATCTCCGGCCGGTATGATTCGAAATTGCATTCCATACCGGTGATTGTGCTCCACATCTGCAGAAACATCACCGTAAAACTCCATACCGCCTCACCATGCAGACAGATTCCGGAATCCTTCCAGTGGCCGAACCGCTCCTTGCGGTTAATGTATTCGTCCGCAAGATTAATGCCGCCCGTGAAAGCCGTATGACCGTCGATCACGGCAATTTTCCGGTGGTCACGGTTATTTAAAATGACATTCAGCACCGGTCGGAACTGATTGAACGCCGCACACTTGATGCCCATCTGCTGCAGCGATTTATAATACTGATACGGCAGTGTCGTCACGCAGCCGAAATCATCGTAAATCACCCGCACATCCACACCGGCGGCCGCTTTTTCCTTCAGAATCTCCAGGACCGTATCCCACAGATACCCCTCGCTGATGATGAAATATTCCATAAAAATGTAGTGTTCTGCCTTTTTGAGTTCCTCAATAAAGTGCTCAAACCATACATCTCCCAGCGGGTAATACTCTGTTTCTGTGTTTTCATAAACAGGATAATGCGCATAATTGGTCAGATAGGAAGACTGCCCCGCTGCCAGGATATTTTCTTTCTCGAGCTTTTTACGCGTCTCTTCTTCCTCTCCAAGAACGCCTCCCTGCGAAAGCAGAACTGTATCGTAATGTGTACGGAATTTTCTTGCCACACTGGAATGGCCGAGAATGCCGTACAGGCAGATTCCGGTTACCGGAAGCGCCAGGATACAGACTGCCCACATCAGTTTGTAGCCGGGATTCATTTTCGGATTATTGATAATCGAAAGCACTGCAATCAGGGAAAGGATCGTGACCGCATAGTTGATGTAGACAGATTTTTCATTGAGCTGCATCATAATTCCGGCCAGCCAGCAAAATTCCAGAAGAAGTGCAACACCGATAATGACCATACGGCTGGTAAGCAGCTTCAGAATCTTTTTCACGATACGAAACAGATTGTTTGCTATTTTGTACAAAATTCTCATTTGTCACCGCCTTGCTGTTTTGTCAAAACCTGCGACTTTAAGTTACAAGTATAAAAATCCCCGGCAAAACAGATCGCCGGGGATTTTTTGCACATTAATTATACTTACGTTTTCTGGCAGCTTCAGATTTCTTTTTACGACGAACACTTGGTTTCTCGTAATGCTCTCTTTTACGAATCTCCTGCTGAATGCCAGCTTTTGCACAGCTACGCTTAAATCTGCGTAAAGCGCTGTCCAACGTTTCGTTTTCTTTAACGATTACATTTGACATAGTCTCACACCTAACCTCCCTCCAGTTGTAGATTGTGCATAATACAACTGTATGGGTATTTTTTGCACTGTTCTTATTATACCAGAAAAATCTCGTACGTCAACAAGTTTTTTCATTTTTTTGCAAAATTTTTCCCTGCCGCCTGCCTGGCTCCTTTTTCTGCCCTGCAGGCGGCAGGATTTTGTGCTGTTTTTCCTGCTTATTGTTATGCGATCTGGCCTTCCAGTACCTCGGCAGCTTTTGCAACTGCTTCGTCGATCTTCTCCGGATTCTTTCCGCCGGCCTGTGCCATGTTCGGACGTCCACC
>OCPS01002722.1_pt1 | contig 11238 bp, 9 predicted proteins | sample 1538651 | NCBI WGS metagenome assembly OCPS01 (sample SAMN04571715, study PRJEB22368) | human gut metagenome | biome: human gut; material: stool | host: Homo sapiens | place: Luxembourg | collected 2012-09-21 | reverse complement strand
CGACAGCCCCCGCCAGCGGGGGGCTGTCGCGAAGCGACTGGGGGTGGTTCATATAGACTGCCCACTCTTGTCGGCTCTGCCGTGAACGGCAGGTTATTTTGCGTCGTTATGTGCGCGTACTCGTCGTTTCGGCGTGCACATAACGACGCAATTGCGGCCAATTCGTAGTTGTCAGGCCTTCTCGCATTGCGATCGGCTTTATAGGTGAGTCTTGCGACAACAAAAACCGGCCCCCGCAGGAGCCGGTTGAAGAAACGATAGCGCGCCGCCGTCAGTAGTTGCTGTTGGCCTTCCAGTAGGCGTAGGCGCCGGTGATGGAGCCGTAGCGCTGGTTGCAGTAGTTCACGAACCACTTGAACTGCGTCTGGTAGTTGGTGCGCCAATCCGCACCCGCGGATGCCATCTTGTTGCCGGGGAGCGCCTGCGGCAGACCGTATGCGCCCGAGCTCGGGTTCGTGGCGTTCGTCTGCCAGCCGGACTCATGATTGATGATGAAGTTGGCGGCGGTGAAGTCGGCCTCGGTGTAACCGTTCGCCAGCAGCCAGTCATGCGCCCACTTCTGCTTCTCGCCGGAGGGAACGGTGTCACCGAGCGTGTTCGCGGCCGCCTCTTCGGCGGAACCGGTGCCGACCAAGATCACCTTGTCGACAGGGGCTTTCTTGACGTACTTGGCGAAGACGGTGGACGAGATGACCTTGCCCGCGGAGCGAGTGACCATGCTGGTGGTCTGCAGCACGCCTTCCTGACCTTCGGTCTGCACCTTCTGCTGACCCTGCGGCAGGCTGGTGGTCTCCTTCTTGACCGTGTTGAACGCGATGGCGGTCTCCGAGGTCTCGGCCTGCGTGTCGGCACGCGAGATGGAGATGACCGTGGACTCGTCCACCTTCGTGGTCAGGGCCGGCGTGACGCTGTCTTCCGGCTCCAACGTGATGTTGCCCGCGTCCAGTACGGATTTGACATCGGTGAAATTGTCGCCCAGCACGAAGCGGGACTTGCCGTTGATCTTCACCGTCACATAGCTGGTGTTGGCGTCGGCGCCACGCAGATCCGCACGGTTGTTGCTTCGCGAGACGCTGCTTCCGGCGAGGTCGGCGGCCGAGTATTCGTTGACCGTGGTTCCGCGGCCACGACCGATGTAGAAGTTTCGGGAGACGATGCCGGCCGCAACCACCATGACGATCGCCGCGGCGATCGCTACGATGCGGATCCACTGGCGTTTGCTTAGCGACAGCAGCGTTGGTGCATTGGTTTTGCGATGGCTGGCCATTATGCTCCTTGAATGACGGACAATCCTCGGCGAATCCGGCCGTCAATCACGACGGGCGGGTGATGCGTCGACGCTGGTGGGCGCCGCACCGGAGTACACACCAAATCCAAGTTTAGACCACTATGACGATCTTGTGAAATCTTGGAGCCGGCGGATTCCGCATTCCGCCCGCGCCCGTGGCACCTTCGCCTGGCCGCCGGCGCACGAACGCGGAATCCGCCGGGAATCGTCGGTTATTCGGCGGAAGCGGACGAATCCTGCGCGGCGGCGGAAACGTCCAGCGCCTTCGCCTGCGCGATCAGGTCGTCAAGGTCTTCGGCGCGCAGCGCGCCGGCCTGCTTGAAGATGATCTGGCCCTGCTTCGCGATCATCAGCGTGGGCACTGCCTGGATGCCGGCCGCGCTGGCCAGATCCTGGTTCGCGTCGATGTCGACCTTGCCGAAGACGATGTCGGGGTTCTCCTCACTCGCGGCCTCGAACGTGGGGCCGAACGCGCGGCACGGGCCGCACCATGTGGCCCAGAAATCCACGAACACCAGGTTGTTGTCGGTGATGGTCTTCTCGAAGTCCTGTGCATTGAGCTGAACGGTTGCCATGATCGTTTCCTCCCTCGTTGTCATGGTGATGTTCCCATCCGTTGTCGTCCCCCAGCATCCCAGCACCACTCAACAAACTACGCCGACGGACGAATGCGGACGCCCGCATCGCGCGTTTTCCGTGATTCACATCGCATTCAGGAATCCTTGTCGAAATCGACACGTTGTCGTCACGCGAGTTGGGCGATAATTAAGACCATGCCAGTTTTGAATGACGAAGTACCTGACGAGGGCGATTTCGACGCCGGCCGCCGGCGCGGCGAATTCGATGACATCACGCCCGAGGATTTCATCCGCGGGTCCGGTCACGGCAATCCGCCCGGCTGGCTCGGTCCGGCCGACATCAGTCGTGCCCGTCGGCAGCTGCCGATCGCTTATGTGGAGATCGTCCCGATTCGCACTGACGACCTGGGCAGGGTCTCCCGGATCGGCTCCTTGCTGCACGTCTCGGACGACGGATCCATAGAGCGCACGCTGATCGCCGGCCGCGTGCTGTTCCATGAGAGCATCCGCGAGGCCATCGCGCGCAACGTCGCCAAGGATCTGGGCGACATAGCGCTGCCGATGCTGCCGCAGAGCCTGCAGCCGTTCACCGTAGCCGAGTTCTTCCCGACGCCGGGACTAAGCGAGTATTACGATCCGCGGCAGCATGCGATAACGCTGTGCTATGTGGTGCCGATCGCCGGTGACTGCAAGCCGCAGGACGAGACACTGGACGTCGAGTGGGTCGATCCGCGCGGCGAGATGATGGAGACGTTCATCCGGCAGATGACGAACGGACATGACCGTATAGTCCGTCAGGCGTTGGCCTGGCTGGATTTGTGACGTGCCGTCTCTCCGTCCGGCCGGTCCGCGAGAGGACGCGGGTCGGCCGGACGGCGGCATGATCGGCGGGAATGGGCCGTGGACGGCGGCCGACGACAGTGGCCGACACCGGTCGATGAAACGATGACGATATAGGAGCGCAACGATGATGACGCTGAACAATACGGTATACGCGACGGGGGAAGGGACACCGCTGGTGCTGGTGCACGCATTCCCCGTCGACCACCGCATGTGGGACGACTGCGCGGAGCAGATTGCCCGGCAGGCGCGGGAGACGGGCGACCCGGCGGTGACGGTGTGGGCGCCGGACATGCCGGGGCCGGGCCGATTCCCGAGCCGGCCGACAGCGGGCGGGTGGCGGCCGACGGGGCGCTCACGGACGCGCTCGACCTGATGGCCGACGCCTATGTCGATCTGGTGCGTGCCGCCGGCTACGACAAGGCCGTATGGGCCGGACTGTCGATGGGCGGATACGTGGTGCTGGACATCCAGCGCCGCCATCCGGACATGGTCGCGGGACTCGCGCTGTGCGACACGAAAGCGGGCGCCGATGGCCCCGAGGCCCGCGCGAACCGGCTGGCGTGCGCGAGCGAATGCGAGGCGACGCAAACCGTGAAGCCAGTCATGCATTTCGCCGATGCGACGCCGTCCGATTCAAGCTTCAAGCAGTCCGATGAGGGCAGGGCGCTGTTCGCCCGCTGGATTGGCGAGCAGACGCCGCAGGGCGTGGGTTGGCGTCAGCGCATGGCCGCCGGCAGGCCTGACCTCAGCGATCAGCTGCCGCTCGTCACCGCTCCCGCGGCGGTGCTGTGCGGCGACAAGGACCCGTTCAGCCCCAGGCCGGCGATGCGGGCGCTCGCCGATGCGATGACCGGCACGTCGCCGAGTTTCACGGTCATCGAGGATTGCGGGCATTTCAGCGCGGTCGAGCATCCCGATCAGGTGGCGAGCGCGTTGCTCGATCTGGTGCGACGCGTGCATCTGCGCGACTGATCGCGGGCGCAGTCGGCCGGACACGGCATCCGCGGTGCGGTGGTGCCGGTGGCGCCGGCGGTGTGACCTGCCGCGACGATGATTGACGATGGATACATGAGGAGTGTGAAGTGATGTTTTCACCATTGGCATTGACCCAGACGTTGCCGTTCCTGCCGCTGGCGCAGGGCGACATCGATTATCAGGTCGCCCGGCGCGGAGATCCGGACCTGTTCGACACGCTGTTCGCCGACCCCGTCACCAAGGTCATCCTGGTGCGGGGCGGCCTGCTGGCCGTGCCGCGCGGTCAGGGCAATGCCGTCAACTATGCCTCCGCGAACATGAGGCTGAGCACGCTGCCGGGCGCGTACGCGGGCTCCGCCCTGGCCGTCCACCCCGAAGTGGTGCCGATATTCCTGGGATCGTATGGCGCGCTGCGCAACGAGCATGTGGTGGCGCTCGACATCACTCGGATGTCGGCCCCCGGCGCGGCCTCGGCGATTCCGTCGCCGTCGCTCGGCGCCGACGCGGCGTTCGATGCCGACGGCAATGCTCCCGGTGCGGTCGCGCCTGACAGACTGGACATACTGGAACAGGCCGTGGAACGGTTCGACTGGGTGGATCTGCGCGGGTTCGCCGCGCACGCCAACGCCCGCGAGGCCGGACAGGCCACGACCGCGGTGACCCTGAGCATATGGTACGCCGGGCAGCGGTTCTGCCCCTCCTGCGGGGCTCCGGTCAAGGCGGCGATGAGTGGATGGTCGCAGCGGTGCACGAACGCGGGCGACGGGAACCGTCTGCTGTTCCCCCGCATCGAGCCCGCTGTCATCACCGCGATCGTGGACAGTCAGGACCGGCTGCTCTTGCAGCACAACAGCGCCTGGCGCAATCCGCTGCTGTACTCCGTGTCGGCGGGATTCGTCGAGGCGGGGGAGAACCTTGAGCACGCGGCACGGCGCGAGGCCAAGGAGGAGACCGGCATCGACCTGGGCGAGGTGCGCTACCTCGGCTCCCAGCCGTGGCCGTTCCCCGCGTCCCTGATGATGGCGTTCAAGGCGCAGGCGTTGAGCACCGACATCCTGGTGGATGGCGAGGAGACGGAGACCGCGCGCTGGGTGACCCGTGACGAATACACCATCGAATTGTCGGAGGGCCGTATGGAAGCTCCCGGCAAATCCACAATCGCCCGGTACATGATTGAGGAGTGGTACGGCCGCGAACTGTGACATGCGCCGCACGACAATGATTCGTATGGCTGCCGGGTGTTATAGTGAAGCCAGAGAGTCGAAGTAAAGGAACAGGAATGGCTAACGAATACACGGGAGACGATAATCAGGAAGACGAGCGCACGCAGGCAGTCTTCCCGCTGGATGATCAGATGAACATCCCGCCTCTGAACATGCCCGTCCTTCATGACGGGTCGACGTTTGACGCTGAGCCTTCCGGTCTGGCGGGTCTGGTCCAGGAGACTCAGGCGAAGCGGCAGGCGGATGCGGCCTCCGCACAGACGCAGGAGTCGCAGGAGACTCAGGCTTTCGACCCGTTGGCCGAGCTGGACGATGAGGCCGCTCCTGAGCCGCAGCCCGCCGCACCTGCGACTTCATCCTTTGTCCCGCAGCGTCCCGCCGCGGACGACGTCGCGACCGTCGCCTTCGCCGCGGTCGCCATGAACCCGGCCGATGACGCCGCGCTGGGCAAGGGCGTGTCCGCGGCCAAGACGAAGAACCCGAAGCGCGGCATGATCATCGCGTTCAGCATCATCGGCGCACTGCTGGTGCTGCTGGTGGCCGCATTCTTCGGCACGAACTGGTATTTCCAGGACCGCGTCGCCCCGGGCGTCCGATTCGGCAACGTCAGCGTCATGGGCAAGACCGAAAGCGAGCTCACCGGCATCGTCAACCAGGCCGTGTCCGATTCGGCCATCACCGTCACCGATTCCGAGGGCAACAACGTCAAGGCGGGCCTCGACAAACTCGGCGTGACCGTCAACGTCAAGCAGACCGTGCGCAACCTGCTGGACGCGAAATCCGGCAACATGTTCACCCGCATCAACCCGTTCGCCAAGCAGGACGTCCGGCTGTCCGCCACGACCGACAACTACAAGCTGAGCACCTACCTGACCGAGCAGCTCGTCGAGGAGCAGGATCGCGCGGTCGCCTCGAACATCAGCTACGACGCCAACTCCAAGAAGTTCATCGTCACGGAAGGCAACGAGGGCAAGGAAGCCGACCCGTCGGACGTGATCGCGGCCGTCAAGAAGGCGGTCTCCCAGCCCGGTGAAGCACAAAAACTGAGCGTCATGTACTCCGACGTCGCCATGCCCATCACCGTCGAAACCGCCACGAGCGCGGCGAACGACGCCAACAAGCGACTGACGTCGTCGCTGGTCATCGGCAACTCCAAGGGCAAGACGTTCACGCTTCCCGCCGATGAGATAGCCAAGTGGATCCAGGTCAAGCCCGACATCCAGAAGGGCACCATCACGCTGGCATACGATCAGGACGCCATCAAGACATACCTGTCGCAGAACCTCGCCAAGAAACTCGACCAGGACATGGTCGTCGAGAAGAACATCACCAACACCGACGGTACCGTGCTGACCGTGATGCAGAAGGGCGTCGACGGCGTGGCCGTCCAAAGCACCGACGAGACCGCCGCGCAGGTGCTCGACGCGCTGAACGCCGGCAGGGGCGCGGAGCTCACAGCCACGGTGAAGGTGACCGACCACAAGACCGAAAGCCGCAAGGTGGACTACACGTCGCCCAACGGCGACCCTCGCATGGTCATCAATCTCAGCGAGCAGAAGGTGTACGCCTACAAGGGCTCGACCCTGGTGAAGACCTTCATCGTCTCCACCGGCAAGCCATCCACGCCGACCGACAACGGCACGTTCTTCGTGCACACCAAGTACCAGTCGCAGACCATGCGCGGCGAAGGCTACGTCACGCCGAACGTGCCATGGGTCACATACTACAACCAGGGCGAAGGCTTCCACGGCGCACCGTGGAACACCGCGGGCATCGCCAGCGGCACTCCGAAGTCGCACGGATGCACCAACATGCACGTCGAGGACGCCAAGTGGGTGTATGACTTCCTGCCGATCGGCGCCATGGTGCAGATCGTGGGGACCACGCCGACCTCCGCCGTGCGCTGATTTTCAGGCGATTGCGCTGACTATACCGCTGATGCCGGCCCCGCCGATCATTGTTTCCGATCGGCGGGGCCGGCTGCGTTTTCGGGGCCTCGCCGGCCGGCTCAGGGTCAGCCCCATCGATAAGCGCTGTGCGGTACACTGGGGGGCATGAGTGACGAGAACGCAATCGACAACCCGTTGAACCTTGACATCCCCGATCACCTGCAGTATTCGGAAGAGCACGTGTGGGTGGACGATTCGGTGTCCCCGGCCATCGTCGGCATCACCGCGTACGCCGAGCAGCAGCTTGGCGAGCTGGTCTTCATCGACCTGCCGGACGAGGGCACGCGCGTGGAGGCCGGCGACGAGGTCCTTGAGCTCGAATCGGCCAAGGCCGTCGAACCGCTGGTCTGCCCGGTCGCCGGTACCATCCGCTATGTCAACCATGACGCCGCGGACGACCCCTCCGTCGTCAACAACGACCCGTACGGCGAAGGATGGCTGCTGAAGATCGAGCTGGACGATGACGAGCCGGAACTGCTCGACGCCGAATCCTACGCGAAGATCGCCCAGTGACCGGCACCGCCGTCGGCGACCGACAACGCAAGCCGGCGATGGCCGACGGTGACGAAGGTACATGACGACGACATATCCGACGGATATATTTGACATACAGCTAACGTGATAACGGATGGCGGAACCCATGAGCATCGCACACGACAACACACCACGCCGGGGCGGAGCGCGCCCTCTCGGCGGGCGGGATGACGGGCTGCGGCATGACGGCCCGATACATGACGGATCGGATCCGGACAACGCGGCTCACGACCCGTCCGGGCAGACCGGCTCCCCGCAGGACGACATGCTCACCGTGCCGATTCCCGCACGCCCGGTCGTCACCACGTTCGACGCCGCGTCGCGGCACGAGCGCATCGAGGTGCAGCCGGTACTGGTGCGCCGCATGCGCCGGGCCGTCACCGGCACGTTCGGATTGTGGGTGCGACTGTCCACCGCCGTCGCGCGCAAGCTCGACTGGTTCCCGCGCGTGGACCCGTACGTCGGCTATGGCACCGAGGTCTACTCTAGGCTGATCTGCCGCACCGTGTACGCGCCCAAGCACAGCAACGCCGGCACACTGACGCGCGGCATCAAAGGCATGCTGGCGATTCCCGCGTCCCGCGTGCAGGTGCGTATCAGCATAGACGGGACACCGCTGGAAACCGTGCAGATCGGCGAATCCGAGCGATATGACGAATTCAATCCCGTGCGAGATCTCGGCAGCGAATACGCGGTGTCCGACGAAAGCGGATACCTCGATCTGGTGGCCGAGCATCAGCTGGAGACCGGCGTTCACCGCGTCACCTATCGCGTGAAGGGGCGGCCGGAGGTCTCGGCGAACCTGTTCACCATCCCCTCCAGCGCGAAGGTCGGCATCATCTCCGACGTGGACGACACCGTTATGGTCACGCAGGCGCCGATATTGTGGAAGGCCGCATACAACCTGCTGTTCCTGAACCCCAAGAAGCGCAACTCCGTGCCGGGCATGAGCGTGCTGTTCACCAAACTGCAGGACATGTTCCCCGACGCGCCGTTCTTCTACCTGTCGACGTCCCCCTGGAACGTGGAAGGATCGATCCGGCATTTCATCTCGTATCACGGCTTCCCCGAAGGGCCGCTGCTGTTGCGCGACCTCGACCCGCGCCCGAAGACGTTCGTGCCGTCCGGTCCGCAGCACAAGCTGGAGTTCGCCGAACAGCTCATGGCGGACTTCCCCGACATGCGGTTCATCCTGATCGGCGATGACGGGCAGAAGGACCCGACCACGTATGCGACCATCGCTCGGCGATACCCCGGCCGTGTGCTGGCGATCGGCATACGGCAGCTGTCGCCCCGTGAGGCCACGGGTCTGTCGTCGATGATGGGCATGACCTCGACGCAGCCGATGCCCGTCACCGACGTGCCGGTGTTCACCGGCACCACTGGTTCGAACATCATGAAGACCATGCTGCCGTACCTCAAGCAGAAACTCGGACGAACGGACCTGGCGGAGTGACTTCCCGAAGAGCGAAGTTCACCGCTGTCTCAAGTCGGGCCGTATAATCACGAGCATGACAGACGAAACGAACGGCGACGTCGCCGCTTGCCGGCTTCCCATCGCCCGGCGTGAACCGGTGAAGCGCGTGTTCCACGGGGACGCCGTGATTGACCCGTATGAATGGATGCGAGACAAGCAGTCACCCGAGGTGCGCGACTATGTGGCCGCGCAGAACGCGTACTGCGACGCCCGCATGGCGGGGCTGGCGGGGCTGCGCGGCACGCTGTTCGACGAGTTGAAGGCGCATGTGCAGGAGACCGACATGTCGGTGCCGGTGCGCATGGACGGATACTGGTATTTCGCGCGTACCCGCGAAGGCAGCCAGTACGCCGTGCAGTGCCGGGTGCCGGTGCGCGGCGAGGACGATTGGACACCTCCGGAAGTCGGGGGAGCCGGCGATGAGGGCGGGAGCGCCGTCGGAGCCGGTTCGCTGCCGGGCGAGCAGGTGGTGTTTGATGCGAACCGCGAGGCCGAGGGGCATGATTTCTTCGCGCTGGGCGGCCTGTCCGTCAGCAAGGACGGCCGATGGATGCTGTACGGCGTCGATACGCGAGGTGACGAGCGGTACGACTTCCGCATTCGTGACCTTGACACGGGCGATGAGCTGCCAGAGCGCCTTGACGGCATCGGCGCGGCATGCTTCACGCCGGACGCGCGGTGGGTGTTCTACGTGACGCTTGATGATGCCTGGCGGCCGTGCGAGGTGCGCCGGCACCGCGTCGGCTCGCCGGTCGAGCAGGACGAAGTCGTCTTCCATGAGGACGACGAGCGGTTCTGGGTCGGGGTCGGCATGAGTTTCGACGAGCACAGCATCGTGATCTGCTCCGCGTCCAAAACTTCGTCCGAAGTGTGGATGCTGCCGACCGCGACGCCGGAAGGCGAGTTCTCGGTGTTCATCGCGCGCAAGGACGACGTGGAATATGATGTGAGCTTCGCATGCTTCGAAGGTGCCGGGGCTGACGGGGCCGATATTCCGGTTGCCGTGGTGTACCACAATGCTCAGGATCCGAACTTCGAGATCGACGTGATCGACATGCGAACCCATCAGCCGCCGTATACGCTGGGAGAAGGCGTGCGCGTGGCAGTCGGCTCGCCATACGGGTGCGCGCGCGGCGACGACATGGAGGCGGGCGCGGGCGCGAAGCCGGCCGGGACGGCCTACTCGAATCCCGCCAACCCCCGGATATTGCAGGGGGCGCACGGGCTGGCCATCGAGGGCATCGCCATCCACCGGCATTTCGTGACGCTCGCATACCGCACGGACGGGTTGCCGCACGTGGCGGCGATGACCAAGACGCAGGCGGCCGAAGACTTCCTCGCCGGGCGTGCATGGTCGTTCCGCGAGCTGATGCCGCCGGCGCTGGACGGCGACTGGGACGTGCCCGGGCGGGCCGATGACGGTGCAGCCGAGGCCGCGGGCGGAACGCTGCCGGGAGCCACCCATCGTCTGTACTCCATCGGAACGGGCGGAAACCCCTCGTATGATGCGCCGCGCATGCGGTACACGTTCTCCAGCTACACGCGGCCGGGCGAACTGCATGAGTATGATCCGGCGACCGGGCATGACGAGCTGCTCAAGCGGGCGCGGGTGCTGGGCGACTTCGATCCGCGCGAGTACATGGAGCGTCGGGTGTGGGTCACCGCTCGTGACGGCGAGCGCATACCCGTGTCACTGGTGTGGCGGCGCGGCCATGAGCCGGCCGCTGCCGGCGCGATGTTCATCACCGGGTACGGCGCTTATGAGATCAGTTCGGACCCCGGCTTCTCAGTCGCTCGCCTGAGCCTGCTCGACCGCGGCGTGCTGTACGCCGTGCCGCACGTGCGCGGCGGCGGCGAGATGGGACGCGCCTGGTATGAACAGGGGCGGCGCCTGAACAAGCGGCACACGTTCGAGGACTTCATCGACGTGACCGCCGCGCTGCAGGACGCGGGGTTGGCCGATGCGCATCGGACGGTGGCGTACGGCGGTTCCGCCGGCGGTCTGCTGATGGGTGCGATTGCGAACATGGCGCCGCAACTGTATGCGGGCATCGAGGCGGATGTGCCGTTCGTGGATGCGCTGACGTCGATCCTCGATCCGTCGCTGCCGCTGACCGTCACCGAATGGGACGAGTGGGGCGATCCGCTGCACGACGCGGACGTCTACCGGTACATGAAATCGTATTCGCCATACGAAAACGCGCCGGAGGGCGCGGACGGCGAGGCCGGTGCGGGCGCGGCGTCCACGCGGTCTTTGCAGAGGCAATCGTCGCGGCCGTTCCCGCGTATCTTCGCCACCACGTCGATGAACGATACGCGCGTGCTGTACGTCGAGCCGCTCAAGTGGGTGTCCCGACTGCAAGCCGCCGGC
>OCPS01002719.1_pt1 | contig 11247 bp, 5 predicted proteins | sample 1538651 | NCBI WGS metagenome assembly OCPS01 (sample SAMN04571715, study PRJEB22368) | human gut metagenome | biome: human gut; material: stool | host: Homo sapiens | place: Luxembourg | collected 2012-09-21 | reverse complement strand
ATACGTTGAGGCAGCCAAGAATATTGACCGCCAGACATTATATGAAGCAACTGAAGCTGTTTCTTTAGTTAAGAAGAGTGCAGTTGCAAAGTTCGACGAGACAATTGAAGCTCATATCAGAACAGGTTGTGATGGACGTCACGCTGAGCAGCAGATCAGAGGAGCTGTTGTTCTTCCACACGGAACAGGTAAGACTGTAAAGGTATTAGTATTTGCTAAGGGTGCTAAGGCTGAAGAAGCTGAAGCAGCAGGAGCAGATTTCGTTGGTGGCGAGGAATTAATTCCTAAGATCCAGAATGATAACTGGTTTGATTTTGATGTAGTAGTTGCTACACCTGATATGATGGGCGTTGTTGGTCGTTTAGGACGTGTACTTGGACCTAAGGGCTTAATGCCAAACCCTAAGGCTGGTACAGTTACAATGGATGTAACAAAAGCTGTTAATGATATCAAGGCTGGTAAGATCGAATACAGACTTGATAAGACAAATATCATTCATGTGCCAATTGGTAAGGCTTCATTCACAGAGGAGCAGTTATCAGACAACTTCCAGGCTATTATGGATGCAATCGTTAAGGCTAAACCAACTTCACTTAAGGGACAGTATTTAAAGAGTGTTGTTCTTACAGCTACTATGGGTCCTGGTGTAAAGGTTAGCACAGCTAAGTACGTTGGTTAATTATAATTAATTAATCATATGTAAGCTGATGAATGGATTAGCTTATTGCAGGATTTGGGTTATACAACGCAATATTACGAAGAATTAATATATTCTTTGTGAATAACGGTTGACAACCAATATATTATGATAGTATACTATCAATGTTTGTGTTACTATCTGGTTGATTTGGATATGGATTTATAATCTGTATCAGATTGATGCGATGGTTTCATAATATAATTAAAGTGAAAGTGATTTCACATTTTGCCTAAGACAGCAGGTCCCGAAAGGGTTAAAGGTAATACGCCTACCGAGGACAGACTTAATGCGTAAAGCATTGATTATCAGTTTATTCAGTCCTTCTGTCTTATAGATAGAAGGACTTTTTTGTTAGAGCAATGAAGCATAATACTTAAAGTGTTATGGTTGTTGTTGAATGAGCCTGATACATGTACGTCTGGGCAGAATATTATCTGGCGACAGATATAATCTAACAGGAGGTAAATATTCATGGCAAAAGTAGAACTTAAGCAGCCTATCGTAGACGAAATCAAAGCAAGCTTAGAAGGCGCTCAGGGCGTTGTGGTAGTTGACTACCGTGGCTTAACTGTTGAGCAGGATACACAGCTTCGTAAGCAGTTAAGAGAAGCTGGTGTTGTTTACAAGGTTTATAAGAATACTTTAGTAAAGAGAGCAATTGCAGGTACAGAGTTCGAGCCAATGGCAGAAGTTCTTGAAGGACCTAACGCTATTGCAATCTGCAAGGAAGATGCTACAGCTCCAGCAAGAGTTTTAGCTAACTTTGCTAAGACAGCAGATGCACTTGAACTTAAGTGTGGTGTTGTTGAAGGTACTTACTATGATGCTACTGGAATCGCAGCTATTGCTAACATTCCTTCAAGAGATGAACTTCTTGCTAAGTTCCTTGGAAGCATCCAGTCACCTATTACAAACTTTGCTCGTGTTATTAAGCAGATTGCTGAGAAGAACGAAGAGGTTGCATAATTACGCGGCATAATCAGTATGATTATTGACGGACAGGTGTGACTATGTCAGCCTGCCACGAAACTTAATTAAAAGACTATTAAAAAGGAGATTATAATAATGACTACTCAGGAAATTATCGAAGTTATTAAAGGTTTATCAGTATTAGAATTAAATGATTTAGTTAAAGCATGTGAAGAAGAATTTGGTGTTTCTGCAGCAGCAGGTGTTGTTGTAGCAGCAGGTGCAGCAGCAGGCGCAGCAGCTGAAGAAAAGACAGAATTTGACGTAGAACTTACAGAAGCTGGTGCTAACAAGGTTAAGGTTATCAAGGTTGTTCGTGAAATCACAGGTCTTGGATTAAAGGAAGCTAAGGAAGTTGTTGATGGCGCTCCTAAGGTTGTTAAGGAAGGTGCTTCTAAGGAAGAAGCTGAAGAAATCCAGAAGAAGCTTGAAGCTGAAGGTGCTAAGGTTACTCTTAAGTAATTCAGATTGTCAGTTTGATACTTGCTTGACATATATATGCCGTATGGCATAGCATATATGAACAGAATTTTTAATATATTGCGGTATGCTGAATAATCGCTTGATTTTTTAAAGCATATTTGGTATATTATATAAAATATGAAAAAGTTCCAGTTGTTGTATTGACAGCTGGAACTTTTTTTGTTACTATGAATAATGCACTATTATGGTATGGTGTGCATAGTATTTGCACGCATATCGATAATGTAATAAATTAATGTAAAGTAAAGAAAACTAAGGGGTGAAACGTCAATGGAGAAAAACAGAATACGTCCAGTAAAGTCAGGCAAATCGATGCGTATGAGTTACTCAAGACAGAAAGAAGTTCTTGAGATGCCTAACCTTATTGAAGTACAAAAAGATTCTTACCAGTGGTTTTTAAATGAAGGCTTAAAGGAAGTCTTTAGCGACATCTCTCCAATTGCAGATTATAACGGAAGGCTCAGTCTTGAATTCGTTGATTTTGCATTATGTGAGGAAGAGAGAAAGTACTCTATAGAAGAGTGCAAGGAAAGGGATGCTACATATGCAGCTCCACTTAAGGTACGTGTAAGACTTCATAATAAAGAGAGCGAAGATATAAGCGAACATGAAATCTTTATGGGTGACCTTCCTTTAATGACTAAGACCGGTACATTTGTGATTAATGGTGCAGAACGAGTTATTGTCAGCCAGCTGGTACGTTCACCTGGTATTTATTATGATATACAGAAGGATAAGTATGGAAAGATATTCCTCTACAGTTCAACAGTAATTCCTAACAGAGGTGCGTGGTTAGAGTATGAAACAGATGCTAACGATGTATTCTATGTTAAGGTTGATCGTAATAAGAAAGTACCTATTACAGTTCTTATAAGAGCACTTGGTTTTGGTACTAACGCAGAGATTCTTGACATATTTGGTGAAGAGCCTAAGCTTCTTGCAACAATGGAGAAGGATACATCTACTAACTATCAGGAAGGTGTACTTGAACTTTATAAGAAGTTAAGACCAGGAGAACCATTATCAGTTGAGAGTGCAGAAGCACTTATTTCTGGTATGTTCTTTGATCCTAGAAGATATGACCTTGCAAGAGTAGGCCGTTATAAATTTAATAAGAAGCTTTCATTCAGAAACAGAATTGCAGGACACATTCTTGCAGAAGACGTTGTAGATGGCAATGGTGAAATTCTTGCTAATGCTGGTGATAAGCTTACAAGAGAAACAGCTGAGAAGATTCAGAATGCAGCTGTTTCAGCGGTATTTATTGCTGCTGAATTAAAGGGTGCAGAAGGTGCGGTTACTAAGAGAACAGTTAAGGTTCTTTCTAATCTTGCTGTAGATATCACTAAGTGGGTAGATATCACAACAGAAGAAGCTAAGGAATTAGGAATTAACGAAGCTGTTTATTATCCGGTCCTTGCACAGATTTTAGCTGATAATGAGTCACTTGATGATATCAAGGATGCTATTGCTAAGAATACAGCAGACCTTATGCCAAAGCATATTACAGTAGAAGATATTCTTGCATCTATTAATTATAATATGCACCTTGAGTATGGCATTGGATACAAGGATGATATTGATCACCTTGGCAACAGAAGAATAAGAGCTGTTGGTGAATTATTACAGAACCAGTTCAGAATTGGTATTTCAAGAATGGAAAGAGTTGTTCGTGAAAGAATGTCAACTCAGGACTTAAGCGGTATTTCACCACAGTCGTTAATTAATATCAAGCCTGTAACAGCAGCTATCAAGGAATTCTTTGGTAGTTCACAGCTTTCTCAGTTTATGGATCAGAATAACCCATTATCTGAGATTACACATAAGAGACGTCTTTCAGCACTTGGTCCAGGTGGTCTTTCGAGAGATCGTGCAGGTTTCGAGGTTCGAGATGTACATTATACACACTATGGTAGAATGTGTCCTATCGAAACACCTGAAGGTCCTAATATCGGTCTTATTAACTCACTTGCTTCATATGCAAGAATTAATGAGTACGGATTTGTTGAAGCACCTTATCGTATAATCGATAAGACAGACCCTAAGAATCCTAGAGTTACAGATGAAGTACATTACTTCACAGCAGATGAGGAAGATGATTTCCATGTAGCACAGGCTAATGCAGAGATAGATGAGAATGGATACTTCGTTAAGAATACAGTATCAGGACGTTACAGAGAAGAAACATCAGAATTCGATAAGAGTATGATTGATCTTATGGACGTATCTCCTAAGATGGTGTTCTCAGTGGCTACATCTATGATACCTTTCCTTCAGAATGATGACTGTACACGTGCCCTTATGGGTTCTAACATGCAGCGTCAGGCGGTGCCTCTTCTTATGACAGAAGCACCAGTAATCGGTACAGGTATAGAGAATAAGACAGCGTGTGACTCAGGTGTATGTGTAGTTGCAGAAGAAGATGGTGTTGTACTTTCATCAGAATCTAACAGAATTCTTGTAAAAGAGACAAGTGGAAAGGTTCACGAGTACAAGCTTACAAAGTTCTCAAGAAGTAACCAGAGTAACTGCTATAACCAGAGACCTATCGTATTTAAGGGTGATGAGGTTAAGGCAGGAGATGTTATCGCAGATGGTCCTTCAACATCTAATGGTGAGATTGCCCTTGGTAAGAACCCTCTTATCGGTTTTATGACTTGGGAAGGTTACAACTACGAGGATGCTGTACTTCTTAGTGAGAGATTAGTAAGAGATGATGTTTATACATCAATTCATATAGAAGAATATGATACAGAAGCAAGAGATACTAAGTTAGGACCAGAAGAAATCACAAGAGATTTACCTTCTACAGGTTCAGATGCAGTTAAGGATCTTGATGAAGATGGTATCATCCGTATCGGTGCTGAGGTAAGAGCTGGTGATATCCTTGTTGGTAAGGTTACTCCAAAGGGTGAGACAGAGCTTACAGCAGAAGAAAGACTTCTTAGAGCTATCTTTGGTGAGAAGGCAAGAGAAGTAAGAGATACATCACTTAAAGTTCCACACGGTGCTTATGGTATCGTTGTAGGCGTTAAGGTGTTTACAAGAGAAAATGGAGATGAATTAGCTCCAGGTGTTAACAAGAATGTCCGTATCTATATCGCACAGAAGAGAAAGATTTCTGTAGGTGATAAGATGGCTGGTCGTCATGGTAACAAGGGTGTCGTTTCAAGAGTTCTCCCAGTAGAAGATATGCCATTTCTTCCTAATGGCCGTCCACTTGATATTGTACTTAATCCTCTTGGTGTGCCTTCGCGTATGAATATTGGACAGGTGCTTGAAATTCACTTAAGCCTTGCTGCCAAAGTATTAGGTTTTAACGTAGCGACACCTATCTTTGATGGAGCTAACGAGAATGATATTATGGATACACTTGATATGGCCAATGCTTATGCTAATCATCCATTTGATGATGAAGAGCTTGCACGCGAAAAGGCAGATGCAGAAGCTAATGGTGAAGAATATCCTGCTGATATGACAACATTTACTGCTGAATACAAGGATCTTTTAAGAGATGACGTATTCCAGTTCCTTTCAGATAACAGAGCTCACAGAGCTGAATGGAAGGGCGTTCCAATCGGAAGAGATGGTAAAGTAAGACTTCGCGATGGTAGAACAGGTGAATACTTCGATAGTCCGGTTACTATCGGTTTCATGCACTACTTAAAGCTCCATCACCTTGTTGATGATAAGATCCATGCTCGTTCAACTGGTCCTTACTCACTTGTAACTCAGCAGCCACTTGGTGGTAAAGCCCAGTTTGGTGGACAGAGATTCGGAGAAATGGAAGTATGGGCTCTTGAAGCTTATGGTGCATCTTATACACTTCAGGAAATCCTTACTGTTAAATCTGATGATGTTGTTGGTCGAGTTAAGACATATGAAGCTATTATTAAGGGTGAGAGCATTCCTGAACCAGGAATTCCTGAATCATTCAAGGTTCTCCTTAAGGAACTTCAGTCACTTGCTCTTGATGTAAGAGTTCTTGATCAGGACAATAACGAAGTTAAGCTTCTTGAAAGTTCAGAATATGAAGTTACAGATTTCAAGAAGGTTCTTGATGATGGTGGTTATAAGAGAAGTAGCCGTGATGAAGAAAATGAATTAAAGAACGCAGGTTATCACGCAGAAAAGCAGGGTGATGACGGTGAGGCAACCATAGAAGAACTCGGATCAGAATATGACGATTTCGATTATGACAGCTTAGATGATGACTATGATGATTACGGTGACGGAAATATAGAAGAATAATAGAAGGGAGCACTATAATGGCAGAAGAGATTAAGTCAAATAAATCAATGAAATTTGATAAAATTCAGATAAAGCTTGCTTCTCCTGAGAGTATTTTAGAGTGGTCTCACGGCGAGGTAACTAAGCCTGAGACTATCAATTACAGAACTTTAAAGCCAGAAAGAGATGGTCTGTTCTGTGAAAGAATATTCGGACCTAGCAAAGACTGGGAGTGTCATTGCGGTAAGTATAAGAAGATTAAAGATAAAGGCATCGTATGTGATAAGTGTGGTGTTGAGGTTACTAAGGCAAGTGTACGTAGAGATCGTATGGGTCATATCCACCTTGCTGCTCCAGTTTCACATATCTGGTATTTCAAGGGAATACCTAGCCGTATGGACCTTATCCTTGATATAGGTCCTAAGAATCTTGAGAAGGTACTTTACTTCGCTTCTTATATCGTAATTGATCCAGGCGAAACAGATATACCATTCAAGAAGATTCTTACAGAAACTGAGTACAGAGATCTTTATGATCAGTATGGTAATACATTCAGAGTTGGAATGGGTGCTGAGGCTATTTTAGAGCTTCTTCACAACGTCAACCTTGAAGAAGAAGTAGCTAAGCTCAAGGAAGAGCTTGCTACTACTACTTCACAGAAGGCTGCAAGACTTATTAAGAGAATTGAAGTTATGGATGCGTTCATTGCTGCTGGTACTAAGCCAGAATGGATGATTCTTACAGAAATTCCAGTTATCCCTCCAGATTTAAGACCTATGGTTCAGTTAGAGGGTGGACGTTTTGCAACATCTGATCTTAATGATCTTTATAGAAGAATTATCAACAGAAATAACCGTCTTGCAAGACTTATTGATCTTGGAGCACCAGAAATCATTGTTCGTAACGAGAAGAGAATGCTTCAGGAAGCTGTTGATGCACTTATAGATAATGGACGTAGAAATGGCCGTCCTGTAACAGGACCTGGTAACAGAGCTCTCAAGTCTTTATCAGACTTATTAAAGGGTAAGCAGGGACGTTTCAGACAGAACCTTCTTGGTAAGCGAGTTGACTACTCAGGACGTTCAGTTATCGTTGTTGGACCAGAACTTAAGATTTATCAGTGTGGTCTTCCTAAGGAAATGGCTATTGAGTTATTCAAGCCATTTGTTATGAGAGAATTAGTAAGGCGTGGTCTTGCTGAGAACATAAAGAAAGCCAAGAAGAGCGTAGAGCATCTTGAGACAGAAGTATGGGATGTACTTGAAGATGTTATCAAAGAGCATCCAGTTATGCTTAACCGTGCTCCTACACTTCACAGACTTGGTATTCAGGCATTTGAGCCAATCCTTGTAGAAGGTAAGGCTATTAAGCTTCATCCACTTGTTTGTACAGCTTTCAATGCCGATTTCGATGGTGACCAGATGGCGGTACATCTTCCATTGTCTGTAGAAGCTCAGGCAGAGTGTAGATTTATGCTTCTTTCACCTAACAACTTACTTAAGCCATCTGATGGTGGCCCTGTTGCTGTTCCTTCACAGGATATGGTACTTGGTATCTACTACCTTACACAGGAAAGACCTGGTGTTAAGGGGGAAGGTAAGATATTCAAGAGTGTTAATGAAGCGCTTCTTGCTTATGAGAATGGAATTATAACACTTCATTCTAAGATTAAAGTTAAGATGACTAAGACTAATGCAGTTGGAGAAGAGATTTCAGGTGTTGTAGAGTCTACACTTGGTAGATTTATTTTCAATGAAATACTTCCTCAGGATTTAGGATATGTAGATAGAAGCAAGGAAGAGAATTTACTTCTTCCAGAAGTTGATTTCCATGTAGGAAAGAAACAGTTAAAGGATATTTTACAGCACGTTATCAATACGCATGGTACAACAAGAACTGCTGAAGTTCTTGATGATATTAAGGCTATGGGTTACAAGTATTCTACTAGAGCGGCTATGACAGTTTCTATTTCGGAGATGACAGTGCCACCGGTTAAGAAGCAGCTTATAGCTGATGCTGAAAAGAAGGTTGAACAGATTAACATTAACTACAACAGAGGTCGTTCAACTGATGAAGAAAGATATAAGAATGTTATCAGAGTATGGCAGGAAACAGATAAGACATTGCTTGATGCACTTCTTTCTGGTCTTGATAAGTATAATAACATCTTTATGATGGCTGACTCTGGTGCCCGTGGTTCTAACCAGCAGATTAAGCAGCTTGCAGGTATGCGTGGTCTTATGGCAGATACTTCAGGTCATACAATCGAACTTCCAATCAAGTCTAACTTCCGTGAAGGTCTTGATGTACTGGAATACTTCATTTCAGCCCATGGTGCTCGTAAGGGTCTTTCAGATACAGCCCTTAGAACAGCCGATTCAGGTTACCTTACAAGACGTCTTGTAGATGTTTCTCAGGATCTTATTATAAGAGAGACTGATTGCAGCGTTGGTAAGATAATACCTGGTATGTATGTTTATTCATTTGTTAACGATAGAGCTACTAATTCAAGTGATGCCAAGGAAGATATTCTTGAGCCATTACAGGAACGTATTACTGGAAGATATCTTGCAGAAGATATCAAAGACCCGGCTACAGGAGAGATTATCGTTGCAGCTAACCACCTTGTAACTCCTAAGAGAGCTGCAGCTATCATTAAGACTGGTGTAACACAGGTTAAGATAAGAACTATTCTTACTTGCCGTTCACATATCGGTGTATGTGCTAAGTGTTATGGTTCTAACCTTGCAACAGGTCAGGCAGTTCAGATTGGTGAAGCAGTTGGTATTATCGCTGCCCAGTCTATCGGTGAGCCTGGTACACAGCTTACTATGAGAACTTTCCATACTGGTGGTGTTGCCGGTGATAACATTACTCAGGGTCTTCCTAGAGTAGAGGAACTTTTCGAGGCAAGAAAGCCAAAGAGCCTTGCAGTCCTTGCAGAATTCGGTGGTGTTGTTAGCTTCTCTAAGACAGAGAAGAAGACAGATATTGTAATTACTGATGATGAGGGTAACTCAAAAGCTTATCCTGTATCAAGAGATACAAGGGTTAAGGTTCAGGAAGGACAGGTTGTTGTTAAGGGTGAAGAAATCACAGAAGGTTCAGAGAATCCACATGATATCGTTAGAATCCTTGGTGTAAGAGCTGTTCAGGATTATATGCTTCGTGAAGTTCAGAAGGTTTATCGTATTCAGGGTGTTGATATTAATGATAAGCATATTGAACTTATTGTTAGACAGATGCTTAAGAAGATAGTTATTGAATCTGCTGGTGATTCAGATTTCTTACCTGGTTCACAGGTTGATACTCTTGAATTCACAGAGGTTAACGAAAAGCTTGAAGAAGAAGGTAAGAGAAAAGCAACTGGTACACCAATTATTCTTGGTATTACTAAGGCATCACTTGCTACTAATTCATTCCTTTCAGCTGCTTCATTCCAGGAGACAACAAAGGTTCTTACTGATGCAGCTATTAATGGTAAGGTTGACCCACTTATCGGTCTTAAAGAAAATGTTATCATTGGTAAGCTTATACCTGCTGGTACAGGTATGAAGAGATACCAGAATGTTGAACTTGACACAGCAGCAGCTTATGATGAGATTGAAGAGTCAGATGATGAAGTGTTAAGCTTTACTGAGGATTCAGATGAAACACTTGATTTTACAGAAAATGTAGATACATTAGATGCTGATGTCGAAGTTAGCGATGATGCTGATGTAACAGAAGATACAGAAGCGTAAGATAATAAATATAGAAGCCGTTATCCTTAGGAAAGCGGCTTCTTTTTTGTTTTATAAAATATCAATAACAAGGACAGCATAGTAATGTGATATTTTAGTAATATTTCTAATAATAAATTTTTGAAAAACTCTTGACGAATTTATTCTAAAAATATATACTAAATAAGCGTGCGAATAAGCAAGTTCTTATTTATGTACGCTGATTATAAAGATGAGCAGTTTAAGAGGACAGGCTCACGCATTTTCTTAGTGATTATACTAAGTGCAACCATTCATTATTCTAATTCCGGGAGGTGAAAAAGGAATGCCAACATTTAACCAGTTAGTAAGACAGGGAAGAAAGTCAACAGTTAAGAAGTCTACAGCACCAGCTCTTCAGAAGGGATATAACTCACTTCAGAAGAAGGCTACAGACGTATCTGCACCACAGAAGAGAGGTGTTTGTACAGCTGTTAAGACTGCAACACCTAAGAAGCCTAACTCAGCTCTTAGAAAGATCGCCAGAGTACGTCTTTCTAATGGAATTGAAGTTACTTCATATATTCCAGGTGAGGGCCACAATCTTCAGGAACATAGCGTTGTTCTTATCAGAGGTGGTAGAGTTAAGGATTTACCAGGTACAAGATATCATATCATCAGAGGTACACTTGATACAGCAGGTGTAGCAAAGAGAAGACAGGCACGTTCTAAGTACGGTGCTAAGAGACCTAAGGATGCTAAGTAATTCATAAAGAATTAAGCATCATAAGTCTGTGATTGATTTACAGGGTAAGTCAGAATATTTGCAGATTATTGCATACAATAATTTACGAACAATTAAATTAATTAGTGCCGGAGTTAGATTAATCCGAAGGTTGCAGGTTTAAGATATACGGCGCGAACACAATTTAATTTGTGAGTACCGATGAATTAATGAAACGTCGTGATGTGTCAGGCTGATGAAGCTGTAAGGCGTTCATTAGTGCTAACAATGACGACAATACAATGTTAAGGAGGGAAGAACCGTGCCACGTAAAGGACATACTCAGAAGAGAGATGTATTAGCAGATCCTATTTACAATAACAAGGTGGTTACTAAGCTTATCAACAACATTATGCTTGATGGTAAGAGAGGAGTAGCAC
>OCPS01002714.1_pt1 | contig 11291 bp, 10 predicted proteins | sample 1538651 | NCBI WGS metagenome assembly OCPS01 (sample SAMN04571715, study PRJEB22368) | human gut metagenome | biome: human gut; material: stool | host: Homo sapiens | place: Luxembourg | collected 2012-09-21 | reverse complement strand
CCCGGTATCCTTTGGCCTGTGCCTCGGGTAGTACCACATCCATCATCTCGCGGGTATAGCCTGTAGTAGAACCTATTTTCAGTCCTTCGGCACGCAACTTCTCCAACGTAGGGATCACACCCGGAATAGGATCGGTATACTCTTTCAGTGAAGCAAAAAGATATTTCTCGAACAGGTGGTTCAGTTCTACGACATCCTCCTCTGTCCAGGCACGTCGATAACGGTTTATGAATTGTTCGTTTACTTCGGGCATAGTCAGCAATTCACGGATGTGCTGAATTTTCGGCAACCCCATAGGCTTACGAGTCTGCTCGACATCGATCGTGAGTCCCTTCCCGGCAAAAGCCTTGATGAAAGCAGCCACCGGAGCGAAACATCCGTAATCGACTGCCGTTCCTGCCCAGTCCATAATGATACATTCAATCTTTTTCATTTTATGTCTATAATTTCCTTGTTTTTGAATCTGATGCAAAAGTAGGGCATCCCGTACAGAGCAAAAATGAATTCCGCATGATTCATTTCATTCATATTCCGCACATTTCTTCCGAAATATTAATGTAACATTCATATCATGATTATATAATCCAAAAGTCATATATTTGCAATGTAAACAATGCGTCGATGTACTTATGAACGAACTGGAAGATATATACAAACGAATCGAATATCTCCGTAACAACGGAGTGAAAATGAAAGAAATAGCCGACTGGATACACATGGCTCCCAGTGTGCTGTCCGCACTCTACTCCAGTGTGCTGCCCACCTATCTGAACCTGCAAAGGACCAAGCCCCGGGAAGAGGCTCTGGACGAGGCACTGGCACTGGTAAACAATGTGTCAAAGAAACGGCTGCTCGGCAATCTGGGAGAAATGAAAGAACGGCTCTTCGATCTGGAACCCAATCAGGAAGCCAACATAACAGGAAATGCTTTTCTGAAATTACTGGAAAAGGAAATGCAGGAATCTGTAGGGGAAGTCTACAATTACAGTGGCACGTACCTAAGCTACAGCCTTTCTTCATCGACAGACAGCCTCAAGGCAGAACCCTATCTGATCTGTGCATCAGAAAACAATGATTATGTGAAAGTAGGCATGATCAATGCCTATAAATCAGTGCACTGGGGAAGTGGCATTATCAGTAATCATCAAAATTCATACCTGATGTTCAATGAACGGGAACTTCCGCAGTTTGCCCTGGTAACCATCTATCTGCAATTACCCCATTATGAGTTTCCGCATATGCTGAAAGGATTATATCTCTGTCTGGACTATAACCATAACCCGATAGCCCGGAGAATTGTCCTGGTGAAGCAATCGGACAGCACAGACATAGACGAGTTCCTGAAAATGGAAGGAAAGTTAATCTCCAGATCGGAACTGACCCCTGAAGAAGAGATCTATTATAATTATACATGCCAGGAAGGAGACTATATCAAGACTTGTACGGTACCCTCACCCAAACTGGATGAATCGGATCTGGAAAGAGAAAAAAAGATGCTGAAAATATAAAGCGACATACCCTAAAAACACCACAGGCTACTCAGATTTAGTTATTGAACAGGAGTTATCCGAATAGATCCCCCCTGAAAACCTGAGTAGCCTATGGTAAAAAATACTTTTCCGAGAACTCTCCTATCAGAAGAAGAATCTCAATATATCATTGAAGTTAGCCCAAATCAAAAGGCCGAACAACAAAATCATACCCGCCATTTGTGCGTATTCCATAAATTTATCACTCGGTTTGCGACGGGCAATGATTTCATAGAACAGGAACAAGACGTGTCCGCCGTCCAACGCAGGAATAGGCAGAATATTCATAAAAGCAAGGATGATAGACAAGAATGCCGTCATATACCAGAACTGATGCCAATTCCAGGTTGCAGGGAAGATGCTTCCGATGGTTCCGAAACCGCCCAATTGTTTAGCTCCCTCTTTTGAGAAAAGATATTTCATGTTGCCTACATAGCCTTTCAAAGTCTTCACTCCTAATGCTACACCGGCCGGGAAGGATTCAAAGAAACCATACTCTTTCCTGATTACAGGAAGAAGTTGATCCGTATATGGATTGACCGCTACTCCTATTTTGAAAGCTGAATCCGTAGTCAAAGTCAATACATCGGTCTTTCCGTCACGCACATAAGTCAATGAGATCTGGTGCGGATTGATACTGTCATTTTGTAACGTTTTCGCATTTTGTCTTCTTTCAGCCATAGCTGCCAGGAAGTCTGTATAAGAAACCGGCTTTCCGTCGAGAGCAATGATACTGTCGCCCGGCTGGATACCGGCCATGGCTGCAGGTGAATTGACCATCACGCTATCGACTACATAGGGGAAACGGAATTCGGCAAAGCGAACACTGTCACCCAACAGACGCTGCATCATATCTTCAGGGATATATACAGATGCCTTCTTACCCTCACGCAACACCGTTACCTCCCGGGCATCAGCTATCTGGCTGAGCATATCGGGATCGTAGCGTACAAAATCGACTCCGTCGGCAGACAACAAAATATCTCCGTCCTGAAATCCCACCGCTTTGGCTGTTTCATTAAAGTCCATACCCAATGGGGCCTTCTGTACGGGAATGTATTGATCACCCCACTTAAACAGAATCATTGAATAGATGAACAGAGCCAAAAGGAAGTTGAACAACACACCTCCCACCATAATCAACAGGCGCTGCCACGCAGGTTTAGAACGAAATTCCCACGGCTGTTCCGGTTGCTTCATTTGCTCGGTATCCATCGATTCGTCAATCATTCCGGCTATTTTGACATATCCCCCTAAAGGTAACCAACCGACAGCATATTCTGTCTCACTTTTCTTTGGCTTAAATTTAAATAGTGTGAACCAAGGATCAAAGAATAAACAAAACTTTTCTACCCGTACTTTGAACAGGCGGGCAAAGAGAAAGTGCCCTCCTTCGTGAATGATGACGAGCAAAGATAAGCTCATAATCAATTGCAGGGCACGGATTAAAAATGTTTCCATCAGATTATTTACAATTTATTTATTTACATATTAATTCACGGGCAATCCGGCGTGCTTCCGCATCGGTTGCCACATAGTCGTCGTAAGTAGGAGTCTGTACGAAAGACACCTGCCCCATGGTATGTTCTATCACATCACTCATGCCGAGAAAGCTGATTTCATCACGAAGAAAAGCCGCCACAACCACCTCGTTGGCCGCATTTACGATGCAAGGCATATTCCCTCCCCTATACATCGATTCATAGGCCAATGCCAGATTACGGAACCGCTTGGTATCGGGTTGCTCAAAAGTAAGGTTCGTACATTTCGAAAAATCAAGCCGGTCGAAAGACGAATTGATACGATCGGGATAAGAGAAAGCATACTGAATGGGCAGACGCATATCGGGCATTCCCAACTGGGCCTTTATTGCTCCATCCTCAAACTGCACCATCGAATGAATAACCGACTGCGGATGTACCACCACCTCAATCTGGCCGGGCTGTACGCCAAACAACCATTTGGCTTCGATCACTTCGAACCCCTTGTTCATCATCGAGGCAGAATCAATAGTAATCTTAGCTCCCATTTCCCAATTCGGATGTTTGAGAGCCTGTACTTTTGTCACAGTCTTCAACTGTTCCATAGTACATGTACGGAAAGGACCTCCGGAAGCAGTCAGGATAACTTTCTCTATCGGATTGCCTACCTCTCCGGCCAAACACTGAAATACTGCCGAATGTTCGGAATCGACAGGAAGAATCGGTGTACGGTATTGCCGGGCTAACTGATTAATCAACTCTCCGGCAACTACCAGTGTCTCTTTATTGGCAAGAGCAATGGCTTTTCCGGCACGAATGGCATTCATGGTCGGCTTCAATCCCGCATACCCCACCATAGCGGTCAGGACTACATCGATAGGGCCGGACTCTACAATCTGGCATAACGCGGCAGCACCTGCATACACCTTAACAGGCAGGTCGCTGAGAGCCTCTTTCAGTTGGGCATATTTCCCTTCATTGGCTATAACTACAGCCTCAGGCATAAACTTACGTGCCTGGGCTATCAGGAGATCTACCTTATTATTGGCAGTCAGTGCATACACCTCGTACAGTTCGGGATGCTCTTCGATAACCTGCAAGGCCTGGGTACCAATAGAACCCGTAGAACCTAAGATAGCTATTTGTTTCTTCTTTATCTCGTTCATTATTAGAATACAATGTATTTTTCAGGATTAACCGGCCGTCCTCTGTGCCAAAGTTCAAAATGAAGATGCGGACCGGTAGTGAGCGTTCCGCTATTCCCAACCAAGGCAATAGCTTCACCTCCCTTCACAGTATCGCCTTCACGCTTCAGCAACGAACCGCAATGTTTATAGACTGATACAAAATCCTGGTTATGCTGTACCTCGATCAGGTAACCGGTTTCGGCCGTATAGGTACTCAATATGACTGTACCGTCCAAAGTGGCCAATACACTTTCGTTGGGATTGGCGGCAATATCGGTTCCAAAATGTTTCTTTTCGGCATCAAAATGATCGGAAATCATGCCACGGGTCGGACGATAAAAAATCAGTCCGTTGACATCGGGCTGTGCGGTAATAGAGGTCAGATTATATTTTTCGGTCTCTTCATATTGACGACGGAAAGCTTCTTCACGTTCGGAACGGGCAATCAGCGAATCTTCACGCATGGTGGTCAATGAATCCATTGACTGTACAGTATCCACCCGCACGGTGCCGCTGAAGATATCCTGTATATTCATGATATACATATTCTGACGGTCTACCAACTGTTGCAAAGAATCTACCCGCAAGGCATTTTCCACAACCTGAGCACGAATATCACTATTCATATATCCCGGCAAATAGTTGCGTAAAGGAGTAAAAGTGATAATGGCAGCGGCAAACAGGAAAAGCACGGTCAGAACCGAAAGTAACACGGAAAGACCATTCAGCTTGGATACATGAAGTCCCACCACCTCTTCGAGTGTATTCTCGTTGATGATAGTGAGTTTATACTTGAACTTGATATTGTTCCAAAAGGCTTTACTACGTTTCTTTTTCGGCATTATTATAGAATATCACGACAAATGTAAGCATTTCGCTTTACTTGCCGTCTGTTTCTTTATGCTATTTAACTTTCTTCATCATCGCACTCGTCCAAAGACAGCAGACCTTCGGGCAAATCGACTGTAATGATTTTGTGCTTCTGATCGATACCAGCAATTAATTCCTCTTGTGCAGGAATCAGCAATTCATCGCCATCACGGTCCACAACAAACAGTGTATTAACGGTAGACGTATCCACATCCGTCACCTCTCCCAAAGCACCGTGACGGACATCTTCCACCCGGAATCCGACAAAGAAATCCCAGGACAACTCCCCGGGACCGGCTTCTTCGGCATGTTTCACCGGAAAATAAACTTCCACGTTGGTGAACATACGGGCACGTTCGGCAGTGTCTACACCTTCGAGTTTCACCAAAGCTGTGGAATCGGACCGGAAACGATACTCTTCTATAAAGAAAGGAACAAAATATCATCTAACCGGCAAATCAGATAATCACAATCCGCCCGATCGAAAATATCGTCGGTAAAGGTGAACGACAATTCACCGTGTATGCCGTGTGGCTTATTGAACAAGCCTATCTTGTATACATCTTCTCTTTTTATCATATTCGTGTAATTCTTGCACCGATAGCGTTGAGTCGACCTTCGATATTTTGATATCCGCGGTCTATCTGCTCGATGTTATGAATCCGGCTGATACCTTCGGCGCTCATAGCCGCAATAAGCAAAGCGATACCGGCACGGATATCCGGAGAGGTCATATTGCCTCCCCTCAAAGTAAATCCATGATTATGTCCGATAACAACCGCACGGTGCGGATCGCAAAGAATAATCTGTGCGCCCATGTCGATCAGTTTATCGACAAAGAAAAGACGGCTCTCGAACATCTTCTGATGAATCAGTACACTACCTTTTGCCTGGGTAGCCACTACCAGCATGACGCTCAACAAGTCCGGAGTCAGTCCCGGCCAGGGAGCATCGGCAATGGTCATGATGGAACCGTCGATAAACGACTCGATCTGATAGCAATCCTGTGCCGGAACAAAAATATCATCTCCTCTCTGTTCGAGTTTAATACCCAGACGACGGAAACTTTCGGGAATAATACCCAGATTTTCGTATGACACATTTTTGATTGTGATTTCGCTACGGGTCATGGCAGCCATACCAATGAAGCTACCCACCTCGATCATATCCGGCAACACTGTGTGATCGGTACCGTGAAGCTCCTCCACTCCCTCGATAGTCAATAAGTTCGAAGCAATTCCACTGATCTTCGCTCCCATCCGGTTCAGCATCTTACAAAGCTGCTGCAGATAGGGCTCACAGGCCGCATTATAAATCGTCGTTTTACCTTTGGCTAGTACAGCGGCCATCACGATATTGGCAGTTCCGGTCACAGAAGCTTCATCGAGCAACATAGATGTACCTTTCAATTCTTCGGCCGAAATTTCGTATATTTCCCGCTCTTCATTATAAGTAAAATCGGCTCCCAGATTCTGGATTCCTATAAAATGCGTATCCAGACGCCGACGCCCGATCTTGTCTCCTCCCGGCTTTGAAATCATGGCTTTACCGAAACGGGCGACCATAGGACCGATCAGCATCACAGATCCCCGCAGGCTGGAACACTTCTTCAGGAAGTTGTCACTTTCCAAATAGGCCAGATCGACATTCGCGGCCTTAAAACTATACGAATCGACACCTGTTTTTGCAACCGTCACGCCCATATCCCGCATTAACTGAATCAGGTTATTGACGTCCAGGATGTCCGGAATGTTATTCACTGTTACTTCTTCGGCAGTAAGCAATGTAGCGCAGATAATCTGCAACACTTCGTTTTTGGCACCTTGGGGATGAATTTCCCCACTAAGTCTGTGCCCTCCTTCGATTACAAATGAAGCCATGTTTCGAGGTGATTAGTGGTTAATGATAATGCTAATAATCACTTTGATCAGAATTTTCTTCTCTGATTATTATTTCTCTGGTTATTGTTGTTATTCGTACGTGGACGGTAGTTCTGAGCAATACGTTCAGACATCAGACGCAGAATCTCGTCATCCATCTGCAATTTGCCTCCCGAGAATTCGGCCAGGTCTTCGGCGATTTTCCGGTCGTCTACCGTATCTTTATTCCATGCCATATAGTCTTTCTTCATGTGATTGCAGATAAGGGCTACCAGATTCTTCTTTTCATCCCCTTCCTGAAATTCACACGCTTTTTTGATTAATATTTCCAATGTACGACCATAGTGGCGGTAGCGGATCTTAGTACTTGGATAAGGAATCGGATCCGGTTTCGTTACCAGATTGTCTTTACGGATAATCTCGTAAGGATAATCGATATCAAGCTTAAAGTCGGCCATAATAGCCAGATGATCCCATAATTTATGCTTGAAATCGGGTACATCTCTCAAATGGGGAAACATATTACCCATGATATTGATAATGGTATTGGCACAACGCTGACGTTCGGAACGATCCTGGATAGTCAACGCAAAGTCAACCATATTCTGGATACTGCGACCATATTCCGGCAGCGGCATTCTTTTCTGTTGAGTATTATACTGCATGTAGTTAAATTATATTTTAAAAATAGTAAATCAAATAAGGAGTGAAAAGCATTAAAGTAACTTCTTGGGTTGCGAAGCCACAAACTCTTTCAGATAGAAAGGCTCAAAATAGGCCACATCTTTATAGTCGTTGATTGCAACGGCCTTTTCTGCAAGCGGGAACATCATCTTTGCCAACGGATGAAGATCATCTATAAAATGCGCATTGGGGTGCGTAATCTTTTCACGGCACTTTGCGGCTCCATTTCCAAAGAAATAGACAGGATGCTGTTCCAGATATTCAAGATAAGAATTCTCGTCCACGATATCGGCGGAAATCTCACGCTTCACATTCAACGCACGGTCATAGATAGCCGCATATACCTCCATCCGCCGTGCATCAATCATCGGGCATAGCAATGCATCTTCCGGCAATTCATGATAAAGCAGCACAGGTACACTCAACACTTCCAATGTCGGGATACCGATCAACGGGACATTACGTCCGTAACAAATACCCTTTGCCATCGAAACGCCAATGCGAAGCCCGGTATACGATCCGGGACCACAACTGACGGCTACCGCATCCAAAGGAATGGCATGACTATCGATGAAAGACAACGCTTCATCCACAAATACTCCCAACGAAACGGCATGTGAAGGCCCCTTAAGGTCTTCTTTCACAAAAATATTCTGCCCGTCTTCACTTACTGCTACCGAACAAACGGCGGTAGAAGTCTCAATATGTAGGATACACGACATAAGAATCAGATTATTAAATTGACGCAAATTTACATGATTATTTTCAGATTACCGCACCGAGATATAAATAAAGCGCATTTCCCTTCAAAATCATTGCATTAAATTAAGTTTTCACATACTTTATCAGACTGTTTTATACAAGCAAAAGACAAATATAACAAGTTTTAAAACCTGCAATGAAACAGATACACTACTATATACTATTTCTATTTACTCGCAAGTCTGACGGGCCTCTCGATCACATTAACAAACAGACCCAACGGATAAGGATCACATCGCTTTCTCCCGTTCAAAAGGCAGAATGTTCGAAATAGTTACTATCAACTAATGGAATATGCAAATTTCCAAAAGACTATCTTACTTACTAAAGCATTAAATTTCAGAGTATTACATTAACAACAAGGGCGTTTGATACTGCGATTTTAGGAACGTAGAACTGGATCCCCCAACTTATAACTCAAGTTTAGGAAGTGAATTTACGCCGTTTGAACCGGTATCTTCATCCTTATACCTTTCTTCAATTAACATTGTTAACGCCTTTTGCAGGTTCGTCAGGTTCTTGTGCGCAAATAACAAGTCTTTTGCATTTAAAGAACTTTTTATTCACATCCAAAGAACAAGCTTTAACACTGTGTTAAAACAAAGCTTTTGAGGACAGAAATCTTACTTTTTAAAGATATTGATTTTCAGACAGTTTAGTCTAAGATTAGCTTCTTCACCTCACGGATGGACTCTTCGGGCGAAAGCCGGGATACTTGCTTTTTTGTCAACTATAAACGAGGGCTTACACGTCCGAAAACTGAATTAGATTCCATGAGTAAAAGAAAACTTGCCACCCAATTTGAAGAAGAACCTTTTTCGTATGTGTTCGGTTGCCGCACCTTCGTTATCGAAATGCCGGATTCTAAGATTATTATGGCAGAAAATTCAAAACAGTTTCTTCTAACCAAGATGTCTTTTTTATCCATTTACAGCGATTATCTTAAAATTATCCCGTATTTTTGCACAAAACTTTTGGTAATATGATACAATCCATGACGGGATATGGCAAAGCAACTGCCGAACTTCCCGATAAGAAGATTAACGTAGAGATAAAATCGCTTAATAGCAAAGCGATGGATTTGTCGGCACGTATCGCACCGGCATACCGTGAAAAAGAGATGGAAATCCGCAATGAAATTGCACGTGTGCTGGAACGTGGAAAAGTTGACTTCAGCCTCTGGGTGGAAAAGAAAGAGTGTGCAGACGCTGCCACTCCCATCAACCAAGTATTGGTAGAAGGATATTACAACCAAATCAAAGCTATCTCCGAAAACCTCCACATTGCAGTACCTACTGACTGGTTTCAGACTTTACTCCGTATGCCGGATGTAATGACCCGTACCGAAACACAGGAGTTGAGTGAGGAAGAATGGGGAATAGTGTACGCAGCAGTCAAAGAGGCTGTTTCACATTTAGTCGATTTCCGGAAACAAGAGGCTCTGGAAAAAAAGTTCCGGGAAAAAATCGCGAATATCCATCGTCTGCTCGAATCGGTAACCCCTTATGAAAAAGAACGGGTAGATAAGGTTAAAGAACGTATCACCGATGCACTGGAGAAAACACTCAATGTGGACTATGATAAAAACCGTCTCGAACAGGAACTGATCTACTACATCGAGAAACTCGATATCAACGAGGAGAAACAACGTTTGGGCAATCATCTGAAATACTTCATCAGTACGCTTGAAAGTGGCAGCGGACAAGGTAAAAAGCTGGGATTCATCGCTCAGGAAATGGGACGGGAGATCAATACACTCGGCAGTAAATCGAACCACGCTGAAATGCAAAAAATCGTGGTACAGATGAAAGACGAACTGGAGCAGATCAAAGAACAGGTGCTGAATGTGATGTAATAACGATAGATTATGAACCCAACTGAAAGAATAACTACCCCACACAAAACGGGTGAAGCCAAAGTAATCATCTTTTCTGCTCCTTCCGGATCGGGTAAGTCAACAATCATAAATTATTTGTTGGCTCAAAAGTTGAATCTTGCATTCTCGATCTCAGCCACCAGTCGTCCCCCCCGGGGAAACGAAAAGCATGGAGTAGAATATTTTTTCCTCTCTCCCGATGAATTCCGTCAACGCATTGCAAACAATGAATTCCTGGAATACGAGGAAGTATATACCGACCGGTTCTACGGCACTCTGCAAGCACAGGTAGAAAAACAGCTTGCTGCCGGACAAAATGTTGTGTTCGATGTAGATGTCGTAGGTGGCTGTAACATCAAGAAATATTATGGTGAACGGGCACTTTCGCTTTTTATCCAGCCTCCCTGCATTGACGAACTGCGCCGCCGTCTGATCGGACGCGGAACAGATACTCCCGAAGTGATCGAGAGTCGGATAGCCAAAGCCGAATATGAATTAAGCTTTGCTCCGAAATTTGATAAGGTTATCATTAATGACGACCTGGAAACAGCCAAGGCACACGCATTAAAAGTGATCAAAGAGTTTCTGGGCATCGATACAGAATAATCTCCTACTCTTTCTTATTCGTGATTATAGCATATGGCAAAGACTAAAACCGGAATCTTCAGCGGCTCTTTCAACCCGATCCACATCGGACATCTGGCACTGGCCAACTATCTGTGCGAGTTTGAAGGGCTGGATGAAGTCTGGTTTATGGTCACCCCGCACAATCCTTTCAAGAATCAGACTGATTTATGGCCGGACGAACTGCGTCTGCAACTGGTACAGCTTGCTATTGAGGGATATCCGCGATTCCGGGTATCCGATTTCGAATTTCATCTGCCCCGTCCTTCTTATACGATCCATACGCTCAATCGCCTGAAACAAGAATATCCCGAAAGAGAATTCCAGTTGATTATAGGCTCTGACAATTGGATGGTATTTGACCGATGGTTCGAATCGGAACGTATCGTCTCAGAAAA
>OCPS01002708.1_pt1 | contig 11310 bp, 9 predicted proteins | sample 1538651 | NCBI WGS metagenome assembly OCPS01 (sample SAMN04571715, study PRJEB22368) | human gut metagenome | biome: human gut; material: stool | host: Homo sapiens | place: Luxembourg | collected 2012-09-21 | reverse complement strand
ACGAGGTCTGCGAAGCAGGAAGCCCATTGGCTTTAGACAATGGGTAGTTCACGAGCTTATGGGACTGACAGATGAGGAATTCATGGATTCCCTTATGGTTGCTTCTAATATCCGGAAGCTTGGACGGATGGAGCTCCTTTATACCTGTGTTGCTGACCTTGTATCTTTTCTCCACCGTACCGGGATGGACGACCTTCTGGGAGGTATGGAACACTATTATGACCCTAATGATTATAACCGGGTTATTTATCATAGCAAAAGTGAAGATGCATCAGACAGGATTAAACAGATCCTTGCTGACGCAGAGAAACTTCTTGTCGAATGTGAAGGGGCTTGTGATGAAAGTTCTGCCTATCAGTTACTGGTACGTGTTTTAAAAGAACAGACGGTTGTGGAAGAATCCGGTGCAAGACGGCTGAAAACCAAAGAAGATGGAGCTATGGGTTCCCAGATCCTGCAGAATCCATCTAATCCGGACGCAACTTACCGTGAAAAAGCAGGGAAACAAAACCGTGGTTATACAGCGAATGTTGTAGAAACTGTCGGAGATAATGGTTCCATCGTAACAGATTACCAGTATGAAAAAAACACACATAGTGACAGCCACTTCCTGAAGGAAACCGTTAACGCCATGGAAAAAACAGAGAAACCAACAGTACTTACAACAGATGGGGCCTATAGCGGCAGGGACAATACAGATGCTGCGGCAGAAAAAAACATTGATCTTGTAACAACAGATCTATTCCCAAAATCAGCTGACAGAGCAGAAATAGTGGTGCATTTTCTTACCCAAAACAGAGCTAACAGCGGATATTTGTTGTTTTATATGAAATTTTCAAGGAACATAGATTTCTATGGGCGATAATTATTATGTTTTGACACCCATATCATACTATTTTTTTGCAAACACTATTTTAAAATGTGCGGCATTTCCATTCCTTACACCTGCCAGGAAACCTCCGCAAATTTTTATTTACTATTCATCACGAATCCATTGCCTGGCAATTTCTATGTCTATTTGCAGTGCTGAGGCGATTTGTTCGACAGGTAATCCGAGTTTGCTAAGGGCAATAGTATCTTCTTTTTTAGCAAGTATTTTACCTTTTGAAATGCCATCTGCAATGCCAGCTTTCATGCCGTCTTTCATACCAGCCGCAACACCCGCCTCATACTCAGCTTTCCGCAATTTCCGTTCTTCTTCTTCTTTGTCATATTCAAAAATACTCATCGCAATTACCTCCGCTTTATTTTTACGAAGAAATTCCGAAAGAATATTCTTATGAATACATTCATCCACAGCTTGCTCTACGGCATCTGCTAATTCGAATTTCTTCGCATATCTTCGAACACAATTTACGTACTGTGCATATTCTTTTAAAGTCTGGCATTGTTCCATGAGTTCGGGATTATGTCCCTCATTAATGTTTATGGTCAGCACTTCCAGTTCCAGTTTTGGAGCACCGGACAGGTTTTCGAAAGCCTCCGATAAATGGTTTACCCAGCTGTCTCTTTCCTTTTCCGTGCCATTGTAGAATACGATAAACTGTGGTGCCGGTATTTTCTGTAATACGGAAGAGTAAAGAGATTTCTTATTTACCAGTTTCTGATATTCGCTGGAAATATAAAATAGATCACGTAATGGCATATTTGGATTATAAGTTGACTGGTGTTCATAGAGAAACAGGTCTGTATCAATGATAAAAGCCAGATCATTTTTCATTCCCATGTAAATAGCATTTTCCAGGGTGACAATTTCCAGCATTTCCGGATCTTCATAATGAGCCCCACTGACTGCGTTATAAAGGGACAGTAAATTCTTCCGGTCAGAAAACAGCATACGGAATACGGTATCCTTATAGTTACGATGGGTTGTCAGCTGCTTTTTGTGTGCCATAGGCAGTACCTCCTCTTACAGGAGTGTACGAATGTGGGACAGCCATACTGCATTACCTATCTGTCACAATTGGAAACTCCTGCTTTTTAATTGATTTGTTTGAATGAAAAGCATGAATTTCTGAAATGTGAATGAGATAATGTAGATGGCATGATGCCAGGAATTTTAAGAAAAATATGCTTTGAAGGTATACTACCATAAAACCCTCAATGTTTCAATAGAAAAGCAAAAAGAAAATAAATACAACATAAACAATAAGAAATATAAATATAAATGTCTGAAATTAGATGGAGATATTATAAAAATAAAGAATCGGAAAATTCCGTTTGCTGTTCATGTTGGTATATACTATAATAGAAAAAAGCACCGGAAAATTATATGATGGAAAGGGAGATGCAAATGAAAAGTGTAAAGAAATTTAGGGCTTTTTTAGGTGGTTTTATTCTTTTTCTGGCACTGATGTTCACAGTGGGTTCTGTGGATGTCAAAGCGGCGGCACCGAAGCTGAATAAAAAGAAGATTACCATCTATGTAGGGCACACCGGAAAGCTGAAAGTAAACAATGCCAGGAAGAAAGTGAAATGGACTTCTTCGAAAAAGCAGATCGCAGCTGTTTCTTCTAAGGGAGTTGTAAAAGGGAAGAAAGCGGGAAGTGCGGTGATCACTGCGGCAGCAGGAAACAAAAAGTGGACATGCAAAGTTACTGTTCGAAATAACGTATCGGTAAGCAAAGGTGCAATCAAGATTTTGCCGGGTAAGTCAAAGAAGGTCAATATTAAAATTAAGGATCCAAAGGTTGTTTCCTGTAAATGGGGCAAATGGAAAGGAATGTCGATTCCTCTGACAATTACAGCGAAACAGTCCGGTTCCACTTATATAACGCTTACAAATACTTACAGCAAAGAAAAAGTAAAAATTAATGTTACGGTTCCTGGCGAGTGGGACAACGTAAAAGTAGTAATTCCGGAAACCATCGGTGAACAGGGTTACGAATCAAACCGTATGAAAATCACAAACTACAGTTTTTATCAGCCATCCGGTTGGACAGGCAGTTACTATATGCATGTAGAATTCAAAATGGTAAAATACGGAAAGACAGGAAAAACAAACTGGGGCGAATACGTTTTCTTTTATGATAAGAACGGAAATATCCTGGATAAATCACAGCTGTATGCAAGTGCACTGGCAGTGGGAAAATCATTTAGTGATGAGTTGTTAGTTCCGGAGGGAACAGCTAAAATCGTATTTATGGAGTATCCGGATGTGTCAGGAGATCATAACAACAGCGGAAATGATAATGGCGGAACACAGGATGGCGATAATTCCTCCACAAAAGATCCTTTAAAATGGGACGCTTCTGATCTTAAGAAAATGAACAGTTATGCGGATAAGGCGGCTGAATGGGCAAAAAAAGCATTTGATTATGCATCCAAAGCCAAGAAACAGTCAGGCATGAGCCAGAATTATACGGCAATGGCAATAACAGCCCTTAAGATGGCAAAAAGTCATATGCAGAATGCCTATGATTATGCGATTGTGAAGGAGGATGCAAATCTGATAGACGCAGATGGCAATCCGGCTGGTACTTTGCAGGAGCGCACGCAGGAACTTTTGAGTGTATTTGATGGATTGGACGATCTGACAAATACAGATACAGATACGGTTTATAATATGGCGACGGATGCCATGACAAAAACGGCTACATACAAAGTTTTGACAGCAAGATTGCTTCTGTAAAACCCTGGTGGAAATAGCATAATGGATTTTTTAAAACGTTCACAAAAAATCTGACAAGTCCCAAAAGCAGAAACAAAAATACCCTGAACTTCCGGAGATGATCCTAAAGATATCTCCATTGGTTCAGGGTATTTTTTATTTCATATTTCCATACCGATCAAATGCGTTCGACTTGAATGAGCAGCAAGTGCTTTGACCTGTCTGGAATTATTTTGCAAATTCTTCCAGCAATTCAGCGATACGATCCTGGCAGCCGCCGCAGAGGGTTCCGGCTTCGGTTGCTTCACCGATTGCATCAACGGTAGTATGACCTTCGTCATACGCTTTTTTGATATCTCCGGCTGTCACATCAGCACAGAAACAGATGGTTTCATTTAAATCCATACTGGCACCTCCGTGGAAATGAATTTATTCTGGTCGGAGAAAACTCCAACTTCTGCGTGCGTTCGACTTGAATATTATTCTCCGAAGTATCTCTTAAGCAGACCTGCGAATGCTTTTCCATGTCTTGCTTCGTCTCTTGCCATTTCATGAACGGTGTCATGGATTGCATCCAGGTTCAGAGCTTTTGCACGTTTTGCCAGATCTGTTTTACCTGCGGTAGCACCGTTTTCTGCTTCTACACGCATTTCCAGGTTTTTCTTTGTGCTGTCGGTTACAACTTCACCAAGCAGTTCTGCAAATTTAGCAGCGTGCTCAGCTTCTTCATAAGCTGCTTTTTCCCAGTAAAGACCGATTTCCGGATAACCTTCTCTGTGAGCAACTCTTGCCATAGCCAGGTACATACCTACTTCAGAACATTCACCCTCGAAGTTTGCTCTCAGGTCAGCTTTGATGTCTTCCGGAACATCAGAAGCGATACCTACTTCGTGCTCTGCAGCCCATGCCATTGTTGTATCCATCTCTTTGAATTTAGAAGCCGGTGCTTTACATACTGGACAGACTTCCGGAGCTGCTTCGCCTTCATAAACATAACCACATACTGTACATACAAATTTTGCCATTTTTTTGATCTCCTTTTCACTTTGATTTTTAATAAGCTAATCCTGGGATGTCCAAAACTTTTACGCTCTGAACATTCACAGGTTGAATCCTTGTATTAATAATAGTAATTGTTACTGATATTAAGATAGCACATCTTTTGCTTTCCGTCAAGACTTTTTTAATAGTTTTTTTCATTAAGTTTTGCGGGGTTTTTACTGTAGTGTGTTTAACAACAGAATTTTCCTGTTTTAGCAGATATCTATATTATGCTAAACATTTTTTGCAGATTCCGTAAAAAGTAGTCGTGTGACTTCTGATTTTGCCATCAAATTTTTTTTGTGCTGCGATGGTGATCTCCTCGTTATCATCCAGGAAGATATCTTCTACACAATGGCATCTTTCACACACAAAGTGATCGTGTGGTGTGATCCTGCCATCGAAACGGTCAGCACTATCTCGCATATTTAACTTGAGGATCTGTCCGGTCTCAGAGAGCAGGGACAGATTGCGGTAAACCGTACCGAGACTGATATTTGGAAAGCTCTCCCGCAAATTCATGTAAACCATATCAGCAGTCGGATGTTCTTCCGAGTGAGCAAGAAAATCCCGGATGGCTTCTCGCTGTTTACTGTACTTTAAAACTGCCATAATGTTCTCCTTTAGATAAATGATGCCAAGCTTAAAAATTTCAAGTTAATCCTGATATCATAATATTAGTAATAGTTATTATTATAATAATCTAAAAAAAACCGTTTGTCAATGCTTTTATTTTACAAAAAGATTGACTATACTAATATCGGATAGCATTTCAGGAATATACGGTAAGCAACAGGAAAATAATGGATATCAGGAGGAAATACAATGGAAAAAACATATGATCTGATCATCATTGGTTCGGGCCCTGCAGGTTTAAGTGCTGCGATCTATGCCCAGAGAGCGGGACTGGATACTCTGGTTCTGGAAAAGGAATATATCAGTGGAGGACAGGTAGTGAACACGGCAGAGGTGGATAATTATCCGGGACTGCCGGGAATGAATGGATATGAGCTTGGCATGAAATTCCGTTCTCATGCGGATGCACTGGAAGCGAAATTTCAGATTGCAGAAGTAAAAGACATTATAATAGAAGAAACACAGAAAACGGTGCGTACAAACGAAGGTGATTTTTATGCAAAAAATATTATCATCAGTACGGGGGCAAGCCACAGAAAACTGGGCGTTCTGGGTGAAAGAGAGCTGGCTGGCATGGGTGTTTCTTATTGTGCGACCTGTGATGGTGCATTTTTCAAGGGAAGAACGGTTGCCGTAGTAGGAGGCGGAGATGTGGCAGTCGGAGATGCCCTGTTTCTTGCAAGAGGATGCAAGAAAGTTTATCTGATCCACAGAAGAGATGAGCTGCGTGCGGCAAAGAGTCTGCAAAAGAAATTAATGGCTCTGCCGAATGTGGAGATTATCTGGGATACCGTTGTCAATGAAATCTGCGGTGAAGATCAGGTAGAGGCACTGTTTATTGAAAATAAGAAAACAGGTGCGAAGAAACATCTTCCTGTGGATGGTGTGTTTGTAGCTGTTGGTATGAAACCAAATACGAACATGGTTCCGGATGAAATTAAAAAAGATGAGGCAGGTTATATCGTGGCAGATGAAAATTGTGTCACAAATGTTACGGGAATCTTTGCAGCCGGTGATGTGCGTACAAAAATGTTACGTCAGATTATTACAGCCGCAGCAGATGGTGCAAATGCAGTAGAGTCCGTTCAGCACGGTATTTAATGCTAATATCCGGAACAAAGCGGAATATACGTGAATTGCAGAAGTATAAAATAATTTGCAGAGCCTCTTTTAAAGTCAAATACGGCTTCATATCTGTGAAAAAATATTTGAAAAATGTATGAAATCCTTATAAAAGATATTAATTACTGTTGACAAAACACCTCCGGTTTGTTATGATTAGCGTGTAAAAAATGTAACAGTTTTGTAATAAATGAAAATTACACAGTGTTTTCAATACATGGAGGTAGATATAAGTAATGAAAAGAGGAGTAGTAAAAGTCACTGCATGTTGTCTTGCAGGAAGCGTTATTTTCGCAAGCACCGGTCTTACCGCTTTTGCAGCAGGGGAGATGCCATTAGCAGGAATCGGAGCTGAGATCATTGCAAGTCAGGAAAAGAAGGAAAATTCCGAAACAAAAAAAGTGATTACAACCGGTTATGACAGTCTGGTAATTGCTCAGGTTGATGAATATGTAAATATTCGTGATGAAGCAAGCACAGAGACAGGTCAGATCGTTGGAAAGTTATATAACAATTCAGCAGCAGAGATCATTGGTCAGACAGGTGACTGGTACCTGATCAAATCCGGAGATGTTACAGGATATGTAAACAAAGATTATTTTGTAACAGGTGCACAGGCAGAAGAGCTGGCAGCAGAAGTCGGAGATGATGTAGCTACGGTAAATACAGAGACTCTGATGGTTCGTAAGAAAGCAAGCACCGATTCCGATATTATCGCACTGGTTGGAGACTCACAGCAGCTTCAGGTTATTGATCAGGAAGACGGCTGGGTAAAAGTAGCAGTTGATAATGACGTAGTTGGATATGTTTCCAGCGACTATGTAGACTGTGAAACAAAATTTGTACAGCAAGAGAAGAGGCAGTACAGAGTGCTCTGGATCGTGCAGATCAGATGAAAGAAGCAGCAATCAATGCGATGAACAATGCGGATGCAAACGAAGCAGCATATGCAGCACAGGAAGCAATCGTAGCAGCGGCAGAAGCAAAACAGCTTGCATCTGAGCAGGAATTAGATTATAACGTACAGGAAATCGCTTCTACCGCAGTAAGTTCTGCAGATGAAGCACAGTATGCAGCATATATGGCTGAACAGTATCAGGCAGCTGCAGAGGCACAGGCAGCAGCAGAAGCGGAAGCAGCACGCCAGCAGGCAGAAGCAGAAGCAGCGTATGCAGCACAGCAGCAGGCACAGGCATCTCAGCAGCAGAATCAGAATTGGACAGGTGATCAGACACAGCAGGAAACACAGGCACCGTCCACAACAACGGATACAACGACAACACCGGATTACACAACAGGTGATACGACAACAACACCGGACTACACGACAGGTGATGCGACAACAACACCAGATTACAGCACAGGTGATGTTACCGTTACTCCGGATTACGGCACAGGCGATACAACGACAACACCGGATTATACAACAGGTGATACCACCGGAAGTACAACGACAGACAGCTCTGCACCATCGGGTTCTGACTATACCGGAGATGTTCCACAGTCAAATGCAAGCAGTTCTGATTCTCTCAGACAGAGCGTTGTAAACTATGCACTTCAGTTTGTTGGTAATCCATATGTATATGGTGGTACAAGCCTGACAAACGGAACAGACTGCTCCGGATTTACACAGTCTGTCCTGGCAAACTTCGGAATCAGCATTTCACGTACAGCTGCATCTCAGTCAGGCGGCGGTACTGCAGTAGATATGAGCAATTTACAGCCGGGCGATCTGTTGTTCTATGATAACGGAAGCGGTATCGGACACGTATCCATGTACATCGGCAATGGTCAGGTTGTTCACGCAAGTAACGAACAGACTGGTATCATCGTATCAAGCGTAGATTACAGAACCGCTTGTGCAGCAAGAAGTTACTTTTAAGAATAAGATTAATTGAACAGAGAACTAAAACGGGAGTGTTCGCAAGAACGCTCCCTTCTTACGTTATAAGGAAAAATACTGCGTTTCTGCGGAGTGTTTATCTTAATTGAAGGTTGAAGGATGATAAGATAGATTTGCTGCACATTGTTTGCGGAAGCGGAAGTCTTCTGGAATTAAGATGAAATAATTAGATAATTTTAAATATTTACACGCTGATTAAGACAATTCTAATTAAATAGAAAAACAATAAAAAAAGCCGTTTGGCAAAATGCACAAAAGATTTGAGATATAAACAGAGTGTGGATAAATTCCTGTGGATTCACGCACGAGTTATCCACAGTGAAAAATGTCGAATTTGCTGAAAAATAGAGTTATACACTGAGTTATCAACATTATCCACATTTTTTGTGCACAAAGGCAGTGTTTATAAATTCCAAAAAACAAACGCACGTTTTGTGAAGAAATGATAAGTGATGTTTCCAAACGTCAAAAAAGTGAAAAATCGCATATTTGTATACTTATAAAAAATGAGTGAATTATCAGAAAATTATAATTTGCTCATGGCATAATCCTCCTAAGTACAAGAATGTCGCTGATATATGATTGAAAACAGGATATTGTTACGTTATAATTTTGCTATATGGGAGGATCTTATAAGAAATAGAATGAAAATATTATGAGACGAAAAAAACTTTTTGCGGCGATGCTTGCAGCAGCCGTAGCATTTGCGGCATGTGGTTCTTTGCAGTATATTACGTTCCCGAAAACAGTGACAACAGTTGGAACGAAGCTTGTTACAGATCTCACTTCTCTGCTCGCAGTACGTTACATCGGAACAGAGGATGAATGGAATGCATCTGACTTTAAGACGCAGGAATTCAGCGAGTTACCTGCGTGAAGTGCGGTCTGAAGAAAGAGGAGTCCATTCCAAAAAAAGAACATAATTTTTCAGAATGGTGTGTTATCATACAGCCTACGACGGAAAGTGAACAGCGGTGATCACTGTAAAATCCGGAAAAATAACAGCAAAATGCAAGGTAAAAGTAAAATGATGTAATTTGATTTGCAGATATAGAATCCCCTTTTGGAAAATCCTGACAGCAGTTGTGTTGTACCTGATGCTGCTGGAATATCTCAGGGGGGATTTTTTACAGCAACCGGAACAGGAAAAAAGACGGAAGACCTGAGAAAGGAGATAGAACCAAAGATATTACAGGGAGTTTCTAAGATGTAGTATACTGATGATTGTCAAAAGTAATAAATGAAAATAAGAAGTAAAAGAATCAGGAGGTTCAGATGAAGAAAAAATATTATGGAATATTGCTGGCAGCAGTGATTGCCGCCGGCACAATGGGTGTAACAGCACAGGCAGCAGAACTGGCAGATACGGAAAAACTGACAGAAACTGCAAATGTAACAGACGATGTAAATACAGCAAACAGCACAGATGCTTCTGTACAGGAACAGAGTGATGAACTGGAAGTGCCACTGGTACTGAACCAGACATACACCAGAAGTTTCTCACAGGTCGGACAGAAATATTATTTCACGTTTACACCGGAAGAAACAGGATATTATTATGTTGATCTTAATTTCCCGGAAAATATGAACATTCACGTACTGGATGATTACTCTTCCGATGCACTGTATTTTGCAGAAAAGCTGAACAATACAGAATCTTATACATTCTGTCTGGAACTGCAGGATTCTGTAGATGGACAGGTGCAGGGAACGGGTACGATCACCTTCCGCAAAGCTCCAGATATTAAAAACGTTACCCTGCAGAAAGCAAATGCCAGAGATGTTTTCTACAATGCAGATTTTGAAACCATTTCCCCGGATGGGGCGAAACTGACAGTCGAATATGAAAATGGCACAAAGACTTATTCGTTTGATTGGGATAATGGTACTGCTTTTTCTCTTACAGATGATTATAAATATGCATTTAATGTTATGTTTCTGGATGCAAACGGGAATGATATATCAAATGTTGTAAACAATCCGGGTATGGCTGGTGCAAAGGGAAATTACCAGGTCAGAGTGTCTCTGAAAACGTTATCCATGAACAGTGATAATGGAGAGAAGGAGAAATTGACAGGAACTGGTTATCCGATCACGATACGTGACCTGTCACTGAACAGCTCCAACAAACTGGATATGAAAAAATCCTATCCTTCTTTAAAGTACACGGACGGAGAAACTGCGTATTATTGGTTTACACCGGATAAAAGCGGTGCTTATTATGTGAGCGTCACCGGATATGGTGCGGACTACTGGCAGAAATCCTGCTGGTTCCGTGTATACGAAAAAACAGCCAGCGGATATCAGTCGAAAGGAATGGCGATCGGTACACTGAACTGCAAGCTGGAAAAAGGAAAGCAGTATATTTTAACTGCTGATCACTATGGAAAATCCAGTGTTTTTGGTGCATGTTTTGCAAAAGCAGATACGTATGTTCCACTGGAAGTTGCACAGACACCATACGTGGAATTGAATGTGAAGTCGGATGCGACGGTTCCATTGAAAGTGAAAAGCTCTTACAAAATAAAAACCATAAGAATGCCTTCGACTGACAGGATTGTTTCTTATAAGAGCAGTGATACAAAAACAGCAACCGTTTCTAAGAATGGTACGATCAAAGGAAAGAAGATCGGAACAGCAAAAATTACAGTAACACTTGCCAGCGGTTACAGCACTTCATTCAACGTAAAAGTACAGAAAAAGAAAGTTGCCACAAAGAAAATTACAGTGGACAAAAAGAAGATTACTTTAAAGAAAAAGAAGAGCTATAAAATCAAAGCAGAGCTTCAGCCGATCACCGCTTCCGATAAAGTAACATTTACCAGCAGCAATAAAAAAGTAGCTACTGTAAATGCAAAAGGAGTGGTGAAAGCCAAGAAAGCCGGAACAGCGAAGATTACGGTCAAAGCCGGAAAGAAAAAAGCGATCGTAACAGTAAAAGTAAAATAAAAATTGACCGTTGGTTTCCCGGCAGGTGTAAAGAACTGAAATGCCGCAC
>OCPS01002692.1_pt1 | contig 11347 bp, 8 predicted proteins | sample 1538651 | NCBI WGS metagenome assembly OCPS01 (sample SAMN04571715, study PRJEB22368) | human gut metagenome | biome: human gut; material: stool | host: Homo sapiens | place: Luxembourg | collected 2012-09-21 | reverse complement strand
GGCTGCCGTTTTCTCCAATCCCGGTGTCATAGCTCTTTTCCAGTTTCTCCACAAAGCCGTCACATCCGGCGTCCCTACAGGCTGCCTCCACCTCCCGGTCAGTGGCCGTGGGCCGGGCGTGGCGGATGTTCTCCCGCACGGTATCGTCAAAGAGGAACACCTGCTGGTCCACCATAGAGAGCTGTGCCAGCACCCGCTCTGCGGAGACAGGCTGGATGGATTGACCGCCGATGGCGATAGTCCCGCTCTGCGGCTCATAGAATTTGGCGATCAGATTCAAAATCGTGGATTTGCCTGAGCCGGAGTCTCCCACGATGGCGGTGAGTTTCCCGTCCGGGACGGTGAAGGACACCCTCTTCAGGACCGGCTCTCCCGGCATATAGGAGAACGACACATCCCGGAAGGTGATGTCGTGCCGCTCCGGGGCAAAGGGCGCGCCCTCTCCGGCCTCCTCCGGCTCCTGAATCAGATTCTCAATGTTCCTTTTGGAGACCATCAGGTGCTTCCACTCAAAGAGATCAATGGCAATGCTGGCGGTGAGCTTGGTCAGCAGAATGGGAAGCATGGAGAGCATCAGATAATCCACGCCGCTCAGTGTCCCCGCCGTCCATGGCCCGGCGGCCAGCACCATGATGAGCGGCACGCTGCCCCAGCTGATGATATTGTAGCCGAATCCGATGGGGATGCCCTTGGCTTCGTACTGGTAGCACACCCGGCTGAACTCCTCCATGGCCTGGGTGACGGTCCTGTTTTTTACGCCGCCCATGTTGTACGCCCGGAACATCTGAATGCCGTCAATGTACTCCACAATGCCGCTCACCGTCTCGGCGCTGACCTTGTTTTTCGCCACGCCGTACACCTTTACCACCCGGAAGGACAGCCACAGGTCGGGAATCAGCAGCGCGACAACCGCCAGCAGGATCAGCCCCGCCGGCAGCCAGACGGTGCATACAAAGCCAACCAGAACCGCGGAGAGCGCGGCGTTTTTGATAATGTTCCCACTGGAATGGGTCAGGATTTTCTCATAGCTGCCCACATCGCTGGTCATGGTGTTCACATACTGCCCAACCTGCCCCTGGGTGAAGCGGGCCAGGGGGATCTTCTTGAGCTTATCCCCCAGAAGCAGCCGCAGGCGCTTGGACACCGCCGCCCCGCCGATCTGGACCTGGGTGTACCCGGTACTGTAAATGACCAGCCGCAGCAGGAAAATAACAGCGAGTCCCGCGGTGACCACTCCCACCATTCCGGCGGTAATCGTTCCTGAAGCCAGAGCGGTGAGGACGATGTAGACAGACAGATAACTGCACCCGGAGAGGATGCCCTCCAATACGGTCAGCACTACGCCAATATAAAAAGCCCTGTTTTTGCGGAACGGGGATTCATTTGTCATCGTCTTGCCCTCCTTTCACGGAATAGGTGATGGACCTGGCTGCCCGGTAGTCGGCCCAGGCTTTGCGGTAATAAGAGTTCTGTTCCAACACCTCCGCATGAGTTCCGCAGCAGGTGATGGTGTGGTCCTCCACCACCGCCACCTTGTCGCACATCTTTACCGCTCCCAGCCGGTGAGCCACGATGAGTACGGTCTTGCCACGGCAGAGGTTTTCAATGGCCCGGTCAATCTCCACCTGATTCTCCGGGTCGGCGGCGGAGGTCGCCTCGTCCAGAATGAGGATGGGGGCGTCCTTCAAAATAGCGCGGGCAATGGCGATGCGCTGGCGCTCCCCACCGGAGAAGCGTGAGCCCATAGCCCCAACCTTGGTGTCGTATCCCTGGGGCAGCGACAGGATGAAGTCGTCGATCTGTGCCAGACGGGCGGCCTCCCGCACCTGTTCCAGCGTGGCCTGCGTGCCCATACGGATGTTCTCCAGCACGCTGTCCCGGGTGAGGAAGGTCTTTTGAAACACGATGGAGATGTGGGCGAGCAGGTCCTCGTAGCGGATGTCCCTGACATTCCGGCCGCCGATGCGGACCTCGCCCTTTGTTGTATCGTAAAACCGGGAGATCAGCTGGATGATAGTGCTCTTGCCCGCGCCGGACACCCCCACCAGGGCCACCTTTTCCCCCTGCTTTACCGACAGAGAGCAATCCCGCAGCACATCCGTCTTCCCGTCATAGGAGAAGGTCACATGGTCCAGTTCAATGCCGTGGTCCTCCGGGAATGGCCCGCCTCCTTCAAAGACCGGAAGCTCCAGAATCTCCCGCACCTTTCCCACACCGCTGAGAGCCTGGGCAAAGGTGGTGGACATCTTCTGGAGCGGCAGGATCTCCGTCAGGTACATGCCGCCCACATAGGCAAAGAGCAGAAACACGCTGGCGCTCACCGAGCCCCGGAGGAACATAAGCCCCCCGGCCGGGATCATCAGGAGCATACCGCACTCCACCAGCAGCAGGAAAGCCGCATAGGGCGGCGCGGTTTTATGGGTCACCAGATTCCAGATCCGGTTTTCCTCCGAAATGGCGTGGGAAAACTTCTGAAACGACCGGCTCCCCATGTTGTACGCCTTGATGAGCCGCATCCCGGAGACATACTCAATCATCACCGAGTTGAAGCTCACCAGGGAGCGGTTGGCGTCCTCCAGAATCCCCTTCATGCGGCCAAAGATCACCCCCATCACAATTCCCGCCAGCGGCAGGGGGAGCAGCGAGACCAGCGCCAATGGGACATTCACCGACAGCAGATAGAGGAAGATCACCACCGGGCCGGTGAGATAGGCCACGAACTCCGGCAGGTTATGGGCCAGAAACAGCTCCAGCTTCTCAATGTCCTCGTTGAGCACGGTCTTGACCGCTCCCGTGCTCCGCTCGTCCAACGCGCCCAGGGGCACCTTCGCCAGATGCTCCGTGACCATGCACCGCACCCGGAACAGGGCGCCGTAGGCCCCCTTGTGGGACAGCACCCCGGAGGCCCCCAGTAGCACCATCCGTCCCACGGTGCCCGCCATCACGAACACGGCGCAGTCCGCGATCACCGCCGGGGTGCAGGCGCCGGACAGCACCGCGTCCATCAGCCGGTACAGCCCCAGGTAAGCGGTGATCGCCAGCAGCCCGCTCCCAAAGGCGCACAGTACCGACCCGATCAGCCATTTCTTCTCTGGCCCTGCCCACCGGAGCAAAAGCCTGACTGGGCTTATCTCTTTCTGTTTCATATTGCACTCCTCCTTTACCAGCCTTGACGGAACAGGCCGGATATGATATTTTAGTTAGCAGATACTAACCAAATAACAGCATACTCCCTGTCTGTCACAGATACAAGGCGTGCCACGCTCATGCGGCTGATCGGGGTATGGATTCGGCCGATTGAGGTGGAGGAGGCGTGTCAGAATGTATAGCTGCAATGTGTTGGATGAGCAATATGCCGGGGCCATGGCGGAGCATGGCTTTGTGCCGGAGCCGGACAACCGGAGATATGGAAGCATGGGCCTGTGCTGGCGGCAGGCCGGCCCCGGTGGAAGCGGCTATTTCTGGACCTATGGGCAGCAGGACCTCTATATGCTCAAAATCCACGATTTCTATTTTCATGAGGATCAGCTTCTGGAGTTTTGCTGGCCGGAGAGCCTGAGCGTCACCTGGTACGAGTCCATCTCCGGGGAGGAGTTCTCTCCCTGCCGCCGGCTGGTGTCCGGCTGTGTCAAGAGCTTCATCGGCGGGCGGGAGCCCTACCGGGCGCTCATCCACCGCCGGGTCCCCATCGTATCCATCGGCATTGAGATCACTCCGGCCTACTATCAGGACTACCTCCGCCGCCAGTTTCCGGAGGAGTTCCAAAGCTTGTTGGAGTCCTTTCAGTCTCTGGACCAGACCGACCACTTCCCGGAGATGGTCCGCCTGCTGAAAGAGGTCCGGGACTACCGGGGCGAGGGGCTGGCCGCCAAGCTCTTTTACGACGGCAAAGTGGCGGAAGCCGTGGCGTTGGTGGTGGAACGGCATCGAGCCCACCCAGCTCCCAGGCGGACACTGACGCAGGAGGATGAGCGGATGCTGGCGGATGTGGCGGCCTACATCACCGCCCATTGCGCGGACCGGCTGCCTCTGGAGCGCCTGGCCCGCATCGGCTGCATGGGCGTTTCCAAGCTGAAGGATGCCTTTCACACCCGATACGGCTGCACCATCACTCAGTATATTCAGGGGCAGCGGATGGAGCGTGCGGAGCAGCTGCTGGTGAATACCGATCTGCCCGTGGGCCAGATTGCTCAAATTGTGGGCTATCAGAATCCCAGCCGTTTCGCGCAGCTCTTCCGCCGCAGCACCGGTCAGAGCCCGGCAGCGTTCCGTGCGTTTTCCCACCCACGGGAAGCAGAGTGAGAGAACACACCGGACCGAAAAAGCCAGGAGGCAGGAAGAAAGACAGCTGCCAGCTCTCGGCTTGCTCCTAAGCCTGAAGGAACCGGTGAATGATTTACAATCTCATTGCACCCGATATCTATGGTAATAGAAAAATCTATATGAGGACGCTACAATAGTATCAAGGAAATTATGAATTTGAGCCATCCTTCATCTTGGTACGAATCGTCTGCTGCGCTCCCAGCATGGAACATACCGCTCTTGTTGCTTGATCGAGAGTAAGGGCAATCCATGCTCCGTATAATCCCAGACCAAGTTCATAAACCAGAAAGAAGGTAAGGATCGGCCGCACCACCGCGATACTGATGAGAGAATAGAGGGCCACAAAACTGGTATGCCCCAAGCCACGGAGCAGCCCTGCATGGACCATAGCCCATGCCTCCGGAATGTTGACAGCAGCCACAAAGATCATGATCTCACAGCCAAGAGCCAGGTCATTGCCCTCCAAGTGGTAGAATCGAAGCAAGGGCGACCGGAGCAGCAAATAGATCAGCGTGGCCGCCCCCCCAGTCCACAGCGCCGCCCGGCGGGACACGGCCCCGATCCGTTTCAGATTGCACGTTCTTCCAGTTCCCAACGCCTGGCCGGCCTGGACCAGGCTGGCCTTCCCAAGCCCCTGGGAGAAGCTATAGTAAATGTCGCACAGGCTCCCACAGATGTTGTGGACGCTTAGCGCCGCTGCGCCCAGATCTGCTACCAGGCGAGAAAATGTGAACATCCCAAACCGTTCCGCCGCCTGCTCCAGGAATGTGCCCGCGGCAAGGGGAGCCAGGGAGCGGAGGTATTCCCGTTCCGGCAGCCAGGCCCCTCTGCCCCGCAGAGTGGCCGTAAGAAAAGCGCCAGCGTATAGACCAGCGTGGCACCAGCACCGATAGCAGTTCCCAGCCCGGCGCCGAAAACTCCCAATTGAGGGAATGGCCCCAGGCCGTAAATCAGCAGCGCATTGAAGACGACATTGACTCCGTTGCCCAGCACATTGGACACAAGCACGCTTTTGGTATCGCCAAGCCCCGCCAAGATGCCGTGAAGGACAATAGCCGGCCCGGAGAATGCCAGACTCACCAGGGCGGGAAAGGCATACCGCAACCCCAAGTTGATATAGTCATCTTGTGCACCGGCCAGTCGTAGAAGCGGGCCGGCTCCAATCCAGGTCCCGACCAGGAGCAGTATCGAGAGACCGCACCCCAGCATGAGCGAAGCGCGGGAACAGGAGGTCAGGGACTCATCCGGACGCTCGCCGCGCCGGCGGGCAACATAGGCGCTCAGTGCAACAGAGTAGGAGCGGGTTACGCAGAGGATCACCATACGGGGTTGGGAAAAAATACTGACCGCCGCCACCGCTGTGTTTCCCAGAGAGGAAACCATCAGCAGGTCGGCGGCGGTGAGCAGCATCAGCAACAGGCCCTCTGCCGCAGCGGGCCAGGCCAGTCGCCAAAATTCCTTACGGATGGCCATATGCGATCAGCGGATCTCCCGCCCGGACGCCCAGAGCGATTGTGTAGTAAAGGACAATGCCGTCAAACTCGGCCCGAACCTCTTGTAAGCGGCAACCGGACAGCGCCTCCAGGTGTCCGAGCAGTTCTCCCCTTCGGACCTGTTGGTCCAAACTTACTGCCGGATACCAAAATCCCTCCGACTCAGCTTCCGCATAGAAGGTTTCCGTGATCTCCATCTGCTCCCGCGGCGGGTTCCCTCCGGGCATAATCTCCAGATGGCGCAGCAGGGAGCGGACATCCTCACAGCAGGCGTCCACCTCCTGTTCAGACCACAGCCCCTGACCGCCCCGCTCAATCAGCAGGGCGGGAACGCCCCTCTGCACCGCCCAGCTGTAAAGCCCGTTCTTCGCAGTGGAACGGACCCGGTAGGGTACAGTCAGGACCTTGGCGGCGGCCAGGGCGACTTGGTTGACCATTTCCTCCCCCACTGTGGGGAAGAACACCAATGGATGAAGCGCCTCATTGCAGTCTCCGCTGTGGAGATCAGCCAGCAGATCGGCTTCCGGGTACAAAGCCGTCTCCAGAGCAAAGGCCAACCGAGCGGAAAGGCTGCCCGCAGAATCGCCGGGGAAAGCTCGGTTCAAATTGACGCCGTCCTCCGGCACCACCTGTTTGGCTCCGGCATAGAAGGCACTGGGATTTGCCAGCGGCAGGAGGATGACGTTCCCCGACAGTCTCGCCGGGTTCAGTTCTCCAGCCAGGCGGCGCAATGCCTGGAGCCCCACATATTCGCATCCATGGACCCCGCCTGTGACGATCAGTGTTCTGCCCCGTGAGGCGCCGCACAGGCAGATTGCATTCAGAGGCGGCGCATCCGGTACCGGGAGCGGTACGTTTTTCCGCTCACCCGGCAAAAGTATTGTCCCACAAAAAATCATACGGCCACCTCCGAAGTCTCGGTGTCAAATACCACAATGGACTCCAGCAACCGCCGGGCGTACTCATCCTTGGTCTCGCTGATGCGGCTGACGGGCAGATATTCGGTTACACGGCCCTGATAAAGGAACAGCACATCGTCACAGAGGTAAGTAATAGAGGTCAGGTCGTGGGTGATAAATACATAGGTCAGTCCCAGTTTTTCCTTCAGGTCCTGCAGCAGATCCATCACCTGGACCTGGGTATGCGCATCCAAGGAGGAGATCGCCTCATCAAAGAGGATGACCTCTGGCTTACAGGCCACCGCCCTGGCGATGCACACCCGCTGAAGCTGGCCGCCAGAGAGTTCGTGGGGAAATCTGTCCGCAAAATCAGCAGGAAGTCCCACCAGCTCCAGAAGGGCGGCTGTTTCTTTGTTTCGCTCCAGCCGTCCCCTCTCCCGGCGTTCCCGGACGGTCAGGCCCTCGCCAATGATGTCTTTGACACGGAAGCGGGGATTAGCAGAGGTTGTGTAGTCTTGAAACACCACACTGAGCTTGTTCTGCAGGTTCCTTCGGCCCGCCCGGGAGGCGTAGACCGACACACCGTCCAGAATCGCCTCCCCGCTGTCTGGCTTCAGGAGCCCACACAGCACCCGGCCCATAGTGGATTTTCCGCTGCCGGACTCTCCCAAAATACCGAGGCAAGTCCCTCTTTTTACGTTCAGGGACACATCAAAGAGCACCTGCTGACGGGTATGTCCGAACACCTTGTCCTGACGCTCACTTCGGAAACTGACGCAGATATTTTTCAGTTCAAGCATAGGCGCGCTCCTTTCCTCCCAGTACCTGGCTGTACCGGCGCATCACATCCGTCCGCTTCTCCACCAGCAGCTTGGTATAGGAATCGGTCGCGTGATGGAGAATATGATGGAAATCCCCTTGATCCACCACAAGCCCCTGATTGAGGACTACGATCCGGTCTGCCACCCGGGAAATAGCGTTCAAGTCATGAGAGATAAAGACCATTGCCGTCTGGTGTTCCTGCTTGATCCGCAGCAATTCGTCCAGAATCTCAAATTGAGTGATGGCGTCAATGGCTGTGGTGGGTTCGTCCGCGATCAGGAGGGACGGCTCCATAGCGGTTGCGATACCAATCATGATCCGTTGAAGCATTCCGCCGGAGAGCTGATGCGGGTACTTCTCCAACACCTCTTCCGGATTACGAATCCGCATTTTCCCCAGCATCTCCAGAGATCGCTGGAGGATATCCTCCTTGCTCCAGTTATTGTGGGCCGCAAAGGTTTCGGCAATCTGGGCTCCGATCCGGTAGAGGGGGTCAAAACAGGTCATCGGGTTTTGGAGAATGATGCCTACCTGGCCGCCCCTCAGACGGCGCAGCTCTTCATCACTTTTCCCCAGCAGTTCTTCTCCCTGGAATTTGGCGCTTCCAAGCACGTGGAATCCATGATCCAAAAGGCCCATCGCCGCTTTCATAGACATGGATTTTCCACTTCCGGACTCCCCAAGGATTCCAAGACACTCTCCAGGATATACCGAGAAGGAAACTCCCTTCACCAACTCCACCCCCTGATGCCGACGTGCGCAGAGCAGGACATGGAGATCTTGTAATTCCAGAACCGGGGTCATTTCTCCACCTCCTTGGGGTCCAGCACGTCCCGCAGGGCGTCACCCATCAGATTAAAGCAGCACACCAGAACCACGATAGCAATACCAGGCGCGATCATCTGGGTGGGATTACTGGTGAGTACATCCTTCGCCTCGTTGAGCATGGCTCCCCATTCCGGGGTGGGGGCCTGCACGCCGAGTCCCAGGAAGGACAGGGTAGAGATATTGATAATGGCCCAGCCCACATCCAGAGAAGCCAGCACCGCAAGATCAGAGGTGATGGATGGCAGAAGGTGGCGGAACAGGATGAACCGCTCCGGCATCCCCACGCACCGGGAGAACTGGACAAAGTTCCGGTCCCGGTACTGCATAACGCCGGTTCGGATCATACGGGCATACCAGGCCCATTTGATGAACACATTGGCAATGATGACATTTTGGACATTGATCCCCAGAAGGCCCACCACGGCGAACACCATGATCTGACTGGGGAAGGAGAGCATCACGTCCACCACCCGCATGATGATTTCTTCCACCACGCCCCGGAAGTAGCCGGCCATAACGCCCAGCAGCGCGCCCAGCGCGATGGTCCCCAGCATGGTCAGAAGGGCAAGTCCCAGTGTTGGACGGATACCATAAATCAGGCGGGAGAGCACACACCGCCCCAGGTGATCAGTCCCCAGCGGATATTCCAGGCTGTACGGCGCGAATTTGTTGAGGATGTCCGTAACATAGGGATCGTGCGGCGCCAGGAGCGGGGCAAGAATGCCGATCAGCGCGATCAGGAGGACAAAAGCCACCGTTACCACAGCGGCACGGTTGTGCAGAAAGCGTTTTCCCATAGCTCAGCTCTCCTTTCTCAGCCTGGGATCGGATACGGTCTGAAGGATGTCGAACACTAGATTAAATACCACGAACAATACACCGATGAACAGCACATAAGTCTGGATGACCGGCAGATCACGATTAAAGATAGAACTGATGCACAGCGTTCCCAGCCCCGGCCAGGAAAACACGTTTTCCACCACGATGGTGCCGGCAATCATCTGAGGGATGCTCATGCCCATGGCGACAATGCAGGTGTGCATGGAATTTTTCAGGATATGCTTGACCAGGATAGACCGCTGAGGCAATCCCCGGACATTGGCATAGAGTACATAATCCTGCTTCATATTCTCCAGCATATTGTTGCGGATGAGCCGGATATAGGTAGAGATGTAGCTGAGCGCCACGGTAAAGGCGGGCAGTATCATATGTTGCCAGGTACCGTTTCCGTTGGTCGGTAGAAGCCCCATTTTGACACTGATCCCCCACATCAGGAGTAACCCGACCCAATAGGCAGGCATGGCAGTGGAGATGAAGACCAAACCCCGCATAATCTTATCGAACCAGCCGTCCTTATACACAGCGCAGAGGAAGCCGATAGGGATGCTCAGCACCAGCACGATCACAAACGAGGCCGCCGCCAACTGCAGTGTGGCTGGCAGGCAGCGGGCCAGTTCTCCGGCTACTGTGCGGGCGGGATTGACATAACTGATACCGAAATCTCCCTGAAGACAGCCCAGGACCCAGTCAAAATACCGCACCAGAAACGGTTTGTTCAGGCCCAGCGCCTCCTCCATCTCCGCAATCGCCTCCTCTGTGATAATGGGCGTCTGCTGAATTCGGAGGACGACCTCCGCCGGATTTGAGGGGATCATATTGATGAATACAAAACAGACAAAGGAAATCGCCAGCAGCAGGGGGATTGCCATCAGCAGCCGGCGGATCACATAGCGCTTCATAGATGCCCCTTTCTTTTTTACATATTTGCAAAATTGTGATTTTCTTCTGTGGAAGCCTCGCAAACGTGTTTCTTGTGTGCTTCACGCCTGGGGAAAGTGTGAACACCCCCGCGAGCGAAGGCAATTCAGCACAAGGGCCGCCTCCAAAGAAGCGGCCCCGATGCCATCAACGATTACTCGAAGTACATGCTTGCGAAATCCACATCATACTGGTCGGTGCCGAAGTGGACCCCCTTCAGTTCCGAGGTATAAAGGGCTTTGTTGGTTTCGTAGGTCAGGGGAATGTAGACAGCATCCTCATGGAGCCGGGTCAGAACAAAGTCATACAGTTCCTGACGTTCTGCCTCATCGGTGGAGGTGAGGATATCCGTGATGGCCTGATCAATCTCTGCCTTGTCCTCCAGTCCCTGCTGTGCGGCATAGTCTCCATACACTGGGGCCCTCATAGCGGCCAGAGAGGACTGGGGATCATAAGGCATACCCCAGCAGATGTTGAACACCATATCAAAATTACCGGCCTTCATATTGTCACGATAGGACTGTTCTTCCTCGCCGTGGATGTTCAGGGAGATGCCCAGTTTCAAATACTCACTCTGAAGATACTCAGAAATGGTCTTCTCAGTAACGCTGTCGCTATTGTAGAGGAGGTCCAGTTCCAGTTTCTGCCCATTCTTGGAGCGGCCCCCGTCGCTTCCCATAACCCAGCCGGCCTCGTCCAGAAGGCGGGCCGCTTCCTCGGTGTCGTAGGCATAGGGCTCCAAATCCACATCACAGTAGGGAACGGTTGGGGAATAAAGGGTATCCGCTGCCGGTTCCAGGCCGTAGAAAATACCCTCGGAGATGGCCTGCCGGTTTGTGGCGTGCTGGAGCGCCTTTCGCACCGCTGTGTCTCCCAAAATATCGTGGGTGGTGTTCAGCACAATATGCCGGGTGGAGGTGGGGTCAGACAGGCTTACGGTGAACCGGTCACTGTCCACATACTGGCTGATGGCATCAGCGTCCAGCATGTTCTTGCCGAAAATCAGGTCGATCTCCTCATTCTCCAGGGCCATAATGCGCGTCTGGTTGTCGGGGATGACCTTGACGGTGATCTTCTGAATTGCGGGCGCCTCACCCCAATAATTCTCGTTGCGCTCAAAAACGGCGTACTCGTCAGTGACAAAGTCCGTGAGCACATAGGGGCCTGTCCCGATATAGCCGTTGACACCGTTCATCGTGCTGCCGTCGATCATGCAGTTAGGGG
>OCPS01002682.1_pt1 | contig 11362 bp, 9 predicted proteins | sample 1538651 | NCBI WGS metagenome assembly OCPS01 (sample SAMN04571715, study PRJEB22368) | human gut metagenome | biome: human gut; material: stool | host: Homo sapiens | place: Luxembourg | collected 2012-09-21 | reverse complement strand
AGTTAACAGATAAATTGATATATTTGCAAAACTAAAAGGTCTGAAGACTCACTCCGGACACACTGTTTGAAACACTACCAGTGAGACTACGCTGGACACCTACCGCGATCCATATTCCTAATATGGAGGTAATAACAATGTCACAGATTGAAATAATATCAGAAGTAGCTAATTGGCAGCATAGGAAATCCATTCTTTTTGCTTATATTGAGAATCCACAAATCTATACCAAGGCTCATGCCTTTCAGTTATAGTCGGCGCCTGCAATTTTTCTCTTCGTTTTTCCCATTCTTTATATGTGTATTCTTGTATCATAGATATCCATTCTGGTTCTTCTTTTGATATAAATTCTATATTTCTCTGAACAAGATCTACTCCAAAATCATAAACCAAATTGCCAAAAGCCTCGTCTAAGAAAGAAGACGCATACCCATCAGGACCATCTAAATTAACCTGCAAAATTTTACCTTTAGATACCGCCTCAAAAAATCGCTGATTAAGCAACTTATGATAAAAATCCTCCCCGGAATCATCTCCTTGATTACAATATCTTGGGCCGGGACTTGTCGAATAATCTATAACATTTAATATTATATATTCCTTGTTTGCCATCTTTCAATTGATTTTTTTGTTAGTTCCCAATAATAAAAAGTTCCTTTTAATTTATGGTCCAACTTTCTAGAATTTTTCGGATTAGAAAAATCCAGAAAAACTCTATTAGTAATGACTTTTAGATTCTCAACATATTGTTCCGAGTTTATTTCCTTTATTTTCGGGAGGCCTTTATTCCTATTTGCATCTAAAGTTGATGATTGATATTTTTTATCAAAAGCTCCATCTAATGTTAGAACATCATCTTTAAAAGATATTGCATCTTGAAATAACTGAACTGCCTTCTTTTTCAATGTTGATAATATACCTTCGCCAATATCGGTCATAGTAAAAATGACCTTATCAACATCATAATACACTGCAAAAAGCCAGTTTTTCTTACGTTTGTCAGAATTAGCATGCTCTATAGAATTAGCACACATTTCTTGTACCATACTATAAACAGGCCTATATGACTGACTTATACCTGTTAGATAATTCACAGCCTTTTTTATCTCATCTCCAACACGTTTATTGCTGGTTTTATCGAAACCTCTTTCAATTAACAAACTTAAACCTTTCCTGTTAAAGGGTTTTCCCTGCATATCTTGCATATGACTTAAAAAGCCAGAACGAATAAAAAGGTCTCTACAAGATTCATCATTAGGAAGATTTCCTACTATTGGAATATTCTTTTTTGTAAGACTATTCACCACTGACAACAATAAACCAATAGCTCCAATATCTAACGCTGTGATCTTCGAGATATCAATTAAAACCTTCTTGCGAATATGCCGCTCATTTTCGATGGTCGCGAATTGATTTATCAAGCTAATAACAAGCTCAGGATTCTCCAATAGAGCGAAATCTCCCTTTAAGGAAATTGTTAATTCATGATTCTTAAAATAGAAATTATCAATTGCATTAAATCTTGGTCTTCTATGCTTATCTCTAGGACGAGTTGATCTAATGATTCTTAATTCTCTTTTTTTAGCATTAGCCCTTCTAATCCTTCTAATCGACGCTTGATATAGAAGATAAAAACTGCGATTAGACCTCATGGATTTTCTGCTATAACTGTTTGCACAAATATAGCAAAAATGTATAACAAAGATACAATCTACAATTACTGATGTCAATATGAATACCTACTTTTTCCAAAATAATTAGAAATTCTAATTACCGGATCTCGACCTATAGCGGCGACACTCTCTTTGCAGCCAATGCCGTTCGGGAGGTATTGGAACGGTTCCGACAGGCTCGAAAATCCGCATCACCAACGAGGACGGCACCCGCCGCCCTCTTTTTTTCGCCCCGAACAGAATCCGATTACACGGCAGTGCCAACCCAAGCAAACAAATGCCAAAGCCCGGAAACGGGCGGTAGCATGTCCTCGGTGTGGCACCGGTTGGCATCGGTTGGCGCTGATTTGTACGCCATTCGCCGTTTTCGGGAGGGGTTCGGAAAGCCTTTCTTTGCGTCATCAACCAAATTCGAATCGTTATGACCAAGGAAATCTTTCTGAGCGGCATGACCGCCGACCAGCTCTCGGAGATGATTCGCGAATCGCTGCGCGACGAGTTGCGGCAGCTCCACCCCGAACCCTCCGCCGAGACGCCGAACTATCTGACCCGCCGCGAGACGGCCCGCCGCCTGCGTATCTCGCTCGTGACGCTCAACGACTGGGTGAACCACGGGCGGATCCACGCCCTCAAGATCGGCGGGCGCGTGCTCTTCCGCGACAGCGATGTCGAAGCGGCACTGCACCGAATCGTCCCCATCAAAAGCCGATAGCCATGAAGACGACCTCAGATTGCATCGGCATCCGGGAGTATCTCCTCCGCCGGGGGCTGCAGCCCCACCGCGAAACCGCCACCCATGGCATGTTCCTCTCGCCGCTGCGCGAGGAGCGCACCCCCAGCTTCAGCGTCCGCTACGACAAGGGGCTCTGGTACGACTTCGGACTGGGTGAAGGGGGCACGCTCCTCCAGCTGGTCATGCGCCTCGAAGAGTGCGGCATGGCAGAAGCCATTCGGCGCCTGCGCAAAGGGGCAGCAGACGAAGTCCCCTTCCAGCCCCTCCCGACCGCCTCACCGCGCGAAGACTCCCCGTTGCGGATTCTCGGCGTCGGGGAGATTCGCCACCCGGCACTGATCGGCTATCTGCGCGAACGCGGCATCGACCCCGCCGTGGCCGGAGCGCTGTGCCGCGAGGTCCACTACGCCGTTGGCGAGCGGCGCTTCTTCGCCATCGGCTTCCGCAACGATGCCGGAGGCTGGGAGCTGCGCAGCCCGCAGTTCAAGGGGAGCAGCGCCCCGAAATCCATCACGACCTTCGACCGGCACGGCGACACGGCGCTGCTCTTCGAGGGTTTCTTCGACTTGCTCTCCTACCTGACGCTGCAACACGAGCCGGAGCCAACCGTCGATACTGCCGTGCTCAACTCCGTGGTGAACCTTCCCCGCGCCCTTCCGTTTCTCACACGCCACGCGACGATCCACGCCTTCCTCGACAACGACGAGGCGGGGCATCTCACCCTTGAACGACTGCGCAGCGCCCTGCCCGGTGCGACCGTCATCGACCGTGCGGAGAGCTACCGAGCCCACAAGGATCTGAACGAATCGCTCCGACCGTCCGCGAAGGTTTCCCGCACGCCGCGTCGTCGCGGCCGCAAGTTGTAACGTCGCCCGGAATGACGCCGAAACCGTCGCCCACCCATCGGCCGCTTCGCGACCGCGGCTTTTCCCCCGAGGAAAAAGCCATAGCCTATTAGGGCTTTTTCCAACGCATCGGCCCGCCGACGCTGAAAAAGCCCCAATAGGCCAAAGGGTCAAGCCCCTCTGGACACCCCCTGTCGTGCTGCGCACGCCGACCGCCGAGGCGGTCCCTTCTTCAACCACACAACCCTCCGAAAAACGACCGTACCATGGGATATGCCGTCCTGCATCTTGACAAGGCCCCGGGCAACGAGGCGGCCATGACCGCCCACATCGCCCGCACGAAGATACCCACCAACGCTTCGCCCGAACGCACCTGCCTCAACGAGGAGCTCGTCGAGTTTCCCGAGGAGGTAGCCGACCGCACGGAAGCGATCAACTACCGCCTCGAACACGCCGGCCTCACGCGCAAGATCGGGACAAACCAGGTGCGCGTGATCCGCGTCATGCTGACCGGTTCGCACGACGCGATGAAGCGCATCGAGGAGGAGGGACGGCTACCGGAGTGGTGTGCCGACAACCTCGCCTGGCTGCGCGAGACCTTCGGGGCGGAGAATGTCGTCTCGGCCATCGTGCATCGCGACGAATCGACCCCGCATATCCACGCCGCCGTGGTGCCCATCGTCACGGGCGAGCGCCGTAAGGCCCGCACCGCCACATCCGAAACACCCGGCAAACGACACTACCGCCCGAAATCCGCCGCCCGGCCCCGTCTCTGCGCCGACGACGTCATGTCGCGCGTCCGTCTCAAGCAGTATCAGGACAGCTACGCTGCGGCGATGTCCAAATACGGACTGGAGCGCGGCATCGACGGTTCGGAGGCGCGCCACATCACCACGCAGGAGTTCTACCGGCAGGCCATCGTCCAGAAGCAGGATCTGCAGGAGAACATCGACGCGCTGCTCCGCCTCGAAGAGCAGAAGCGAAAGGCCGTCGAGCTGCTCAAACAACAGGAGCGGCAGGTGCGCACCGAGTATGAACAGACCGCCACGCTCCAGGCGCAGAAGAGCGCCGAACTGAACCGCACAGAGGCCGAGTTGAAGAGTGTGAAGGGCGAACTGAAGGGGGCCAGGTTGAAAAACGCCGCGGCGGAGGTCGGGTCGAATATCGTCGAGGGGATCGGGGCGATGATCGGCACCTCCCGCGTCAAGCGACAGCAGCAGGAGATCGACCGCCTCAACGCGGAGAACGCCGCCCTGCACGAACAGATCGGAACACTGAACCGTGCCAACCGCGAAGAGAAGGCCCGACACGAGCAGGCCGAACAGCAGCTGCAGGCGAAACTCGACCGCATCGAACAGTGGCTGCCCGACACGCAGACGCTCATCAGCTGGGGCGAATACTGCCGCGACATGGGAATCTCGGAGTCGGGCGCCCGCGAGATTATCGCCATGAAACCCCTCTACGTCTCGGGCGAACTTCGCGCCCCGGAGTATTCGCACCGCTTCGACGTCTCGAATACCGAGATCCGCCTGCAACGCGACCCGAACGGCCCCGGAGGCTTCCAGCTGCTCATCGACCGCCAGCCCGCACACGCCTGGTTCCGCCAACGGTACGTAGAGCTCATGACCCGCCTGGGCTACCCCGTCCGCCCCGAACGCCCCGTCATCCGGCGACACACCATCAAGCGGTAAATCGAGGACCGAATCTAACCCCCGGATGAAATAAATCCGGGGATTTTTCCTATCTTTGAATCCGTAAAATCAAGAAACAGAATAACGACAAGAGAAAAAGACTATATCAACATATAACTAATTGAGCTTTTAGCTCTTATTCCCAAATCCAAAATACGGCCAATTTTTTGAATGCACGGGAATGAGCGGCGAAGGTTCGCGTCCGTCTGGGCGTGAACCGTTCGTGCTTATCTGTGCATTGGGTTGCTTGGCCGTGACCTTGGATTTGGATAGGCAATAACGAACGGTATCACGCTCTTCTTTTTTGCCTGTCCGAATACGGCAAAGGCTCTCCATAAAAGAAGCCTATGCCCTCCACCAAATCCCATACACCGCAAATCATCTCGCGTCAGCGCGTGGCCGACCACGGCGAGGTCTTCACCGCCGAGCGTGAGGTCAAGGCGATGTGCGATCTTGTGAAAAACGAGACCGAGCGCATCGAATCCCGTTTTCTTGAACCCGCCTGCGGGCAGGGCGCTTTTCTGATCGAGATCCTGCGTCGCAAACTCGCCGTCGTGTCGTCCCGTTATGCCGCGACGCAATCCGAATGGGAACGCCATGCCGCGATTGCCGTATCGAGTCTCTACGGAATCGACATTCTGGCAGACAACGTGACGCTCTGCCGCAATCATCTCTACGATACGTTCCTGACGGCATACCGGGCTCTCTTCCCGAAGAGCATGAAGCCCGCCTGCTGCCGTGCGGTTCGCTATCTGCTTGCGACCAACATTCTGTGGGGTGATGCCCTGACCCTCCAAACCCCGGACGATTCGGCGCGGCCGATTGTCTTTGCCGAGTGGTCGGACATTGGCGGCGGGCGGTTCAAACGCCGCGATTTCACGCTGGCCAACCTGCTGCAAAGCCAGCCGATGGAGGGTCCCAACCTCTTCTCCGACCTCGGAGATGCCGCCTTTATTCCGACCCCCGTAGCCGAATATCCGCTTGTTCACTTCCTCAAACTCGGAGCCGATGAAGAACTATAACCCCGATGTGCTGACCTGCCTGGCCAATTTGAGCAACGACGAGGTGTTCACCCCTCCGGTCGTTGTCAACCGCATGCTCGATCTGCTGCCTGCGGAGTTGTGGCGCAATCCCGATGCGCGGTTCCTTGACCCCGTAAGCAAAACGGGAGTCTTCCTGCGGGAGATTGCCAAACGGTTGATGGAGGGGTTGAGCGAGCAGATCCCCGATCGGCAGCAGCGGGCCGACCACATCTTCACCCGGCAGTTGTTCGGCATTGCCATTACCGAGCTGACGGCCCTTCTGTCGCGCCGTTCGGTCTATTGCAGCAAACAGGCGAACGGGCCCTATTCGGTTTGCACGGCCTTTTGCGATGCGGATGGGAATATCCGCTTCCGGTCTACGGAACACACCTGGCAGAACGGCCGATGCCGCTATTGCGGGGCCAGCCGGGAGGTCTACGACCGCGACGACACCCTGGAGAGCCACGCCTACGAATTTATCCACACCGAGAATCCCGAAACCATATTCCCCGATATGAAATTCGATGTCATTATAGGCAACCCGCCGTATCAGTTGAGCGATGGCGGAAACGGCGCCAGCGCAAGCCCGCTTTATCACAGGTTCGTTCGGCAGGCGCAGAAACTCAAACCCCGTTATTTGACCATGATTATCCCCTCCCGGTGGTTCGGAGGCGGAAAAGGGCTGGACGACTTCCGCAGGGAGATGTTAAACGACAACCACATCCGGGTTCTCGTGGACTATGAAAATGCCTCCGACTGTTTTCCCGGTGTCGATATAGCCGGTGGAGTCTGTTATTTTCTGTGGGACCGGGATAATCCCGGACTGTGCGATGTCGTCAATGTCCGGAATAACGAAACGATGCACTCCGTGCGTGCGCTGAACGAGTTCGACACCTTCATCCGTCACGACCAGGCTGCATCCATTGTCAGAAAAGTCTGCGCATTCGGTGAGCCCATGATGTCCAATATGGTATCGAGCAGTAAGCCATTCGGATTGCGTACATTTGTGCGGCCTCAGGAATCCGGAGACATTCTTCTGAGGTGGCAAAACGGAGAGGGGCCCTATCGCCGTGATGAGATTATCGTCGGCAGGGAGTTGATTGACAAATGGAAGGTAATCACCTCCTATGTCGGCTATGACCATGCCGGCAATCCGGGCAAGGATGGAAAACGTCGGGTCTTTTCCAAGATAGACATTCTTCCGCCGGGGACCATTTGCACGGAGACCTATCTGGTCGTGGGCAGCTTCGACACGGAGCAGGAGGCAACGAAACTGGTTGCCTATATGAAAACGCTGTTCTTTCGGTTTCTGGTTGCCCAGTGCATGTACTCGCACCACATTACCAAAGAGGCCTACCGGCTGGTACCCATACAGGACTTTTCCCAGTCATGGACAGATGAAAAGCTCTATGCTAAATATGGGATCACCGACGAGGAGATAAAATTCATCGAGTCGATGGTACGGCCGATGGAATAAACCCGCTGTAAGTACATATACACCGCCTTTTCATGCTTAGTTCATAATTTGTCGATAAATCAGCATATTGCCTGTTTGGTAAATCCGGGAACTTCCTGCACATTTGTGAAAAACGATAACATGAAAATCGATGATTCATTAAAGACGTGGACGGACAATGGAGTCTGTCTTTTGTGTGGTAAAAAAGTCGGGAAGATGAGTAAAGATCATATTCCTCCACAATGCTGTGGGAATAATGGTCGGGTTATAATGGAGCAATATGCTGCAAGTGCAAATATCGCTCCCATAGATTGTAGGAATGGGCTTATTTTCAAAACGATATGTAAAGAATGTAATACTCTTCTGGGAGTTAAATACGACAATGTATTAGGGAGCTTTGTTAAGGATATTAAACGAATATTGGAAAGTCTATCGATATATCCATATCCTCGGCTCTCAATAAAGACCCAACCCACAAGGCTCGCAAAAGCAGTATTAGGTCATTTGATTGCTACAATGAATCACATGAACTACAACAATAACCATTCACAACTTCAAGATATCCGCGATTATATTTTAAGTGACAGAATCAACGTTCCTAAAGATCTACATATTTTTTATTGGCTATTCCCATATAAATATTTAATGATTTCTCGGAACCACATTGTATTGATGAATTATTTCGAACATCAAGTCTGCTGTATATTGAAGTTTTATCCAATAGCATTTGCTATTGTCTTTGGAACAATGAAAAATCCGTTGACTGAAGATTTAGTGGATATGGCTGATAATTGCGATGAGGATCAGTATAAAGACATTAAACTTACAATGCCACATAAGGCATTACCTTATGATTTTCCTGAAAGTTCAAAATATGGAATAATCTTAAGCCCTCAAAAGGATACAGGTTATATTGCAGTAAAAAAATGAATTCGCTCTTTTTCCCCTCCCGCCCGGCGGCGCATCCGACCATCTATGCCTACGAAGATACCCACCCGCAATACCGTGGGCTGCTGAAGGTCGGATACACCTCCGTCGATGTGCAGCATCGCGTGGCACAGCAATATCCGACGCTGCGGCCCGGAGCGCGCCCCTACCGCATTGTCTTCGAGGAGTCGGCCATGCGTGGCGACGGAACCTCGTTTACCGATCGCGAGGTACACCGCGTGTTGCGTCGAATGGGAGTGGAGAATCCCGAGGGTGAGTGGTTCCGTTGTACGGTTCGCGAGGTCCGGGCGGCGGTACGCTCCGTGCGGGAGCGGCGTGAAGCCGAGTTTCAACGTACGGAGCATTTTGCCATGCGCCCCGAGCAGGAGGCTGCCGTGGAGAAGACCTGCGAATATTTCCGTGCCTGCCGTGCCGACAACAACCGCACGCCGCATTTCCTCTGGAACTGCAAGATGCGCTTCGGCAAGACCTTCGCGGCCTACCAGCTGGCACGCCGCATGGGGTGGAAACGGCTGCTGGTCCTGACATTCAAACCCGCCGTGCAGAGTGCCTGGGAGGAGGATCTGCGCACGCATGTCGATTTCGAAGGGTGGCAGTTCCTGTCGCGCAATTCGGAACTGAACTACGAAACGGCCGACCACAACCGTCCGATTGTCTGCTTCGGGTCGTTTCAGGATTTTCTCGGACGCAGCAAGTCGGGTGGCATCAAGCTGAAGAACGAATGGGTACATGCCATCAACTGGGATTGTGTGATTCTCGACGAATATCACTACGGCGCCTGGCGCGACCATGCCAAGGATCTCTTCGAGAACGAAGACCGCCGCGAACAGGCCTTTGCCGAAGGGGAAGGCCGCGACTGGTTTGACGAGGAGGCGATGCCCATCACCACGGGAGCCTATCTCTATCTGTCGGGAACCCCGTTTCGGGCCATCAGCTCGGGAGAGTTTATCGAGGAGCAGGTTTACAACTGGACCTATTCGGACGAACAACGCGCCAAGGCGTCGTGGAACGATGCCGACGGGCCGAACCCCTACGCCGCCCTGCCGCGCATGGTGATGATGACCTATCAACTGCCCGATGAATTGCGACAGGTTGCCATCGACGGCGAGTTCGACGAATTCGACCTCAATCTCTTCTTTCGGGCCGAAGATAGCGGTGACGACGCCCGGTTCGTCTTCAAGAACGAGGTGCAGAAGTGGCTGGACCTGATCCGCGGCGCCTATGTCGAAAATATTGTTTCCGATTTGAAGCTGGGGCATTCACGGCCTCCGATGCCCTTCTCTCACGCCCCGCTGCTCTCGGTGTTGACACACACGTTCTGGTTCCTGCCATCGGTGGCGTCGTGTTATGCCATGCGGAATCTGCTCGCCGAGCGTCAGAACCGCTTCTATCAGGATTATCGGGTGGTGGTCGCTGCAGGGAGCAGTGCCGGGATCGGTGTCGATGCGCTGGCTCCCGTGTTGAAGGCCATGGGCAATCCTTTGGAGACGAAGACCATCACGCTATCGTGCGGCAAACTAACGACGGGTGTATCGGTGAAGCCTTGGTCGGGTATCTTCATGCTGCGCAACTCATCAAGCCCCGAAACCTACTTCCAGGCGGCCTTTCGCGTGCAGACGCCCTGGACGGTATGCAATGCCGACGGCGTTTCGCCCAACCGGGTGGATATTCTGAAACAGGAGTGTTACGTATTCGACTTTGCTCCCAACCGGGCATTGCGGCAAATTGCGGATTACAGCTGCCGGCTGAATGTCGAGGAGAATAATCCCGAACGCAAGGTCGAGGAGTTTATCTCGTTCCTTCCGGTGCTGGCCTACGACGGCAGTTCGATGAAGCAGATCGATGCCGCCGGGATTCTCGACATCGCCATGAGCGGAACGACGGCGACTCTGCTGGCCCGGCGTTGGGAGAGCGCTCTGCTGGTCAATGTCGACAATGCGACGCTGCGGCGGTTGATGGGGAATGCCGAGGCAATGGCTGCGCTGACGCGCATCGAGGGATTTCGCAACCTGAATCAGGACATTGAGACCATCATCAATAAATCGGAGGCTGTCAAGAAGGTGCGAAAGGAAACCCCGGACGAGGCAATGACCCCGCAGAAGAAACGGGAACTGACCGAGGAGGAGAAGGAGTACAAGAGCCTGCGGAAGCAGATTCAGGAGAAACTGATCAAATTTGCTACGCGCGTACCGATATTCATGTATCTGACGGATTTCCGCGAGCGGAGCCTCTATGATGTCATCACGCAACTGGAACCCGGATTGTTCAAGAAGGTAACGGGACTGTCGGTCTCGGATTTCGAGCTGCTTGTGTCGCTCGATGTCTTCAACTCGGCGCTGATGAATGATGCCATCTATAAGTTCAAGCGTTACGAGGACGCTTCGCTCGAGTATATCGGCATCAACAAACGCTCGGACGAAGAGATTGGTTTGTTTGACACCGTGCTTCCATCGGCGGAATATAAGAGAACCTCGAAATATGGAAGGTCATAATATTCCAACTTAAGCTCCTACGGACATACAAAAGTTGGAGACTTTCAGTAATAAATGGCAGCAGGAGCGAATTTCAAGACGTTTTTGTGATTTGTAGATATATTGTCGATAATTTGGGTGTTAAATATTTGGGATTTAAAATGCCCGTTAGCACCTTTGTCTCGAACCCCTAAAGGAAAGGAGGTAATAATGTAATAGAGATAAAAATAGACATAAAAAAGGACGAAGCGGTCAACCACCTGTCCTTTTAGGAAATAACAAAAACTATAGCCGGAGTCGTTGTTATTTTCGTCACAAATATAGTATTCTATTTTGTGTTTCTCGTGGTTGGCCATATCATTTTTATTTATTAAAATAAAAATAATTATGGAAGTTATTAAAGACGTAGAACTCCACGTAGGAACTCCTACAATGTCCATCAATCAGATGACGGAATTTGTAGCCGCTTCAGAACGCGGCAAGAGAGCAATTGTTCGTAAGCAAAAGCATCCTTCGACATTTC
>OCPS01002681.1_pt1 | contig 11364 bp, 10 predicted proteins | sample 1538651 | NCBI WGS metagenome assembly OCPS01 (sample SAMN04571715, study PRJEB22368) | human gut metagenome | biome: human gut; material: stool | host: Homo sapiens | place: Luxembourg | collected 2012-09-21 | reverse complement strand
TTGAAAGCTCGCTGTTGCAAAGTCGATCATCGATTCTCCCATAACTCCCCGGATACCGGCATTTTTAGCCTCCTCGGCTATGATATCTTCGAAAAAATACATGTCGTTGAAACAGGTCGTACCCGATTTGATCATTTCGATAAAAGCCAGCCGGGTAGCGATTCTGACATTTTCAGGAGTCACCAACCGGGCTTCTGCCGGAAAGATGTGTCCGGTAAGCCATTCATGCAGCGGAAGATCATCTGCAAAGCCCCTTAGCATAGTCATAGGAAGATGAGTATGTGTATTGATCAGCCCAGGTAATAAGAACATCCCTTCTGCGTCTGTGATTTCCGCATCGGTATCTTCTAAAGATTGAGTCGTGATGGCACTGATTTTTCCATTTTCGATCAGGATATTTCCGTTAGGGAGAATATCTAACCTTTCATTCATCGTGATAATACGGGCGTTCCGGATGATCTTTTTATTCATAGCTTTTGTTTTTACAAAAATAAGTAAAACTTTAGGATAGCGGTATTCGTTAATATCAAAAACGTCAGAAATAGGTAAAAGTTATAGAGCGAATGAAACGAATAGGATTTATTTTACTTTTGTTTACATCGAGTGTCGGTTTTGCACAGAAATATGCCGTGAAAACAAATCTGGCCTATTGGGCGACTACGACTTTGAATATCGGTGGAGAAATCGCTTTAGCTCCGCGAATGACATTAGATATGACGGCAAATTATAATCCCTTTCATTTCCGTGGGAATAAGAAGATTATGCATTGGGCGGTTCAGCCGGAATGGCGTTATTGGACTTGTCGCCGGTTTATGGGGCATTTTATCGGAGTACATGCACATGGAGGAAAATATAACGGTGGTTTAAAAAAATACCGTTATGACGGATGGGGTGTCGGTGGTGGTTTTTCTTATGGTTACCAATGGATCATCGGTAAACACTGGAACTTGGAAACAGAACTTGGAATCGGGTATGCTTACTTGAAGTACGATAAATATTTACGTAACCGATGCGGACGATTTATAGACACCGGACATCGCAACTATTGGGGACCGACAAAATTAAGTATTAGTTTCATGTATCTTTTTAAAAGCAGGCAGAAATGAAAAAAACGATCGGAATATTATTGGGATGCTTATGCATATTGTTGCTGGAGAGCGGTGTGAAACGGATTGAGAAGAAACCGGCTTTGACTATTACTCCTTCCCGCTTGCAACTATTTGTCGATCAACATACAGATCCATATACGATAAAAATAGTTTATACATTGAATATACCTCATGGGTTTATCCCTTCCTGTGCCCGTATGGTTTATCAACCTTATTTTCTGTCTGCCGGGCATCGCTATGATTTGACTCCTTTGGTCGTTAGCGGAAAAAACAATCTTCGGCAAGAAAAGCGGTTAACTGCCTTGACGGATAAACAACCGGATTATCCCGAAGCTCTTCGGCTTATATCGGAAGGAGAAGGAATGCAGGTCCGTTTGTCGGAAACAGTGCCTTTCGAATTATGGATGGCACAAGCTAAATTGAGGGCTGATGTGACGTTAGAGGCTTGTGACCGGGAGAAACATATTGAAGTTTTAACCCTGGCCGATGGAGTGATCTGGTTGCCTATGGGGCCGGGACCGGTTCGGGTGAAGTACGCAAAAGAAAGAGTGATGGTACAAAAAGTATCGGAATTCGAATTTTTCTTTCCTTCAGGACAATATATCTTCAACCGGGAATATGACGGCAACGCTTCGAGCATGAAACGAATGATGAAGTTGGTCGATTCATTTCGATCGGATTCAACGATGCGCCTGGAAAAACTAGTCATTGCCGGAAGTTCGTCTCCTATAGGTACGGCGACTTTCAATGCCTCGTTAGCCGAACAACGGGCCGAACAAATGAAACAGCGTTTAGTCGAACGGAAACAGATGGAGGCCCAAGAGATCGAGCTCGAATATATCGGTGAAAATTGGGCCGGATTGCGGCAATTGGTCGAACAGTCGAAATTGCCTGATAAAGCTGCCGTCTTGCGTATTCTCGACACTACAAAGGATGCTGCCCAACGCAAAGCTTCATTAAAGCAGCTCCCGCAATATGAATATTTGCGCATAAACTTATATCCCGATTTACAGGAAGTGAGGTGTATCTTCTATTATACTCAAAAAGAAGAGATCACGAAAGTGATCCCTGAATAATGAGAAGAGTTCGGCAGTTATGATTCGGGCTGTTGGGGAAAAATCAGACGGGAAGTGTCGTATCCTCGTTGCCGGGCCTTTTCCAGAATTTGGTTTAGGGTATTTTGGTCGAGATGAGGAGTACGGCTTAAAATCCACAGGTATTTGTCTGTGGAACTGCCGATCAGCGACCATTGGTAGTCCGGGTCCAACTCGAGAATGTTGTAATCGCTGTAAAACGACAGGAAGAAAGCGACCTGCAATTGACCGGGCTGACCGTTATGGGAAGGCCGTGCTTTCCCGATACTACATTTTTCTTTACCGTCGACAGCATCTTGATGACCACAATTCAGAACTTTGATTTTCCCATCCGGGCGTTTTGAATATTCTGCTGTGACATAATGCAGACCCCGTTCGAAACGATGATCGTAGCGGGCGATTTCATACCATTTACCAAGATAACGTTGTAAATTGAACTCTTTTACAGTGCTTTTGTCTATTGTTTTCATAGCCTTTTTCTCAGGTTTACGTAGAACAGGAAGGATGAGTTCTAACAAAACTCAGGACTTTTCGTATTATATCCAGTACTTTATGAACTTGTTATGGGTGAAATACAACAAGACGGTTTGCCTTTGCCACGGCGGAATTGGGCCATGGCAGTAATTGCTTTGGGGATGACGATGGCCGTGTTGGACGGGGCTATTGCGAACGTTGCTTTGCCTACGATTGCCGGAGATTTCCAGTTCTATCTGGGTAGTAAATGCTTTTCAGTTAGCAATGACCATCTCTTTACTGGCTTTTTCCTCTTTGAGTGATCTTTGGGGATATAAGCGGGTGTATGTGTTGGGCTTGAGTATGTTCACAGTGACTTCGCTGATATGTGCTCTTTCCGATTCGTTTATTACTTTGGTTATAGCCCGTGGTTTACAAGGTTTCAGTGCGGCAGCGATCACGAGTGTCAATACCGCTTTACTGAGGGTGATTTTTCCGGCCCGTTTTTTGGCCCGTGGAATGGGAATCAACGGGTTGATCATTGCTGTCGCTGCTGCTGCCGGCCCTACTGTTGCTGCCGGTATTTTAGCTATTGCCGATTGGCCCTGGTTGTTTGCCATCAATGTGCCCATAGGACTGGTTGCATTTGTATTGAGTTTGAAGTTTTTACCCCAGAATCCGGTAAAAGTAGAAGGACAACGTTTTGATGTAACGAGTGCGGTAATGAATGCCCTGACTTTTGGTTTGCTGATATGTGTAATCGATGGATTTGCTCACGATATTCATTGGTATATTCTGATTCCGGGTTTTGTTATCATGCTGATCATCGGCTGGTTTTTTATCAAACGTCAGAAAATGCAGACTTATCCTTTGCTTCCGGTCGATTTGCTGCGTAATAAGATCTTTTCCCTATCCTTGCTGACTTCCGTGTTTTCTTTTATAGCACAAATGCTGGCTTTGGTGTCTATTCCTTTCTTTTTTCAACGGGTATTACACCTGAGTGAAGTTGCGACGGGGTTATTGCTGACACCCTGGCCACTGGCCACTATGATTACAGCTCCGCTGGCCGGGCGTTTGATGGATCGTTACAATGCCGGTTTATTGGGGGGGATCGGATTGATGATATTCGGTACGGCTCTTTTGTTGTTGGCGATGATGCCTGCACATCCTTCACATATCGATATTATCTGGCGTATGTTTTTAGGAGGTATAGGTTTCGGTCTCTTTATTACCCCCAACAATAGTACGATTATTGCATCGGCTCCCAGAGAACGTAGCGGCGGAGCCAGTGGTATGCTGGGGATGGCCCGGCTCTTGGGACAGACTGTCGGTGCGGCTTTTGTGGCAGTCCTGTTTGCTATATTTCCCGGACATGGGATGCGATATGCTTTGATTTTTGGAGCCGTTATCGCTGTTGTTTCGGCCGTTATCAGTAGTTTGAGACTCAGGAAGTAGAACCAGATCGGTATTTTTCATGGCTTTGGAGCGGTCTACAGCTCCGGCATGTAGAAGGATATGTTTCCCTTTCCAGTTGGATGGAATGATAAAATTCCGGCGATACCACAGGTCGGTTTTGTTTTTGCCGACGATACCCGAAAGTTCGGTTATTCCCTCCGACAGTGAGCGATGAGTTGCTGAAATAAGGGTAACATTTTGTCCGAACCGGCCAGGAGCATTTCGGGATGCCATTGGATACCTACAACAAAAGTGTGATCGGGCATTTCGACAGCTTCGATAACTCCATCAGGGGCTGTCGCTGTGATTTTCAGGTGACGTCCTAAATGGTTCAGGCATTGGTGATGAAAACTGTTGACTTCCAGTTGCTCTCCCCAAAGTCGGCCTAAAATAGAATCTTTTTCAATACTTACCGGGTGGAAAATATCCTCCCGTGGGCTGTATTGGCTGTGTAGCATAACCGGATGGCCGATGGCTGTGATATCCTGCCAAAGCGTACCGCCCAATACGATATTCAATAATTGTATTCCCCGGCAAATGGCTAATAGAGGCTTGTCTGTCCTTAGGATTTCTTCGGTCAACGCCCATTGTGCCCGATCGAGTCCGGTATGAAATTCCTCCAGGCAGGGATGAGGGAAGTCTCCGTATAAGATGGGGTTGATATCTCCTCCGCCCGAGAGAATAAAACCATCGCAGACTTCGGCATACCGGACAATGGAAGCCCGATCGGCTACCGGGGGAAGAAGCAGGGGAATGCCCCCTGCCTTAACGACTGCATCGATATAGTCTTTGTTGACGTATATCCTTTCCATCCCCAGAAATTTACCTTTATCTACGGTATGGAGATTTGTGCTGATACCAATAATCGGAGTCATTAATCGATCGGCTTGGTTTTGATAACGGTAATGCCGTTTTCTGTATACTGGTCTAAGATCCCGACTAAACTGATCAAATGGGGGGCTGCCATGTGAGCGTTCCAATCTTCGACAGTCTGCCAGGTTTCGTGAAACATGAAATCTTTCGGATCGTCTTTACTGACATGTAATTCATAATGCAAAGCCCCTTTTTCAGCTAATGTAGGCGCAATCAGATCTTCGAGAATTTTTTGCCATTCTTTTTCAGTATTTCCTTTGTTCCGGTTATAGGCGAACAATACCAACGAATCCGGGACTATCACGGGATTCGGAGCTTCCGAACGTTCCCAGCGTTGTAAAACCGGTTTTCGGTCTGTCAGTTCGTCTCTGCGGGCCCGAAAAGCTTGCAGATGTTCACTTTGGGTATGTTTTTTCCAAAGTTCTTCGTTTGCCCATATTTCATGAAAAATGAATTGACAGGGGTCTTCCCGATCTTCATACAAATGGTAACTGATAGCTCCTTCTTCCTGACGGGTCTTTTCGATGAGGTCGAGACAGGCTTTTTTTAATTCTCCGGCTTTCCCTTCGCGGGCATGGGAAATAGATACCAGAGTTAATTGTTCCGCAGTTTTTGACGTAAAATAGTTCATTGTAGCATTATTTTAAAAAATCCCTCACTTTTTTTTCTGCTTCCCGGAAGGCCTCTTCCAGCTTATCGTTGACGATGATCGTATCGAATTTGTCTGCGAAAGTCATTTCGTATTCTGCTTTTGCCAGGCGTTGTTCGATTTTTTCAGGAGCATCGGTCCCCCGGCCGGTCAAGCGTTGGCGTAGTACTTCTACAGATGGGGGCTGAATAAAGATCGATAACGCATTGTCTCCGAATTTCTTTTTGATATTTAGGCCGCCTACGACATCGACATCGAACAATACAGTATGACCTTTCGCCCAGATCCGGTCGATTTCACTGAGAAGCGTACCGTAGTAACATCCCGGATACACCTCTTCCCATTCCAAAAATTCTTTATTTTCAATTCGTTTCCTGAATTCATCTGCTGTAAAGAAATAATACTCTTTACCATGTATTTCTTTTCCCCGGGGAGCCCGGCAGGTTGCTGAAATAGAAAATTCCAACCCTAACCCCTTTTCCAATAAGTAATTTACAATTGTACTCTTACCCGCTCCACTCGGTGCTGAAAAAATAATTACTTTTCCCATACGATGATAGTTTATAAGGTTTATAAAGTTTGTAAAGTTTATAAAGTGGGATCAAAGTTTTTTTATAAAGTTCGATAACATTTTAGGTATTGTTTCGGTATCTGAGTTCGACGTTTGATTTTCGTTCATAGCCTTCGGTGATGTTATTCATAATCAAAGCAGTTGCTCTTTCGATTTGGTCTTTAAAACCGAAATCATGGCTTTTATCGAATAGCAAATAGATTTCTATACACAACTCTTTTGCCTTTTGCCATGCCAGACTATCTTCAAAACGTTCAATCTTCATGATTTATCCTTATTATGTTTAACACCAAGCGCCTGCAGGGTCCATGAACTTTAAAAATCTTATAAACTTTACGGACTTTAAAAACTTATAGGACATTCAAACTTTGCTCTTTTATCTTTTCCAGTTCGTCTTTCATTTTTACGACGAGTTTCTGGATGTCGTGGTCGTTGGCTTTAGAGCCCATGGTGTTGATCTCCCGACCGATTTCCTGAGCGATAAAACCGATTTTCCGGCCCGGAGCATCTTCATGTTCGATCGTTTCCAAAAAGTATTTACAGTGATTGGCCAACCTGACTTTCTCTTCTGTGATATCCAATTTTTCCAGGTAGTAGATAATTTCCTGTTCCAGCCGGTTTTCATCGATATTTTGAATATCCGTCCATTCATTGATTTTTTCCTGTAATTTCTGACGGATGACTTCTACACGTTTTACTTCAAATTGAGGTACCTGAGCAGACAGTTCCTGAATAAGTTCGATGCGGTGACATATATCTTTGATTAAAGCTTTTCCTTCCTGGATTCTGAATTTGTTGATTTCTTCCAAAGCTTTTTTTATTCCAGCTTCCAAAGCCTCCCATTCGGTATCTTCCAACTCTTCCGATTTGATTTGCAAGGTATCGGGGAAACGCATGACGGTTTGGAGAATCTTGTTTTTGTCGGCTTCGATGCCCAATTCGTTGGCGATGTCTAGTAATTGATTGAAGTATTGAGTTACTACAGGCTTATTAATGGTCACATCCTTATCGCTTTCTGTATTGTCAAAGTAGATACACATTTCTACTTTCCCCCGGTCTAATTGTTCTTTTACTATATTCCGGATTTCCATTTCTTTTTCTTTGTAAAGATTAGGCATCTTCAGATTCAAGTCCAGGGTTTTTGAATTCAGACTTTTAATTTCGATCACGACTTTCCTATTTCCGTTTTCGATGGTGATTTTTCCGAAACCGGTCATTGATTTTACCATAATATTGATTTTTGATTCTTCTGCAAAAATAACGATTTGTTTGTAAATATTCTTATTGCAGATTATTTCATTTTTCTTCGTATCTTTACACCCCAAAATAATAAAAGAGAAAAGATAGCAAAATCATAAATCAAGAATTGATTCATGGAAAACATCCGCAATTTCTGTATTATAGCGCATATTGATCACGGGAAGAGTACATTGGCCGATCGTTTGTTGGAATATACCGGGACGGTAACCGGTAAAGATTTACAGGCGCAGGTACTCGATGATATGGACCTCGAAAGGGAGCGTGGGATCACGATCAAGAGCCATGCCATTCAGATGGATTATCATTTTGAAGGGAAGAAGTACGTTTTGAATCTGATCGATACTCCGGGACATGTCGATTTTTCGTATGAAGTATCGCGTTCTATTGCAGCATGTGAAGGAGCTTTACTGATCGTCGATGCTACTCAGGGAATACAGGCTCAGACGATTTCCAATCTTTACCTGGCCGTAGAGAACAACCTCGAAATTATTCCTGTACTGAATAAGATGGACATGCCGAATGCTATGCCGGAAGAGGTGAAAGATCAGATTGTGGAATTGATCGGATGTAAACGCGAGGATATTATCGAGGCCAGTGGAAAGACCGGGTTGGGGGTAGAGCAAATTTTGCAGGCGATTGTCGAGCGGGTACCGCATCCCGAAGGTTTTCCGAATCAGCCCTTACAGGCTTTGATCTTCGACTCCGAATTCAATTCTTTCCGGGGAATCATTACTTATTGCCGTATTGTAAACGGGAGTTTGCGCACCGGAGATGTGGTGAAATTCGTTAACACCGGGAAAGAATATACAGCCGACGAGATCGGTGTACTCCGTTTAAAACCCGAGCCACGGCAAGTGCTCGAGACCGGTGATGTGGGATATATTATTTCAGGTATCAAAACTTCCTCCGAGGTAAAAGTCGGAGATACGATCACTCATGTCGACGAACCTTGTGATGTTGCCATCGATGGTTTCGAAGAAGTGAAACCCATGGTATTTGCCGGGATTTATCCTATTGATTCGGAAGATTACGAAGATTTGAGGGCTTCGATAGAGAAATTGCAATTGAACGATGCATCGCTGACTTTCGAACCTGAATCTTCGGCAGCCTTGGGATTCGGTTTCCGTTGCGGATTTTTGGGAATGCTCCATATGGAGATCGTTCAGGAGCGTCTGGACCGGGAATTCGATATGAATGTGATTACCACGGTTCCGAATGTGATGTATATCGCTCATACCACCAAAGGCGAGGTCTATGAGATGCACAATCCTTCGGATATGCCTTCTGCCAGCACGTTGGATTTTATAGAGGAACCGTTTATCCGTGCCCAGATTATTACTCCGGCCGATTATATCGGTCCGATTATGACCTTGTGTCTTGGGAAACGGGGGATTTTGATCAACCAGCAATATCATACCGGTAACCGGATAGAGATCACCTATGAAATGCCCTTAGGAGAGATTGTGTTCGATTTTTACGATAAATTGAAAAGTATAACGAAAGGATATGCTTCGTTCGATTATTATCAGATCGGATATCGGCGGGCAAATCTGGTGAAACTGGATATTTTATTAAACGGAGAGTCCGTCGATGCACTGTCGGCATTGATTCATTTCGATAATGCCTATGGTTTCGGGCGTCGCATTTGTGAGAAGCTCAAAGAACTGATACCGCGTCAACAGTTCGATATCGCCGTACAGGCAGCGATCGGAGCTAAAGTCATCGCCCGGGAGACAATCAAAGCAGTGCGTAAAGACGTGACGGCCAAATGTTATGGGGGGGATATTTCCCGGAAAAGAAAATTGCTGGAAAAGCAGAAAAAAGGAAAGAAGCGGATGAAACAGATCGGAAATGTCGAAGTTCCTCAAAAAGCTTTCCTGGCTGTGTTGAAGTTAGATTAAAGTGAAAGGAATGACAGGCTTATTCTTCGGGTCTTTTAACCCGATTCACAATGGTCATCTGAAGATCGCACAGTATTTGTTGTACAAAGGATATTGTCAGCGGATTTGGTTTGTCGTTTCGCCTCATAATCCATTGAAAAGCGATCGTTCTTTATTGGATGAGCAAAAAAGATTGGAAATTGTGAAAGCTGCGATCCGTGGGGATGAAAGGATGCAGGCATGTGATGTCGAGTTCGGTTTGCCTAAGCCTTCCTACACTTATGCCACTTTGCAGCTGTTGAAAAAAAAATGGCCGGAGGAAGAGTTTGCTTTGATCATCGGAGAGGATAACCTGAGAGATTTTCATAAATGGCGGAATGCTAAAGAAATTGTGGAAAATTACCGTATATTGGTTTATCCTCGTAAAGGAGAGGGGGTATCCGCTTCGATGTGGGAAAATCTATTTCTGATAGACGCACCTCTTGCCGATGTTTCTTCGACGGAAATCCGGGAGATGCTCGGAGAAGGGCAGGATATTTCACCTTATGTGCCTCAGCCGGCTTTGCCTTTGATCCTGAATTATTATTCCGTAAAATGAAAATCCTGTTTTGTCTATTATTATGGGGGACAATCTCTTCAGGTGTTTATGCACAACGGGTGCTTCCTGCAAAAAGTAAAGAACAGAAGAGAACAGAAAAACAGATAGAAAAGAAAGAAAATTCTCTCCGGCAGAAAGATACCGAGTTGCGGTGGGATCCCCGCCGATTACCTTCAAAGAGTAAAGGTTTTCCGGAAATCTCTGCCTGGCATACCGGGACAGCAGGTATTGTCGCTTCGGATGCAGCAGAAATCAGTCTTTTTAATCCCACACGGATCGGTTTCTCAAAACGTACGGAAATCCTTTTTCGGATAGCTGAGGAACCTTTTTTACCTAATATCGGGTTGAAACACCGTTGGTGGGGGAACAGGCGTTTTGCCTGGGCTACAGCACATACGTTGTATTATTCTTATCCCGGTTTGAAGATATTGCAGTCGACCGGTTTTAAAGAACTGGTTCCGGATTCGGTACAGGTGGCCCAGGGGATGGCTATGCGGCATGAAATATTGTTTTCCTGGTTATTGAATCCGCAAGTATGGGGATGTCCCGATCCTTCGGCCGAAAAAATACTGACCCTGCATGCGGGCATAGAGGGTTATGTCGGGTTCGGGAATAACGAAGTAATGCCGTTCGATTATGCCCACACCTTGTATCATACTCAGTTGCTCGACGGTAAAGTGCTTTATTATGGAGGATTGCAGTTTGATTCTTATTGGGGACACCGGTTTCATTATAGTTTAAACGGCCTTTTTTATAGTGTTGATTTCACAAAAGCATATGCTGTAGAAGGAAATTTGCGTCTTACTTATTATGTGTCAAGGCACTTCGGGCTCTCAGCTGTTTGTAAAATTCCCTATATCAGGATAAATGAAAAATCCGGATGGACTTATGTTCCTTTACTCGATTTGACCTATCTGATACATCCCGGACGTACAGTGATCAGACATGGCTTATATAAAAACAAAAGACGACAAAGATAGATCAAAATGGAAAATGTATTGTTGCATAGTTGTTGTGCCCCTTGTTCGGCTGCTATCGTCGAATGGATGCTAGCTCAGGATATCCGTCCGACTTTGTATTATTTCAACCCCAATATCTTTCCACAGGAAGAATACGAAATCCGGAAATCCGAATGCAGTCGTTATGCACAAAAATTAGGTTTGGAGATTATCGACGGGGATTATGATCATACAGCCTGGTTGAGTGACGTGGCGGGCTTGGAGGATGAACCCGAACGGGGAAAGCGATGTCTGCAGTGTTTCAAAATACGGTTGCTGGCCACGGCAAAATTGGCTGATGAAAGAGGCTTTCGTTTGTTTACTACTACACTGGCCTCTTCGCGATGGAAGAGCCTTCAACAAATCACCGAAGCCGGGAAATGGGCTGCGGCTCGCTTTGAAGGTCTGGAATTTTGGGAAAAGA
>OCPS01002647.1_pt1 | contig 11510 bp, 9 predicted proteins | sample 1538651 | NCBI WGS metagenome assembly OCPS01 (sample SAMN04571715, study PRJEB22368) | human gut metagenome | biome: human gut; material: stool | host: Homo sapiens | place: Luxembourg | collected 2012-09-21 | reverse complement strand
AGCCCCGATTGCCAAAAGTATGGTCCCCGGTGTCCTCATTCCGTTTCGGCCCCTGGGACGGCCGTTCCCTCACATTCCGACGAAGCGATCGAAGTATTGGCGGAACCGTTCGACGACTCGGCTCTTCATCAGCTCGTACGCGTTGCTCGGCGCGAAGCGTGACACAGGGGGCAGCATCGACACTATTCTGGTGCCGTCCGTGTCGACATAGCCTTCCTTGAAGCAGTCGATGATGAACTGCTCGGCCAGTCCCGTCTTCAGGTGTTCCTCGCTGACAATGCGCTCGAATTCCTCCTGCTTCTTGCGGACGATGTATTCCTTCCAGTCGCGCTGCACGTCCGCGCCTGAGGACAGGGACTCGACGAACGAGTCGATGAGGTCCTTTTTGCTGCGCAGGTCGGGCGAAGACATGATGGTGCGGCTGATGTCCGCGAGGATCGACTTGTCCTCCATATGCCCATCATGGTATTTGGCTACGAGTTCGAGGATGTAGTCGATGTTCACTTCGATCTGTTTGACCAGTTCGGCTTCGAAGACGACGTCGTCGTTGATGATTTCCTTGTCGGCTTCCTCATGCGAACGCCGCTGTTGGTAGAGATCGATGTACATGCTCTGGTAGTCCTGCAGGTCGCGCAGGCTCAGCACATCTTCGTTGGAGAAATCGTCGAAGGCCTGCAGGATGTTGCGCAGCCGCAGGATTGAGCCGAACAGGGTAAGGAAATCCTTCTGCGCCTGTTCTCCGACGATTTCCTCGCCCAGGGGGAACCGCTTGAGCAGTTGCGAGATCTTCTCGTTGTATGCAGCGAGATATTCCGCATATGGTTTAAGCACCACCGTGCCCTTGGCGTCCTTGTCTCCGAACAGAGCCAAGGCGTCATCCACCTCCTGCCGCAGATCGCGGAAGCAGACGATGTTGCCGAAGGTCTTCACCGAGTTCAGGATGCGGTTGGTGCGGCTGAACGCCTGCATCAGGCCATGCTGCTTCAGGTTCTTGTCCACCCACAGGGTGTTGAGCGTCGTGGCGTCGAAGCCGGTGAGCAACATGTTCACCACGATGGCCATGTCCAGATCGCGGTTCTTGAGCCTGAGGCACAAATCCTTGTAGTAGTTTTCGAACTGGTCGGAGGCCGTGCTGAAGCTGCTGCCGAACATTCGGTTGTAATCGCAGATCGCGGCGCCGAGGAAATCCCGTGATGACTGGTCAAGGCCAGCGGTCTCGAAGTCCTCGTCATCAATGAAGCCCTGCTCGCCGGGGTCGGCCTCGTTCGGCGCGAAACTGTAGATCAAGGCGATTTTCAACGGTTCCCCACCGCGCTCGGCCTGCTGGCGCTGGAACTCGGCGTAATACTGCTTGGCCATGCCGATGGAATCAGCCGCGAACAGCGAATTGAAGCCGCGGACGCGCCGGTCCTTGAGTATGTAGCTGGATTGCCGCTTGGTTTTCTGGTCGAAATGGTCGAGCACATACGACGTGACCGCGCTCACGCGCCGCGGGTCGCTCAGCGCCTTGGCCGCGTCGATGCCGTACACCTGTTCGTCCCTGATGCCTTCCTTACGGCGCACCGTGTCCACGTATCCGATACGGAACGGCAGCACGTTGCCGTCCTTGATCGCGTCCACCACCGTGTATGAGTGCAGGCAGTCGCCGAACGCCTGTCCGGTGGTGCGCAGATTGGGGGAGCCTCCGGTTTTCGCGTTCACGGCGAAGATGGGCGTGCCGGTGAATCCGAACAGATGATAGTTCTTGGAATGCTTGGTGATGGCGGTATGCATCTCTCCGAACTGGCTGCGATGGCATTCGTCGAAAATCAGCACCACATGCTGCGCGTAGACATCGTGCTTGGGATTGCTGCGGATGAATGAGGAAAGCTTCTGAATCGTGGTGACGATGATTTTCGCGTCGGGGCTGGCAAGCTGGTCGGCAAGCACCTTGGTGCTCTTGTTGGAGTTGACCGCGCCCTTTTTGAAGCGTTCATATTCCTTGATGGTCTGGTAGTCGAGGTCCTTGCGGTCCACGACGAACAGCACCTTGTCGACGCCGTCCATGTTGCTGGCGAGCTGCGCCGTCTTGAAGCTGGTCAGCGTCTTGCCGCTGCCTGTGGTATGCCACACGTATCCACCCGCCTCGGGCGTGCCGAGTTTCTTCGGATCGTATTCGCTGATGAGAATGCGGTTGAGGATGCGTTCGGTGGCCGCGATCTGGTATGGGCGCATCACCAGCAGGTCATGCTCAGCGGTGAACACGCAATATCGTGTCAGGATATTGAGCAGTGTATGCCGGGCGAGGAAGGTCCTAGCGAAACCCGTCAGGTCGGCGATGACATGGTTGCGCCCGTCGGCCCACCAGCTGGTGAACTCGAAACTGTCGGAGCTCTTCTGCGAACGGCCGGCTGCGGGACGGCCTTCCATTTCATGGATGTGCTTGAAGCGCGTGGTGTTGCTGTAGTACTTGGTGTGCGTGCCGTTCGAGATGATGAAGATCTGGGCGTACTCATAGAGTCCCGATCCGGCCCAGAAGCTGTCACGCTGGTAACGGTTGATCTGGTTGAACGCCTCCTTGATCGCCACGCCCCGCCGCTTCAATTCGATTTGCACCAACGGCAGGCCGTTGACCAAAATCGTCACATCATACCGGGTCGGATGGCTGCCGCCCTCCTCCTCGAACTGGTGAAGCACCTGGAGACGGTTGCTGTGAACATGCACCTTGTCGATGAGACGAATGTTCTTCGTCGTACCATCATCACGGTTCAGGATCTGGATGTTGTCTTCCTGGATCAGCCGGGTCTTGTCCTCGATGCCCGCCGTCGAAGAGGCGATGACCTCGTGGAAGAAATGCGACCACTCATTGTCGGTGAACCGGACATCGTTCAGCTTCTCAAGCTGGGTGCGCAGGTTTGCGATCAGTTCGGATTCCGTATGCGCGGAAAATCGTTCATAGCCTTGGGATTCAAGGATCCGCAGCAGCTCCTCCTCCAGATCCGCTTCGCTTTGGTACGCGGTCTCACGGCCGTGGCTAGGCTCGTATTCGGCCACCACGGTGCTTTCCGCGCCCTCGGCCACGAGCTTGTACGACTTGCCACCATCCGGCAGATCCATATCCGACCGCTCCGTCATCATGGGCTCCTTCTTCATCCGTATTTATCCGCCATCCTACTCAAAGGAATTCGGATTCCGCAGCGCATATGGGATTCCTGGATCCTGCGGCTTATTCCCAATGCAGGGCCGTCCTGATTCCAGAGGCGTATGCCTCATTCGAGTCGAGGAAGCGACGAATCACCATGGCGTAGCCATCGTCGCCCTCGATATTCCGCACAAGATACATGAGCGCAAGCAGCGACGACGCCACGGATTTCTCGCCGTATTCGAAATCAGCGAACGCGGTTTTCATGTCACGCGTCATAGGCGACGGGATGACCATCTCCCGATGCCACAGTCTGGCATGATGCGAGCACAGATTGCGCAGATAAACCATGGCATGCACGACCTCCGAGGAAGTCCGCAGATTGGTGCGTAATCCGACTGATCTGTACAATTCCCTGAGCGCCTTGGCATCCGTGTGCAGGGAAAGCATTCGGGAAAGCGTATCGAACGGGAACGTCTCGACGGCCGCCCACACGGGCACCGGTCCGCCTTTGCGCCGGTAATGCCGCATGCATACCTCGTTGGACATCTTCATCCATTTGTCCATGTTGCGCAGCAGATTGTCACGCAACAGTTCGCCGCGTTTGCTGCGCACATCCTGATAGGATTCGGGATCCATATACGTGTAGGCGTTGCCGTCTGACGCCAGCAGGTATGCGATTCTCGAACGCAGGGTGAGTTCCACTTTCGCGGTGCCTTTGAGGATGATGTTGCGCAGCTTCTCGTCCATCGCATAGGGAACAAGGAAATCAACGTCCCGAGTGCCCGGCCTGTACCTGTTGTCGCCGGCCGCTGGGTTGACTTGAAAGGAACGGAAGTATCCCGAGAGACGGTAATAGTTGCAGTCGAAGAGCACCTGCCGCAGCTCTGCTTCATCCGTGATCACCAGGCCTCGCTCCGACATCAGGGCGATCATCTGGTCGATGGTCTTCGCGGGCTTGGATTCCGCCCCGATATGAGAAGAGCCCCCTGGTTTGAGCACTGTGAGTAGGCTTAGGGAGCTGCTGTTATCTGCCATGTTAGTCGTGTCCTCACATTTTGAAAAGTCTGCGGCGCGTCCCAACCATGCTATGCATCCCTATGGTCCGACACCTGACCATACATCAACTCGACCGTTCCCACGATGAAACGTCACACGGCAAGTTCGTCGAATGACAGCAGGCGGTCCCGGTAATACTCGTACTGCTTGCGACGGGCCTCGATCTCGGCGGGCAGGCCGGAACTTAGGTCATTGGTGAGCTTGTCAAAACGATCCAGGATGGAGACAATTCGGCGTTGCTCTTCAAGCGGCGGCAAACTAATGGGATACGACTTCACCTTCTTAGCATTAATATTCGATTGTGAGCCCTCACCCAATGCCTTTAGATGTTCATACTCATTGGAAAGCCAGTGGAACACATATCGGACATCAGCTTTGGTCTCGTCAATCTGCAAGTTACAACATGCTTGATTGGTTGTTAGGGGAATGCTGTTCACTGCTACCTTTGCTGCCGTTGCCCCATACATTGCCACAATCACACAATTGGCCGGTATCCACTGGGCAGCCGAATTTCTCAATCCTTCATCTGAAATGGTGGCTGAAGTTTGATTAATAACATTGAAATCAATATCCTGAGTCCTCAACCATGGGACATTCCCATCATAGTAATCATGACGCTTTGATGATGGCGTTCCGCCTGAACAGATTCGGATGCAGATATCCTGAATACAAACGGTTACGACTCTCTCGAATGTGAGGAGTTCATTGCGATAATAGGCATACTGCTTCCTCCGCGCCTCCAGCTCCGCCTCCAGCTCCGCCTCCAGCTCCGCTTCCAGCGAGCTGAACGAATCCAGAATCCGAACGATCTCCTCCTGCACCGGCAATGGAGGAACGGGAATTTTAAATGTTGAATAGATGCTAATCCATTGCCGGCTGTGTTCCTTGGGAACATACTGAATGCAACTCATCGCATAATATACATACCGAAAAGAGCAATCCACGTCTGGCTTTATACGCAGCATTTTTATTGCGGATGACTTAACTTTGAAATCAAAGTCAACCCAATGGAAAGACGTAGTAAAGTCATCAAAAATTATTACAGGCCGTTCGGCAGATGCATAAAAAATTCCCTGATCATCGTCTGAATAGCCTAAAATAAAGGATTGCCCAGCAGTCAACACTGGCAATGAGAATGAATCGTCATAGTTTGTACTAGAAACGATATAAGGACTAGGCTGCTGATAATCAACTAATTCGGCGAGCTCTCTATATTCGACTCCGTTAGGGCAATATTCCGCAATTAAATCATTAATCCTGCTCATTACTAGTTCCTTCAGTCCTTAAATATGCATTCAGATAATCTGACCGCTCGCAAAACACTAGATTCCAGTTGCCATCATTAAAAGCAACCTCATTGAAATCTTTGAGCTGCCTATAGCTGACTGATCTTTTCTCAAAGATATGTTGACCGTCATCCGTTAAGATGACCGCTACCTGCGAACTCAACGGATAGTACAAAGTCGCCAAGTTACCAGTTAAGACCGTACGAACTGGTTTATTTATGCCAATGAACGGGTGTCCAGGTGAGGTTGTCAATACGAGCATGCTGCAATCTCGCAGATATTCCACGGCGTTGTACAGTGAGGAAGAACGAACAAATTTCTCATCCTTACTGATTCTTGGCAGTATTTGCATCCACAAGGAAATCTGCTCAGCTATCGCTTCAGGGACAAATGTCAGCGTTTCGTCAAATTCTTCTTCCGATTGTGTTTCGCGGTAAAGTTCTTTCAATTTTTCGCTTGAGCCTAGGTTCAGCTTACGCATTGTTTCAAGCACGTCTTCTGCGCGGCTCGTCGCATATCTCACCGATTCCGGGCTGCGGGAAACAATATGGGGAATGAAAATTGAAACGAAGCTCACCAATCGATCCAAATCGTCATCCTCGAGACGATCACTTGGTCTCATGCCTAATACAGCGTGCAGGAACCAATCAAGTTCCCCGTTAAGCTTGTCTTCCGTTAAGGACAGCGATTTTTCGATGTAATTAGGGAAGTAATAGTCTCCGCTTTCTCCTGATGGGCAGGCCGTCTCATACAAGCGGTTCTGCACGCCTACGTTTTCCACACGGGCGCGTTTTACCGCTCGGTTCTTTCCCGCTCGTGCGACGTATGAAATCATTCCTCTGTCATCCACAAAATGGCGCAAAAAGAACCGAGGCAGATAGTGTTCCCTCTTGGTTTCAATCTTTCCGATTGTCGGTATCGCCTGCCGGTCTCCCATATCAGTTTTCCAAATCCGCGACGATGGCGTCGATCTGGGTGCGGAGTTCGTTCTCTCGTGCCACGATGCCGGAGATCTGCCGGTTGAGTTCGGCGATGTCGATCTTCTCGCGTGTGTCTTTGGGCTGCACGTATCCGCTGACAGACAGCACGTAATCGTTCTTGCGGATATCCTCAAGCGAGGCGACGGCGGAGAAATGTTCAACAGGTTCGCGTTTCACATAAGCATCCATGATTGTGGCGATGTCGTCGGGTGAAAGCTGGTTTTGGTTGCCGACGTGCACGAATCGTTCCGACGCGTCGATGAACAGCACGCTGTCGTCGGTCTTCGATTTCCTGAGCACGATGATGCAGGTGGCGATGGAAGTGCCGAAGAACAGGTTCGGCGGCAGTTGAATCACTGCGTCGATGAAGTTTTTCTCCAGCAGGTATTTGCGGATTTTCTGTTCCTTGCCGCCGCGGTAGAGCACACCGGGAAACTCGACGATGGCCGCGGTGCCGTCAGCCGCCAGCCAGGAGAGCATGTGCATGGTGAACGCCAGATCGGCCTTCGACTTCGGCGCAAGCACGCCAGCCGGGGAGAATCGCGGATCGTTGATGAGCGTGGGGTTGTCGTCGCCCTCCCACTTGGTGGAGTAGGGCGGGTTGGACACGATCACCTCGAACGGTTCGTCATCCCAATGCTGAGGATTGATCAGCGTGTCGCCGTAGGCAATGTTGAAATGGTCATAATTCACATCGTGCAGGAACATGTTGATGCGGCACAGGTTGTATGTGGTCAGATTCTTCTCCTGGCCGAAGAAGCCCTGTCTGACCTTATCCTTGCCCAACACTTTGATGGATTGCAGCAGCAGGGATCCAGAACCGCATGCCGGGTCATAGACCTTGTTCACTTCGCTCTTGCCGTGGGTGGCGATCCGGGTCAGCAGCTCGCTGACCTCCTGCGGTGTGAAGAACTCGCCACCGGACTTGCCGGCATTCGCCGCGTACATGGTCATCAAATACTCATACGCGTCACCGAACGCATCAATTGTGTTGTCCGCAAAGCTCTCCGTGCCCAAGTCCAGATTACCGATGGCGTTGAGCACCTTCACCAATTTAGCGTTACGTTCCACCACGGTATCGCCGAGCTTGCGGCTGTTCAGGTCCAAATCGTCGAACAGACCGCGCAGACTGGATTCCGAGCGGGAGCCGATGGCTGAACCCTCGATATTCTTGAACACCCGCTGCAGCGTCTCGTTCAGGTTCTCGTCCGCATCGGCACATCTGCGCACGTTGGCGAACAAATCGGACGGGAGGATGAAATAGCCCTTTTCCTCCACCATCGACTTACGCACCTGCTCGGCCGTGGCATCGTCCAGCTTGGCGTAGTCGAAATCCACATCGCCGGCCTGGTGCTCGTACTCGTTCAGGTATGAGGTGATGTCCTCGGAGATGAACCGGTAGAACAGGAACCCCAACACATACTGTTTGAAATCCCAACCGTCCACCGAGCCACGCAGCACATTGGCGATATTCCAAATCGCCTTATGCAATTCCGCGCGCTGCGCGCTGCTATTCGTCATGTCATGCCTTCTTTAAAACCGTAGATATAGCCTTCAACAATACCAAGTACGCAGATTCACACACCAGTAGAAGCAGACGACACCCACACTGTGCGTCATGCTGAGGGTCATGGCTTTCCCATGTTCCAGTTTCGATAGCCGGGGTTTAATCGTCGGTCAGAATTGGTCTATTCCCAAAAACCTACCAACCTACCGACCTACCTGGTGGAATCACTGGGATTTGGTCGCCTACTGAGCTCGCCTACCGACCTACCTTGGATTCCCGTAGGTAGGTCGGTAGGCTCGGGTCGGTAGGTCGCGGAAAACCTTACGGCAGTAGTGAGTAGGCGGGTAGGTCGGTAGGTCGCTCACGCAAGCGAATACCAGTGGCCGCCCTTCATGCCCTTCCTGTGTTTGATCTTTCCTGAAGCCATCAGGTTCTCCAGAGCGGCATCCAGACTGGCTTTCTGTCTTTTGGACAGGGAACGGGTCAATTCCCCTTTGGACACGGATGGCTTCGGCGAGTTGGACAGCACCTCCATGATGCGCTCCTCGGTGGCGAGCTGGGAACGCATATCGACCTGTTCGCGGACCAGCTCGTCCTCCTCTTTATAGTCCGCGCGTCGTTTGAGGTTCTCATTCCTATACTCTTGCAGGTTTTCCTCGTAGCATCGACGCGAGTAACGCATCATCATGCCCGCGAGTTCCCAGTCCTCCTGCATGATTTCGGATGACAGCGGGTCTTCAAGCAAGCGGAAGGCCGCCGACAGTTTGGCACGCAGGAACATGCCGTGGGCCCGGCGCGGATCGCCGCCATGCTCCCTGTTGACCCGTATTTTGTCGGCTCTCATTTCGGCTATCGCTATCGGCGGCAGACGCATGGGGCGCTTCTCCAGATGGCTGGAATCCGGCGTGGAGTCATTGGCCTTTGCATAGCTGCCGCACTCGTAGAGCCGGCTCATCTGATCGATGGGATAGTCCGCGGGCAGCCGGCCGGTGTCGTAGGGGAACCTCGTCAATGACGACAGCGCGATCGGATCCTCGTCAAGAGCGCGGACGTTGAGCCTGTCGCTGTACGCGGAGACGTACAGGAACCGCTGCTGGAATCCCACACCGACGCCAACCTCGAACATGCCCATCATCGACGGCTGGGCGGAAATCACCACAGCCGTTCTATACCCGTGTTCCGGAATGGTCACGGACAGCTCCTTGTTCTTGGTGTAGTCGCCGATCTGCTGGCCGGAGAACAGCGACAGCACCTCCGCCTGGAGGTTGCTTTCCTTCGCGCTTGACAGCGCCTTGAAATTGGACGCCTCGGAATACCTGATCATCGCGCGAGGAGTCTTGCATTCCAGTCTGAATCTGCCGTCGTCCTGCACACGCTGGCCGAATAACGCGCTGATGGCCTGCCCGCTGGCCACGCTGGTCACTGGGGCGTCACGAATGTCCGGCACCAGTGCCTTCGCTGCGCCAAAGGCCGCATCCTTGCCCGAGCCCGGATTACCAAGAATCACCACGCCGAAATTCAACGATCCGTAATCCGCGCCAATGGTGGGTGGCAGCACCACATGGGGCGGCGTCGCCACGATGATGCGGCAGAGCGTCACGGCGAGCACCGCGTAGGGGGAAACGAACCTGCTGACCGCATAATCTTTGATCTGTTGCAGGCTCTCCCTCGAATTCCAGAATTCGTCGTCAGGAAATGACGCGTTGTCATCGGATTCCGGATTGTACGGGATGTTTCCCGCGGTTCTTGCTATGCCGTCCCCGATGAATTCGCCCCTCTCCGGGCGCGCATCGCTATAATGAAGCATTGTAAGGGTCCTTTTTATCTCGCGCCGGTTTGCAAACAGCAGCGCGCATGAACATGGATTCTTTGAGGTCGTGTCAATTCCCGTTGACGTGACCTCACGTTTTCCAAGTACGGATACTTAGCCTTCAATGAGTTTTTTGAGGGACGCGTAGGAGACAAGATATACTCGCCCGACCTTGCGGGCTTTGATCTTTCCCTGATAAATGAGGTTGTAGACAGTTTTGGAGTCTTTGAAGCCTAGAAGACGGGTGGCCTCGGCAATAGTCACGGAGATAGGTTCCAAATTCCAAGGAGCGACCGTTGCTGACATGATAATCTTCCTTCCTGCAAGGCAGACCTTGCCATGGGTAATTGCTTTAACGTCATGCAGACGACAATCGGAATGATCGTGGAATTAACTGTAGCACTACTAGAAGGGACATGTTGGCCCGTATAAACAGTGGGAATTACCGTGGCGTCGTCACCTTGCAGTCTCGAAAACTGGCGGAAAATAAGGCTTTTCTCGCATTCTGCACAGAATCTCGTATCCTCCGCCCGGATTTGAACCCCGGAAACCGTTGAAATCATTCGGTTTCCGGGGTTTTGCTTTGGTTCCTTCCGATTGTCGGTTCCCTCCAGGTTCCCCCCGTTTCGACACCTTTGGCCCCGACCTGCCGCGCGTGTCACATATCGGAACCGACGATTCCGAAAACGCCTTCGAGCCTTCGCCCGCCGTGTGTTCGTCATCGAAGTCCGACCGCGTCCCATGTGTCCCGTCAGTGGGCCGATTCGAGTCCCTTCATGTTCTCCGCGCAGTTTTTTCGTTTTGGTTCGCAACAATCCCGGACGCCCGCCGCGCAGCGCGATGCGCCCCATGCGGTCCGGCCCAGCGCGAAGGTTCCCCCTGACCCCCTCCGATGAACGCCACACGAACGCATACGGGTGCCACAACAGCCCATTCGAACCGTCAATCGACTCCTTCATACATAGACAAGAAGCCAAGGAACGTCCGTCGGTCGGATGGATCCGAGGAGAAACCGGCAAACCCCGCCGGCATCCCTCCCCCGGGTATTCGCCAGCGAACGGCACCGGCACCCCCATGACCACCAAGGAGAAGACATGAGCCCCGACCCCATCCGCCGCAAAGGCAGGAAGACACTCGCCAAGATATACGACTCCCTAACCGACCCGGAAGAAACCGCGGACAGGTCGCGCATCATCGGGCTGCCCACCAAGAAGGAGGCGCGCGACATCCGGGACGAATTGACGGCGGCGGCGTGGGCCGGCGGCAAAACGGTGTCACGCATACAGACGGCCAAGGAATACATCAGCATCGTCGAATCATTCTTCCGCAAGCTGCGGGCCATCAAAAACACGGAGACACGAACCCCGCAGACGGGTATTCCGACCCTGCGGGAACTGCTGAGGGACACCCGCGTAACCAACCTCGACGAGTGTGAAAGAATGATCGAGACCGCAAGAGCGGACACGGCGATCCTGCTTGTCGGCGGGAAAGACCTCCGAGGCGAAGGAGCCCGGATACTGCTGACCCTGAACGAGACGCGACTCAGCACAGGAAAGACGACGATCCTTCTCGCCCACGGAACGGAAAAAGACTACAAAGCCCTCCTGCCCGCATACAAGCCCAAGTTCTACCGGCGATAAGCAAAAGGCGCGAAGCGGCATTCCAACGGCCCACCCTTCGCCCTGCCCTTGAATCGTTTGTGTCGCCATCACGCGACCACGGGCCGGATCCGGCCCGATAAGCCCGT
>OCPS01002633.1_pt1 | contig 11566 bp, 9 predicted proteins | sample 1538651 | NCBI WGS metagenome assembly OCPS01 (sample SAMN04571715, study PRJEB22368) | human gut metagenome | biome: human gut; material: stool | host: Homo sapiens | place: Luxembourg | collected 2012-09-21 | reverse complement strand
TAAGCACGCCGCCAGCGTTCATCCTGAGCCAGAATCGAACCCTCCACAAAAAAACGAAAGGGAACCATTGATGACCCCAAAAATTGACGCGACTTCTTAATAAGGAAAAGAAGTCCGCACGAAAAACCCCGGCCCCCATCAAGCGCCCTCGCGCACCCACGGGCAAACACCCGCAGGCGGGAACCGGACTGGCATAAAATCAACCAAAAAAGTAGTACAAACACACTCTTGAGTTCTCAAACCACCACACATCAACAAGCTTCGTTCTCAGGAGGAGAAGTCCGCCGTGCTGAGCAGCAAGAGATAAACATACACGGGATGGGCGAACAACGCAAACTGATGGGCGCAAGAAAGCTAGGACCGTTGCAATGACGCGGTTCCTTCGGCGTGTCGCAAAAGCCTGTTTTTGGCCTTCTGATACCAGAATAGACCTCGAATACCGCTCCACACGGCACTACACTCACTGTATTTCGGCGTGTCGCGGATTGTTCACCGCCCATTCACCGCGTCCGCGTCGCCGCATGCCGGGTACAGCGCGTCCTAATGTTTCAGTATGAACGAACGAAACATCATCGAAACCCAACCGGAGCGCACGGATCTGCCGCTCATCGTGATTCCCGTGATCGTCGAATCAATGATCGAGCCGTTCGCCGCCAACTTCCCCCTGCTGCACGATATCGCCCGCATCCGCATGCACTGCGATTTCACGCTGGACACCGACACCATCCTCGAACGCACCAAGGATGCCGAAGCCGTCATCGTCATCGGCTTCCACATCACCGATGACATATTGGACGCGATGACCGTTCGGGGCCATGTCTCGTGCTTTGCGTTCGGCGGCACCGGCGTCGCCAGCTACATCAATCTTCCCGTCGCGCGCGAGCGTGGCATCCGCGTGTGCAACGTCGTGCATTACGGCGACCATGCCGTGGCCGAGCACGCATTCGCCCTGATCATGGAGCTCGCCCGACAGGTCGGCCGGCTTGACGCGCAGGTGCGTCGCAGCGACTGGGGCGGCATCGACGGCATCGGGCTGCACGGCAAGAAGCTCGGTCTGGTCGGATTCGGCGGCATCGGCCGGACCGTCGCCCGCATCGCCAATGGTTTCGGCATGAAGACACTGGTATGGAACAGCCATGTGCACGGCATCGATGGGTTGGACATCACCCTCATTGACGATATGGATGAGGTGTTCGCGCAGTCGGATATCATCAGCCTGCATCTGCCGCTGCTCGACGGCACCGCAGGCATCATCACGTCTCGGCAGCTCGACCGGATGCGCCCCGGTTCGATGATCGTCAATACCGCCCGCGCAGAAATCATTGAACCGGGGGCGTTGACCCGCCGGCTTCAACGAGGCGACGTGCGTGCGGCCATCGACGTGTTCGACCATGAGCCGCTGCCGATGGACGACCCGCTGCGCTCCTTGGACAATGTCGTATTGACGCCGCATGTGGCATGGCGTGACGACGAGGCCTGCGTCAATCTGACCCGACAGGTGATCGACGCGGTGGCCTCGTATTTCACTGGCGGCGACTATAACGCCGTGCTGTAGCACCAGTCAGCCGTGGCGGCGCTTGCCGCGGCACCGCTACAGTGAGGCGGCTTCGATAAGACGAACCGTATATTCGGACTTGGGATCGCCCAGAATGCTTGCAGTGGAGCCGACCTCCACCACATGACCGTCGTGCAGCACGAGAATACGGTCCGCTATATGCTGCACGACGCCCAGGTCGTGCGAAACCATGATCAGCGCCGTGGACGGCCTGGCCTGTCGGATCGCGGCGAACGTCTCCAGGATCTGCAGGCGAGCCGGCACATCGATGGCGCTCATCGGCTCATCGGCGAGTATCACGTCCGGCTCGGTGATGATCGCGCGGGCGATGGCGACGCGCTGCGCCTGGCCGCCGGACAGATCCATCGGATATCGGTCGATGAACACGCCGGCATCCAATCCGACCCGTTCCAGCGCCGCGTGCACGTTCTCGCGAATGCCTGCGGGGTCGGGCCTGCTCCCCCGCCGTCGCAGGGACAACGGCTCGGCGACGATATCGCCGACCGTCCATCTGGGGTCCAGTGATCCGTAGGGATCCTGATATATCAGTCCGGAATCGTGGCGCAGCCGCCGCAGACCGGAGCCGCCACGCAGCACCGGCGTGCCGCGGTACTCCACAGTGCCGCCATCGGCGTTCTCCAACCCCAGCATGATGCGGGTCAACGTCGACTTGCCGGAGCCGGAGCCGCCGATCACAGCAAGGCACTCCCCCTCATATACGTCCACGTCCACGTCGAACAGCACCTGATGCGCGGCGGCGCGCCGGCCGAACGACTTGCAGATCGACCGCGCGCCCAATACGACGGCGGGCCTGTCGAGTTTCCGCTCGGAACCACTTGTTGACGGTTCCGTCATGGAGGATGACGCGGCAACTTGGGATATACGGAAATCGCTCACGATGACTGCTCCTTATCCCCGGCATCCCCGGCATGCAATGTCAGTTCCCGGGCAGCCCCGACCAGCCGCCGCGTCCGCTCGTCGCGCGGCGAGGCGAGAACGTCGGCGGTGCGCCCTGACTCCACTATCCGCCCTTCGTCAAGCACATAGCAGTGCGTCGTCGCGTGGGCCAGCACGGCGAAATCATGGGTGATGAACAGCAGTGACGCGCCCGTGTCATCGACCAGGGAGACCAGCAGGCGCACGATCTGCCGCTGGGTGATCGAATCAAGCGCGGTCGTCGGCTCGTCGGCGATGATGAAACGCGGAGAGGTAATCAGCGCAGTGGCGATGGCGACGCGCTGCTGCTGCCCGCCGGACAACTCGTGGGGGAATTTGCCGAGGACGTCGTCCGGCAGCCCGACCTTGCGGATCATCGCGCGGACACGCTCCCGACGCTCGACGGCGGTCAGGTCATAATGGAGCCGCAGCGGTAGTCCGACCTGCTTCTCCACACTCATCACCGGATTGAGGGATGCGGCCGGATTCTGGAACACCATGCCGGCGTAACGGCCACGGATGTCGGCAAGACGCCTGTCATCCGTACCGACCGTCTCCATGCCGCCCATCACTACCGAGCCGGACACCACGGCATGCGTCGGCAGCAGGCCGAGCATCGCCTTGGAAATCATCGACTTGCCGGAGCCCGATGCCCCCACCAGGCCGACGCGCTGCGCGTCGGCGATATCCAAGTCGACGCCGCGCACGATGGGCGCACCGCCGATGGCAATGTTCAGGTCACGAACCGTAACGCTCATCGCGCACCTCGCAATCGGGGATTCGTCAATGGGTCGGCGGCGTCGCGCAGCGCGTCGCCGAACAGGTTCAACGCGACCACCACGAGCGTGACGATCAGCCCCGGCCACAGCACGGTCAGCGGATACACGTTGATGAACTTCACGGACGTGGCCAGGGAGTGCCCCCAACTGGGCACGCCCGACGGCACGCCGATGCCAAGGTACGTCAGACCGCTTTCGGCCAACACCGCGGTGCCTGCCGACAGTGACAGCTGCACCGTCAGCACAGGCGAGATATTCGGCAGGATATGGCGCGCCAGCACGTTCAGTCCCGAAGCGCCGTTCGACAGCGCCGACTCGACATAGGACGAACGCGCGGCGAGCATCGCCTGAGGGCGGGACACGCGCGCCAGATTCAACCCGTATCCGAATCCGCACGCGATCACGATGACGGCCACGGACGGACCGAGCGGCACGGCGAGAATCAGCGCGATCAGCACCGTGGGAATGGATATCAGCGCGTCGACGACGACCACCGATGCCGCCGAAAGCGCCGCGTGCCTGGACACCATCAACGCCACGATGGCCAGTCCGAACACCGCAGCGACGGCCACGGTCAGCACGACGATCAGCAGGTTGGTGCGGGAGCCGGCCAGCAACCAGCTGAACACGTCGGCACCGGTGCCGTCGGTTCCCAGCCAGTGGTCGCGCGACGGCTTCGCCCACACATGGTAGCCGTCGGTGCTCCACAGCGAATACGGGGTCCAGACCAGCGACACCGCGGATGATGCCAGCCATAGGCCGAGCACGATCAGCGAGAACTTGCCCGCGACGTGGCCCCACATCGTACCCAGAACGACACGTGCGGCGCACACGCCGCGGGCAGTGCGGGCACGGTCTTGCGCCGTCGTCGCGCTGTTCCCGGAAGACGGTTTTCCGGCTCCGGCTTGAGTCTTGGCATCTTGAGTCTTGGCATCGACCGGTCGCGTCATGCGTTCACCTCCGTGACATCGTCAGCCGACTTCAGCCGCGGGTCAAGCACCCGATGCAGCAGGTCGACCAGCAGGCCGATCAGCAGGAAAAAAGCCGCCAGCATGAACAGCTCGCTCTGCACGGCGATGAGATCACGGTTGCCGACATCGGTCACCAGACCGTTGCCGATGCCCGGCAGCGCGAACAGGTTCTCGATGACCATGACGCCGGTGACCATCTCCGCGAACGTCAGTCCGATGACGGAGACCAGTTGCGGCATGGCGAGGCGCAATCCCACGCGCAGCACCGCCTGCCGGCGGGTCATGCCACAGGACATGGCCATGTCGATGTAACCGGAGGATGCCAGTCCGCCCAATGCCGAGCGGGTGTACCGCATCAGCCCGGCACCCACGATGATGCCCACCGAGCAGGCTGGCAACACCAGCGACATCAGCGCCGAACCGAAATCGGACCACCCGCCTTGGGGGAATCCCTGCGACGGAAACACGCCAATCAGTCCGGTTCCGCGCGAGAACAGCAGGATCAGCAGCAGACCGCCCCACAGCGCGGGCACGGCGCCGCCGATGATGGCGACCATGTGAAACATGCCGCGAGCGGCGCGGCTGCGGGCCAGTGTCGCCTCGCATCCCAGCGGAATGCCCAGCCCCATCGCGATAAGCAGCCCGAGGACGATCAGCGGGAACGTCACCGATGCCCGCTCGCCGACCTGGGCGCTGATGGAGCGGCCGTGCAGCAACGCGCCGATCCAGTCGGCGTATTGCGCGATCAGCGGCCGGTCCAGACCGAGTTGCGAGCGCAGCGCGGCGACCCGTTCCGGCGGGGAATTCAGCCCGGCCATCACCGAGGCCACGTCGCCGGGCAGCACGCGCAATGCCGCGAACACGACGATGGAGATGCCGAACAGCGCCGCCACGAACAGCAGCAGACGGCGTATGACGAATCGCAAGTGGACTCCTTCCGGTGAGAGCGCCGCGCATCCCGTCACAGCCCCCGACCCCGACGGCCGGAATCGCCTGTGCCGGGATACGCGGCGATTTCAGCCGTCACTTGGTGTAGGCGACGTTGTACAGCGGCAACAGGGTCTGGTTGAGGTTGATCGGGAAGCCGGTGACGCCCTTCGCGTACGCGGTGGTGACGCGGTAGTTGAACAGCCAGTCGGCGGGGGCGTCTTCGGACACCTTGCGTGCGGCTTCGGCGAGCAGCTTGTCGCGGTCGTCGTCGTTCGTGGCGGCGATGGCCTTGGCGTACAGGGCCTGGACCTCCTTGTTGTCGTAGTTGTAGTAGTAGGTCGGGTCGGCCCACTGGTAGAAGTCGTGGCTTTCGTTGTGGTCAACGAGCGAGATGTCGTAATTCCTGTTCGTATACACGTCCTGCAGCCACGTGGAGAATTCGACCACGTTGACCTTCAGGTCGATGCCGATCTTCTTGAGCTGGCTGCGCAGCTGGTCGCCGATCTCGGTGCCGTATATGTTCGCGTAGGTCAGGCTCAGCTGCAGCGGCTTCGATTCGGAGTATCCCGCCTCGGACATCAGCGACTTCGCCTTGTCAAGGTCGTACGGGTAGATGCCGGTCAGGTCCTCGTAGCCGGGGTCGAGGGAGGGGATCGGGCCGCCGAGGGCGGTGTCCGAACCGCCGCGCGAGGCGATGATCTCCTTATGGTTGATGGCGTAGCGAATCGCCTGGCGCACGCGCTTGTCGGAGGTCTTCGCTCCGGTGCCGTTGAACGCGAGCACGAATTTGTCGGTATCGTCGCCGGCCTTGACCACGTAATGGTCGCTGTCCTTGGTGAACGGTTCGGCCAGGTTCTCGCTGATCGGCGCGAGCACCTGCACATCGCCGGACTTGAGCGCGTTCACGGCCGCGTTGTCGTCGGTGAAATACCGCACGACGACCGTGTCGGTCTTCGCCTTGTTGGCGCCCCAGTAGTTGGGGTTCGCCTTGAGCGTTATGGACGAGTTGGTGACGAACTTCTCGACGGTGTACGGGCCGGAGCCGATCGCCTGGGTCTTCGCGTCGTATTTCGCGTCCTTGTCGAACACGAGTCCGGGACGGCCGGTCAGCACCCACAGCAGGTTCGCGTACGGCGCGCTGAGCTTGAGTTCGACGGTGTTCGGGTCGCTCGCTTTGACGGAGACGAAGTTGACCAGCGAATCGGCGTCATGGTACTGCTTCGTGACGAGCTCGTTGATGGACCATGCCACGTCGTCGGCGTCGAGCTTGTCTCCGTTCGAGAACGTCATGCCGTCATTGAGATGAAACGTGTATGTGGTGCCGTCGTCGCTGACATCCCATGTCTTCGCGATGGCTGGTACGACCTGATTGTGCTCGTCGCGCGCCACGAGTCCCTCGTAGACGTTGCCGATGAGTACCTGGTCGATGGCCGATCCGGCGGTGTTGCGGATGTCGAGGTTGGTGGGCGCGAGTTTCAACCCGATGGTGACCGTATCGTTCGCCTTGGCGCCCGTCGTGTCGTTTTTGCGTCCGGCGAACGCCGCGATGCATCCCGCGACGACGGCGACGACCGCGATCACGGCGACGATGGCGACGATCCACCATGTAGCCCGCCGGTGCCCGGCGGCGTTCTTGGCGCGGCTCTCCAGCTGCGCGTCCATGCTGGCCGCGGCGCTCTCGTTCGTCGCAGCGGTTTCCTGTGTGTTCAGATCTTCGTTGTCGGTTGCGCCGGCGTCGCCGTGCGCACCATGGTTTTCAGTCATGATTCCTCTTCATTTGTATTGTGATACTGCGGCTGGCCGCCCTTGCGGGTCGTCCGCCACAGGACATTGTAGCGTCAGGTCGAACCCGACTCGCGCGCATGCCGCGCTGGCGTTCTATCATGGGTGAAGGCATCCGTTCATGATGCGCCCACGCATCACGATTCATAAGGGGATTCGCATGCTCGTAGCGGTCGACATCGGCAACACCAACATCGTTCTCGGCTTCCTGGACGGCGACGACATCATCGGCACCTACCGAATCACGACGAAATCGAACCACACGTCCGACGAGTACGGCCTGATGATCACGCAGTTCCTCGCGCTGAGCGGCCTGCGTCCCTCTGATATCGATGACGTGATCATCGCGTCCGTCGTGCCGAAGGTCATGCACTCGTTCCGTGCAAGCATCATCAAGTTCCTGAACATCAATCCCATGGTGGTCGGCCCCGGAATCAAAACCGGCATCAACATTCGCATCGACGACCCGAAGTCGCTGGGTTCGGACTGCCTCGCCGACTGCGTGGGCGCGTATTACACGTACGGCGGTCCGGTGCTGGTCGCCGATTTCGGCACCGCCACGACGTTCAACTACGTCAATGACGAGGGCGTGATCACCTGCGGCCTGATCACCACGGGCATCCGCACGGCCGCGGCGGCCTTGTGGGGCGAGACGGCCCAGCTGCCCGAGGTGGAAATCACCAAGCCTAAATCCATTCTCGCCACAGGCACGAAGACCGCGATGCAGGCCGGACTCTACTACAACTTCCTCGGCGGCATCGAACGCACGATCCGGCAGTTCCGCATGGAGCTGGACGAGCCGTTCACCGTCGTGGCGACCGGCGGCCTGGGCCGCGTGTTCAAGGATGACACGGAGCTGATCGACGTGTATGACCCCGAGCTGATCTTCAAAGGCATGGCGCTGATCCACAGCCGCAACTCGCATCGCTGAATCGCGCGGGCAGGCAGCGGGTTCGCGTGACCGGCTTCGGCATTGGCCACGCCGGCGCAGGTCATTTGATGGTGAAGCCCTGATTGACGCCGTACTCCTTGAGGTCGCGCTGCCATGCGGCGATGCCGCTCATCAGCGTGATCTTCTTGCCAGGTCGGTCCGGCAGTGTAATCGGACCGCCATCGTCATTGGTCAGTCCTGCGTCCTTGCGCGCCTTGGCCCGGTCGTATGCCTGCTTGGCCGCCGACCACGTGTATGCGTCTGCGGTGGCGCTGCGGAAGTGGCTGCGCGCGTACACTTCGAACGGCAGGTACTGGTATCCGACCGACACGGACTCCGCTGCCTCGGACAGCACCTCGTTGAACCGCTGCCCGCCGAAATACTCCACCTCGGCGTGATGCTCACTGGTGACGGTGGTCTTGTTGAGGAATTCGCCGCTGTTCAACGTCGCATTGTCGGCCGGGAAGGCGCCACCATCGACGCGGGTCTTGATGCCGGATTTGTTGTGGCAGACATAATCCACGAAACGGAATGCCGCTTCAGGCTTGCGTGTGGTGTGCAGCACGCCCAGCGCGGAGCCGCCGTTCTCGGCATTGGTGACCGTGCCGTCCTGAGTCGGCATGCGCGTGACGCGCCACAGTCCCGATGTGCCCGGCACGTCGGCCAGCAGCAGCGACGGCATCCAGGCTCCGGCGAACACGGAGGCGACCGACCCGCCACCCAGCGCACGTTTCCAATCCTCGGACCAGACTTTGAGATGGGTGTTGACCAGTCCCTCGTCGATCATGCGCTGCCAGAATTCGGTGAACGTCCTGGTTCCGGCGTCGCCCTTGAGATCGACGGTCACGGTCTTGCCGTCGGATGACGTATGGAAAGGCCGACCGCCCGCGAGCCATATCATCGCATTGTAGAAGCTGGCGTCACCGGCGTCTGCGGCGATGTACACGCCGATGTTTTTCAGCTTTCTCGCGGCCTCGTAATAATCATCCCATGTGGTGATCTTGGTCGCGTCGACACCGGCCTGGCGGAATGCGTCATCGTTGTAGAAGAACGCCATAGGCCCGGAATCCATGGGTAGCGCGTACGTGCGCTGCGCGAGCTGCACCGACGCCCAGGTGCCTGGGGTGAAGAACGAGCTGTAGCTGCCGACACGACCGGTGAGGTCCATCAGCTGGCCGCTCACCGCGTACTGCGGCAGGGCATAGTATTCGAGCTGCACCACGTCGGGCGTGCCGTACCCGTCCTGTATAGCGCTGTTGAGGTGGTCGTAGCCGCTGATGTTGTTCAGCTTCACGCGGACGTCTGGATTAGCCTTCTCGAAATCGGCGATCAGCGTCGTCATGCTGGGTTCCCACGACCAGACGGTGATGACGGTGCGCGTGTCCGGCTGCCCGCAGGAGGCGACCGCCAGCGTCATCGCACAGATCGTGAGCAACGCCGAGATACGCAGGCGCAGCCGCCGCAACCGTGCCGATATCGTCATGTCATCTCCTTAGCGTGCTCGATGTATCGGGAAGAATTCGCTCATCGTAGAGTCTACACGCGCGCTGCAACAGGTGAAGATGCGTGAAGGCCCCTCCCTGATGAGGGGAGGGGCCTTCACACGAGGAAGGGATGACCGAAGGTCACCGTATTCCGGTCATTACCACGCCAGATTGTTTGACTGCGAAGGTTACTTGACGGTGTAGCCCTGATCCTTCGCGTAGTCCTTCAGAGCCTGTTCCCAAAGCGGCGACGCCATCGCTCAGCTTCTGGTTGCCGGTGTAGGACTTGCCAAGGTAGTCGCCGAAGAAACCGCGGGCCTTGATCTTCGGGTCGCCAGTCAGGTTGATGGTGACCGCCTCGCCTTCGGTGGAGAACGGCGTCGCACTGGCCAGCCAGGTCATCGAGTCGTAGAAGCCGGCGCCACCGGTGTCGGACGTGATGTAGTAGTTGTCGCCAAGGGTGTGAATCTTCTTGGCGTCCTGATAGAACTCGTCCCAGGTCTTGTTGCCCTGGCCGGTGTTCACCAGGTTGACATTGATGCCGGTCTTCTTTTTTGAAGTCCTTGGCCACCTGAGTCAGCGTAGGCCCCAAGCCCACACGGTGATTTCCTTGACGTCGCCTTCCTGCTTCGGAGCGGAGCTGCTGCTTGAGTTGCCGCACGCAGCGACGCTGACCAGCATCGCCGCAGCCCGGTAAGCGCCAGCGCCTTCTTTCCCATAAGGCGTATGTCGCGTGTCACCGCAAACATACGCCTTTCCTAAGCCCTTACAGCCCAGTGTTTCCAACGATTATCGCCTGAGCACGACAACGCCCGTCGGATCGATGGTGGCCCGCCCGTCGTCGACATGCGCGAGCGAAGCCGCGATGGCCTCCCCCTCAACGTCGACGGTCACCGGTTCATGGGTGCGGTTGAACACGAACTCGAAGTGGCTCGCCGCCGCGGCGTCGGCGCGTTCGACACGCAGCACGCGGCCATCACCGGCGAGGTCCGACAGCCCCATGGAACCCAGCATCGCCGGCAGGCTCTTCGCAAGCCCCTGACGGCCCAGACGGCATCCGACATATACGGTCCGCCCGTCGCCATACCCGTTGGCCACGATGGCCGGCACCTCGTTCATGCCGGTCCAGCGTTCCGCCTTATAGGAGGCCAGTACCGTGGACGTGTCGGCCGTGGACGTGATCACATCGGCGAAGTCATGCGCCACCGTGCCATTGTCCAGGTCGAGGTGATCCAATGCGCCCGGCATGTCGTTGCCCATCGGGGCGAACTCTTCGACGCGCACGCCGACGACGTCACGAATCGAGCCCGGGTAGCCGCCAAGCCAGATGTGGTCGTTCTCGTCGCTCAATCCGGTGTAGTACGTCACGAACAACTTGCCGCCGTTCGCCACGAACTCCCGAACCCTACGGCTCGTCTCTTCGGACAGCAAATACACACACGGCAGCACGGCAATCTCGTAGGAATCCCAATCGGACCGCACCGGAACCACGTCGGCGGTGATGCCGTTGTCGGCAAGCGCGCGGAACCAATCCAACGGCTCGGTCCAATGATCGACCTGCTGGGTCGGGTTCGCGGTGTACTCGGTGGCCCACTGGGACTCGTAGTCGAACACGACGGCGACCTTGGACTTGACCGTCTTGGTGCCCATCAGACCCTCGTCGGACAGACGTCCCAGATCGGCACCCAGCTCGCACACATCACGGAAGATCTGCGAATCCTCGCCCGCATGCGGCACCATCGAGGAGTGCCACTTCTCCGCGCCGGCCTTGGACTGTCGCCACTGGAAATAGCAGATGGCGTCGGCGCCCATGGCGACCTGCGCGAGGGAGTCGCGCACGACCGAGCCCGGCTCCGCACGGTAGTTGATCGGACGCCAATTCACCGCGGAGGTGGAATGCTCCATCTGGAACCACGGTTCCTTGCGTGAAATGCCGTCCATCAGCGACGCGGCGTACGCAACCTCGTCGAAATGGGCCTCGCCCGGCGTGAAGTAGTGGTCGTTGGAGACGAAATCGACCTCCGCACCCCAGTCGTCATAGTCAAGCATCGAGCCGCCGGCGGACACCATGAAATTGGTGGTCAGCGGCAGACCCGGCGTGATGGACTCCAGCACGTCACGTTCGGCGATGTAGAGCTCCTTGAGCGCGTCGGAGCTGAACCGCTTGTAGTCGAGCAGCTTGCCCGGGTTCATGAAGT
>OCPS01002630.1_pt1 | contig 11573 bp, 10 predicted proteins | sample 1538651 | NCBI WGS metagenome assembly OCPS01 (sample SAMN04571715, study PRJEB22368) | human gut metagenome | biome: human gut; material: stool | host: Homo sapiens | place: Luxembourg | collected 2012-09-21 | reverse complement strand
GCAGGGCCAGATATTCCTGTACATAAAAGCCGCTGCGCTCCCGGGACTCCAGATATCCTTCCGCCGCCAGCATCTGATAGGCGGCGTCCACCGTGTTCACCGAGACAGACAGCTCCGCCGCCAGACGCCGCTTGCCGGGCATCCGGACGCCTGCCGAAAGCGTACCGCTGCGCATCTCTCCGGCAAGGCTGTGGTACAGCTGCTCGTACAGCGGCACGCTGGAAGACAGGTCCAGCGCTGTGGTCAGATGGACCATAAATCATCCCTCCTGTTTGGGCATTGCTCCAAACTGATACCATAAAAAAACTTTGTTCTGGGTATTTTCATGGTGTCAGTTCTGCGTATAATAGGAGCATACCCGCTGGACACCCAAATGTCAAGTAGGATTGTAGGCTTTACGGGGAAATCTGTCCCCAAGGGGTGGAGGTTTTCGCTCTGGGTTAAACTGCAAAAGTTGATTTCCATGTAGGTTTTAGGGCTTTGGCTCCGCGGGAACGGAAAATTGGAGGGAAAGTAAATCATGTCTACTACTGCAATGTGGCTGCTGCTGGCAGTCGTTGTCATCGCCATCGTCATTGGCAGTGTGCTGTACAAGCGCACCTTCACCACCGAGGAGCTGGCCCTCACCGGCGTCATGGCCGCTTTGAGCCTTGTGGCCTATCTGTTCTTCCGTGTGCCGTTCTACGGCGGCTCGTCTGCTGCTGGACGGTGTATCCGGCGGTCTGGCCGGTGCCATTGGTCTGGCGCTGGCCGATATCCTGGCCGGTGACCCGGGCTACGCCGTCACCACCTTTGTGCTGAAGTTCATCATCGGCATCACCTGCGGTGCTGTGGCGCACAAGGTCTTCAAGCTGCGCGAGCTGGACAGGCACAGCTCCGGCTATCTCGTCAAGGTGATCGTCTCTGCCGGTTCCGGCCTGTTCCTGAACGTGCTAACCGACCCCTTCCTTGGCTACTTCCGCAATGTGTACATCTTTGGTCAGGAATACACCGTGGCACAGGCGCTGACCAAAATCGCAGGCGGCATCACCTTTGTGAACAGTGTGGCTTCCACCGTGTGCGTGGTGATCCTGTACCTTGCCCTGCGTCCGGCTCTGGAACGCGCCGGTCTGCTGCCCAAGGGCAAAAACTAAGCGATCTCTCTATCCTGATACAGCACTGCTGCCCTCGTCTGCCGGACTTCTCCGATCCCCCGGCGGGCGGGGGCAGTGGTGTTTCTGCCTGCCGGGTCTGCTGCGCAGGAACAAAAAAGCGGACGGCCCTTGCTTTTGCCTGCACGGCTGCCTTATAATAAGCTCAAAAAAGGGGAGGGAGCACCCATGAGCGAATTTTCCCATCTGAAAAACAAGCTTCTGGCCGAGCAGGTGGAGGATGAGATCTACCATTATATTCTGGACACGCCGCTGGAACCGGGCACCAAGCTGCCCAATGAATTTGAACTGGGCGAAAAGTTCGGCGTGGGCCGCAGCACCGTGCGCGAAGCGGTGAAGCTGCTGTCCAGCAAGGGCATCGTGGAGGTGCGGCGGGGCTCCGGCACCTATGTGGTCACGACCGCCAAGGGCCTTTCGGACCCGCTGAACCTGCGCAGCGTGCAGGACAAGAACGCGCTGGCGCTGGATCTGGTGAACGTGCGCCTGCTGCTGGAGCCGGGCATGGCCGAGATGGCAGCACTGAATGCCTCCGACGAGGACATCGAGCGCATCCAGCGCCTGTGCGACCGGGTGGAGAACAAGATCCACAGCGGTGATCTGTACATTGAGGACGACATCGCATTCCATACCTGCATCGCAGAGAGCAGCAAGAACATGGTGGTGGAGCAGCTGATCCCCATTATCGATACGGCGGTCATGATGTTCGTGAACGTCACCCACAAAAAGCTGACGGAGGAGACCATCCTGACCCACCGCATGATCACCGAAGCCATTGCCCGGCATGACCCCATTGGTGCCCGGTCCGCCATGGTGATGCACCTGAATTTCAACCGCGACTGCATCCGAAAGCTTTACGACGGCGAATGGGAAACCTGACGCCGCCGCATTTTACGTCCCCGCACAGCGCAAGGTCTGTGCGGGGACTTTTTATGTCTGAAGTTGTCTGATGACTTTTTAAGACGAATGACACAGAAAAGTTGGAAAATGGGCTGGATTGTATGATGTATCCAAGATTTCAGAGCAGTATGCACGAAAAACTGGGCTGGTTATTGTCATAAAGTGGGTTCTGACTGCGACAACTTGCAAACGAGGCGGGAGTCGATTAAAATGAACATGTAAGATGTCCGACAGTCAAAAGGACGATTTGCAAAGCAGAAAAAAGAGCATTTTGGAGGTATGATCATGGAACTGCGTTCTCAGGCAGTGCGTAAACTGGCACCGGAAAACGATCCGTTGAAGATCGGCATGGGCTGGAAGGTGGACGACCTTGCAAAGCCCCAGATCATGGTGGAGAGCACCTTTGGCGACAGTCACCCCGGCAGCGCCCATCTGGATCAGTTCGTGAAGGAGGCTGTACAGGCAGTCAACACCCACGGCGGCAAGGCTGCACGCTATTTTGCAACCGATATGTGCGACGGCATCGCACAGGGCCACGACGGCATCAACTACTCGCTGCCCCACCGTGATGCCATCGTGAATCTGGTGGAGGCTCAGGCCAACGCCACCGTGTACGACGGCGGTGTGTTCATCGCCAGCTGCGATAAGTCTATGCCCGCCATGCTGATGAGCATTGGCCGCCTGAAGGATATGAGCGCCATCGTGGTCACCGGCGGCGTGATGGAGGCCCACACCCTGCCCAAGAAGTACGTGGTCAACGACCCCGCCTGCGCCATCAACGACCTGCTGACGCTGGAACAGATCGGCAAGTTCGACGCATGGGAAAAGACCGGCGTCATCCCCAACGAACAGCTGGACTACTACAAGCACAACGCCTGCCCCAGCTGCGGTGCCTGCTCCTTCATGGGCACCGCCTCCACCATGCAGATCATGGCCGAGGCACTGGGTCTGATGCTGCCCGGCACCGCCCTGATGCCTGCCACCGCCCCGGAGCTGAAGCAGGCCGCCTATGACGCCGGCGTTCAGGTGATGAAGCTGGTGGCCGAGGGCATCAAGGCCAAGGACATCGTCACCATGAAGAGCTTCGAAAACGCCATCATGGTGCACGCCGCCATCTCCGGCTCCACCAATGCCACCATGCACCTGCCCGCTATTGCCCACGAGTTCGGCTTTGAGATCGACGCCGACACCTTTGACCGGATGCACCGGGGTGCACACTATCTGCTGAACATCCGTCCTTCCGGCGACTGGCCTGCACAGTACTTCTACTATGCAGGCGGCGTGCCCCGCGTGATGGAAGAGATCAAGTCCATGCTGCATCTGGACGTGATGACCGTCACCGGCAAGACGCTGGGTGAAAATCTGGAAGAGCTGAAGAAGAACGGCTTCTACGAGCACTGCGACGAGATCCTGCAGGAAAAGACCAAGGGTCTGGGCATCAAGGTCACCCGCGAGGACATCATCCACAGCTTTGACAACGCCAAGGGCACCGACGGCAGCATCGCTATCCTGAAGGGCAATCTGGCTCCCGAGGGCAGCGTCATCAAGCACACTGCCTGCCCCAAGAACATGTTCCACGCCACCCTGCGCGCAAAGCCCTTTGACAGCGAGGAAGAGTGCATCAGCGCTGTTCTGAACAAGCAGGTCCAGCCCGGCGACGCCATCTTCATCCGTTACGAAGGCCCCCGCGGCAGCGGCATGCCGGAGATGTTCTACACCGGTGAGGCCATCTGCGCCGACCCCAAGCTGGCTTCCAGCGTAGCCCTCATCACCGATGGCCGCTTCTCCGGCGCAAGCCGCGGCCCGGTCATCGGCCATGTCAGCCCGGAGGCTGCAGTGGGCGGCCCTATCGCTCTGGTGGAAGAGGGCGACCTCATCCGCATCGATGTGCCGAACCGTCAGCTTGCCATCGTGGGCGTGAACGGTGAGGAAAAGACCCCCGAAGAGATGGAGGCCATCCTTGCCCAGCGCCGTGCCAACTGGAAGCCCAAGGCTCCCAAATACACCAAGGGTCTGCTGAAGCTCTACTCTCAGCACGCCGTCAGCCCTATGAAGGGCGCCTACATGGAGTAAGAAACGCTCCTGCGGAGGCTGGACACAAACTCAAAAATCAACTGCTTAGCGATGCTTTGCTGAACGGTCTGGTGAAAGTTACGCCAAAAATAAAAAAGCGGATATTGCTTCGTCTATAAAAATCCATCGGAATCCGGCGTCCGTCTGCGGGGACGGCGCTGAAATAAGACCCAAAGCAAACATAACATCAAAAATGGAGGATATGTTTATGACAGCTGTTGCAACCCCGGACGCCGCACGGCTCGTGTTCGCCGCAGTGGCAGGCCTGATCCTTTTGCTCATCCTTATCATCAAGTTCAAAGTCCACGCCATGATCTCCATCCTGATCGGTGCGGTGGGCATCGGCCTGATGGCCGGTATGCCCCTGTCTGACATCATCGGCTCGGTCAACGAAGGCATCGGCAACACCTTAAAGGGCATCGCCCTTCTGGTAGGCCTTGGCTCCATGTTCGGTGCCATTCTGGAAGAATCCGGCGGCGCACAGACGCTGGCCGTGACCATGGTGCGCAAGTTCGGCGACGAAAAAGCCGCATGGGCGCTGGGCATCACGGGTCTGGTGGTGGCCATGCCGGTGTTCTTTGACGCCGGTCTGATCATCCTGATCCCGCTGGCCTTCTCTCTGGCAAAGCGCACCAAGCGCTCGGTCCTGTACTATGTTATCCCCCTGCTGGCCGGTCTGGCTGTCGGCCACGCCTTCATCCCTCCCACGCCGGGCCCCGTTCTGGTGGCCAGCATGCTGGGCGTTGATCTGGGCTGGGTCATCCTCATCGGCATCTTCTGCGGCATCTTCGCCATGATCGCTGCCGGTCCCATCTGGGGCTCCATCTGCGGCAAGAAGTATATGATCGCGGTGCCTGAGCACGTTGCACAGCAGGCAGACATCGATGAGAGCAAGCTGCCCAAGTTCGGCACCATCGTGGGCATCATCCTGATCCCGCTGGTCCTCATCATCGCAAACTCTGTGGCAAAGGTGGTGCCCGCTCTGGCTGGCATCCAGCCCGTTCTGGCCTTCCTCGGCGAGCCCTTCATGGCTCTGCTGCTGGCTACCATCGCTGCCATGTATCTGCTGGGCACCCGTCACGGCTATAACAATGCCCAGCTGGAAAAGATCATGACCAAGTCCCTTGAGCCCACCGGCATGATCCTGCTGGTCACCGCCTGCGGCGGAGTGCTGCGCTACATGCTGCAGAACTCCGGTCTGGGCGACGTCATCGGCAACGCCGTGGCAAACGCAAGCCTGCCGCTGGTTCTGGTGGCATTCATCGTGGCTGCTCTGGTGCGCATCTCTGTTGGTTCCTCTACCGTGGCTATGACCATGGCAGCCGGTATCATCTCCGCAATGCCCGGCATCAGCGAGCTGAGCCCGCTGTATCTGGCCTGCGTCACCGCTGCCATCGCCGGCGGCTCCACCGTGTGCTCTCACTTCAACGACTCCGGCTTCTGGCTGGTGAAGAGCCTGGTGGGCATGGATGAAAAGACCACCCTCAAGACCTGGACCATCATGGAAACTCTGGTGGGCGGCGTCGGCTTCCTGGTGGCACTGGTCATCTCCTTCTTTGCCTGATCATCCTCATCTGCGGGGCTGTGCCTGCACACAGTCTGCGCAATGCTTTGCAAATTCCTGAAATCTCCTCAGCACAGCAGACCCCCGGGCGGTGAACCGCCCGGGGGTCTGCTGCTTTCTGTATTATAAAAGAGGTAGGTCCGGCCCGGAGGCCAGCTGGATAAAGGCGTCCATTTCCCGGGTGCAGCATTTATCCTTGTGGTAGAACATCTGGCGGTACATGGTCAGCCGGAAGTCCGACACCTCCAGAATGCGCAGATCTCCCCTGGACGCAGGCTCGGCCACAGCGAAGCGCGGCAGCAGGGAAATGCCGGAGGAGCGTTCCAGCATCTTGATGATAAAGGAGGTATCGCTGATCTCAAGGCTGGGGGTCAGCTCGATCTGGCGGGAAGCCAGAAACCGGTCAAAGGTGCGGCGGTAGTTGGCGTTGCGTTCGGTGAGGAAAAAGGGCTTGTCCAGAAGTTCTGCCACCCGGTAGGGCCCGGGGTGGCCCAGATCGATGTCCGGGGAAGCCACGAACACCACCTCCTCCGGGATCTCGTTGCATTTGTGCCAGCTGTTGGAGTAGCGGGGCTCGTCCAGAATGCAGATCAGGTCCACCTGACCACGCTCCATTTTTTCAATGAGCTCTTCCGGGGAGCCGGTAGTGACCCGCAGGCTGACCTTGGGGTGTTCCACCCGGAACTGATGCATCAGGCCGGGCAGACGGAAAAAGCAGAGGGATTCCAGTGTGCCGATGTGCAGGCAGCCCTCCAGCTCGGCGTCCTCGCTCAGGGCGCGGCGGGCGTTGTGGATGGTGTCCAGAATGCTGTTGGCGTATTCCAGAAAGCACTGGCCCTGTGCGGTCAGAATCACCCGCTTGCCCATGCGGTCGAACAGGCGCACGCCCAGCTCTTCTTCCAGCGCCTTGATCTGCACGGTAACGGCAGACTGGGAATAGCCCAGACTTTCCGCTGCCTTGGAAAAGCTCTGGAACTGGGCGGCACGGATCAGGGTGTTCAGCTGGCGCACTTCCATGGCAAAGCTCCTTTGCTATTAAGATTTTTAAACTATAACTTTATTTTTATGAATTTGAATCATGCATATGTCTATGTTAAACTAAATGTGTCAACACGTCAAGTGAAAATTTGACGTTTCGTGAAAGGCTGGCCGTGCGGGCTGCGGTGGAGAGAGCGCTGTCAGGTGCCGCACAAAGGTCAGGATAGGAAAAGGAGGATTTTATTCTTATGGAAAAGAAAAAATTCAAGCTCGGACTGCTGCCGAAGCTGCTCATCGCCATCGTGCTGGGCATCATCATCGGCCAGTTCTTCCCGGTGTGGTTCTGCCGGGTCGTCGTCACGGCATCCAGCATCTTCAGCTCGTTCCTGAAGTTCATCATCCCGCTGATGATCGTGGCCTACGTCACCATGGGCATTGCCGACCTGAAGAGCGGCGCAGGCAAGCTGCTGCTCATCACGGTGGCTCTGGCCTACGGCTCCACCCTGATCGCAGGCTCGGCATCCTATCTGGTGTCCGCAAGCCTGTTCCCCAGCTTCATGAGCGAAGGCGCTCTGGAACAGATCGCCGCCACAGCTGACAACTCTCTGGCCAGCTACATCTCCATCTCCATCCCTCCGCTGCTGGACACCCTGTCTGCCGTGGTGCTGGCCTTCGTGCTGGGCCTGTGCATGTCCACCTTGCGCGGCAAGACCATCGGTGATACACTTTATAATAGCATGAAGGACTTCTCCGGCATCATTGATCAGGTGCTGCACAGCGTCATCATCCCGCTGCTGCCCCTGTACGTCTGCGGTACCTTCATCGACATGACCAAGTCCGGCAAGACCTACGCCATTCTGGGCATCCTGTGGAAGGTGTTCCTGGTGGTCATCATCATGCATCTGGTCTGCATCTTCCTGCAGTTCTGCGTTGCAGGCGCTGTGAGCCACAAGAGCCCCTTCAAGATGATCCGCAACCAGATCCCCGGCTACACCACCGCTCTGGGCACTCAGTCCTCTGCGGCCACCATCCCGGTCAACCTGCAGTGCGCTGCGGCTGACGGCGTGAGCGAGCAGATCCGCAACTTCGTGGTGCCTCTGTGCGCCAACATCCACATGGCAGGCTCCATGATCACCATTACCGCCTGCGCAACTGCCGTCTGCCTGATGAACCAGCTGCCCATCAGCCTTGCTACCGTGGTGCCCTTCATCATGACGCTGGGCGTTGCCATGGTGGCTTCTCCCGGCGCTCCCGGCGGCTCCATCATGACCGCTCTGCCCTTCCTGTACATGATCTTTGGCGCTGAGGCCGGTGACCCCAATGGCCCCATCTGCGCCATCATGGTGGCTCTGTACATCACGCAGGATTCCTTCGGCACTGCCTGCAACGTCTCCGGCGACAACGCCATCGGCGTCATCGTGGAGACCATCTACCAGAAGTTCATCAACAAGAGCAGCGCAAGCGTCTGATGCACGGCGCGCGGTTCTTGACCTGACAGGAGTGACACCCCATGGCATTTATCAGTGTTTTTGATGTTCTGGGCCCGAACATGATCGGCCCTTCCAGCTCCCACACCGCAGGCGCGGAGATCATCGCCTTTCTGGCACAGAAGATGATCGCCCCGCCGCTGAAGCGGGCGGACTTTACCCTCTACGGCTCCTTTGCCAAGACCTACCACGGCCACGGCACCGACCGCGCCCTGCTGGGCGGCATCATGGGATTTTCGGCCGATGATACCCGCATCCGGGATTCCTTTGCCATTGCCACCGACCGCGGCCTTGGCTACAGCTTCACCCCCAATGAGGTGGAGACGGATATCCACCCCAACACGGTGGATATCCGCATGGAGAATGCGGCCGGTCAGGTAATGACCGTGCGCGGTGAATCGCTGGGCGGCGGCAAGGTGCGCATCGTGCGGATCAACGGCGTGGAGGTGGACTTTACCGGCGAGTACAATGCCCTCATCGTGGTGCAGAAGGACAAGCCCGGCGTGGTGGCGCATATCTCAAAGATCCTCAGCGACCGCGGCGTGAATATCGCATTCATGCGTCTGTTCCGCGAGGGAAAGGGGCACACGGCTTACACCATCGTGGAGTCGGATGAGCGCCTGCCCGAGGGTGTGGATCAGCTGCTGCTGGCAAACCCGAACATCAACGATGTAATGGTCGTGCAGCCGTAAGGAGGGACGAGCGATGAACATGGATTTCAAGTCCGCCAAGGAGCTGCTGGACCTGTGCGAGGAAAACCAACTGCCCATTTCGGAAGTGATGCGCCAGCGGGAATGCATTCTGGGCGAAGTACCCCGGGATGCTGTGGATCACCGCATGGCAAAGGCATGGGAGATCATGCGCGCTTCTGCCACCCAGCCGCTGAAAAAGCCCATCAAATCCATGGGCGGGCTCATTGGCGGCGAGGCCAAAAAGCTGGAAACACATTATAATAAGAAGAAAAACATCTGCGGCGACGTGCTGCAGAAGGCCATGACCTACGCCATGGCCGTGCTGGAAGTGAACGCTTCCATGGGCCTGATCGTGGCTGCACCCACCGCAGGCTCTGCAGGCGTGGTGCCGGGCATGATGCTGGCGCTGCAGGAGTGCTACCGCATCTCCGACCAGCGCATCGTGGATGCCCTGTTCAACGCCGGTGCCGTGGGCTATCTTGCCATGCGCAACGCCACCGTGGCCGGTGCCGTGGGCGGCTGTCAGGCCGAGGTGGGCATTGCGTCTGCCATGGCCGCTTCTGCCGCCGTGGAGCTGATGGGCGGCGACCCGCAGCAGTGTCTGGACGCGGCTTCCACCGTGCTGATGAACATGCTGGGCCTTGTGTGCGACCCCGTAGGCGGGCTGGTGGAGTACCCCTGCCAGAACCGCAACGCTGCCGGTGTGGCCAACGCCCTCATTGCAGCGGAACTGTCCCTGAGCGGCATCCGCCAGCTGATCCCCTTCGACCAGATGCTGGACGCCATGTACGCCGTGGGCAAGCGCCTGCCTGCCGAGCTGCGCGAGACCGCCCTTGGCGGCTGTGCCGCCACCCCTGCCGCCTGTGCCGCCTGCGGCCTGTGCAGCGGAAACTGATTTTTCAACATGCAGCGCCGCCGGTGTGGAAACGCCCGGCGGCGTTTTTGCGCGTTCGTGACCGGAAATGTCGGCCCAAAGGGCGAAACTTTGCATCTTTTTGTGCAAACACGCCGAAAAGATGGCCGGGATGACTGGCGCTTGTCTGCGAAATGTGATAAACTAAACACAGAAGTGCTCTGCGCAGCCCGTGCAGAGCGGCAAAAAAGATGATAAGTGAGGTCGTTTGTGATGAAGATTATTCGTGCAAAGGATTATGCGGATATGTCCCGCAAGGCAGCCAATATCATTTCGGCACAGGTCATTATGAAGCCCAACTGCGTGCTGGGTCTGGCGACCGGCGGCACCCCCGTGGGCGCGTATGCACAGCTGGTGGACTGGTACAACAAGGGCGACATCGATTTTTCTGAGGTGACCACCGTCAATCTGGACGAGTACCGCGGCCTGCCCAAGGAGCACCCGGAAAGCTACTGGAGCTTCATGCACAAGAATCTGTTCGATAAGGTGAACATCGACCCTGCCAAGATCAACCTGCCGGACGGCACCAACCCCGATGCAGAGGATGCCTGCGCAAAGTACAACCAGATCATCCACGCTGTGGGCGGCATCGACCTGCAGCTGCTGGGCATCGGCCACGACGGCCACATCGGCTTCAACGAGCCGGGCGAAGCCTTTGAGCTGGAGACCCACTGTGTGGACCTGACCGCCGAGACCATCGAGGCCAACAAGCGCTTCTTTGACGGCAATGTGGATCTGGTGCCCAAGCAGGCCTATACCATGGGCATCAAGACCATCATGCAGGCACGCAAGGTGCTCATGGTGGCCAACGGCAAGGGCAAGGCCGAGATCATCAAGAAGGCTTTCTTTGGCCCCGTCACTCCGGAGGTGCCCGCAAGCATCCTGCAGATGCATCCGGACTTTACGCTGGTGGGCGACGAGGAAGCTCTGAGCCTGATCTGATCGTTCCGCGCTCTGACTGCCGCACGGTGCAATGCCGTGCGGCAGTTTTTTGCTGCCAACGGCTTTACAATCGCGTAAAAAGGCGGTATTCTTTATACGATACTTTTCTCAGGGAGGAAATCATGGATATCCGCCAGCTGCACTACTTTCTGGTATTGTGCGATGAAATGAATTACAGCCGCGCGGCACAGCGGCTGTTTTTGTCACGGCAGGCACTGCGGCAGAGCATCTCTGCGCTGGAAGCCGAGCTGTGCGGGCCGCTGTTCCTCAGCGCCCACCACAAGCTCAGCCTCACCGACCGGGGCGTGAGCCTGCAGCGCCATGCCGCGCCGGTGGTGGAGCAGTTCCAGCAGATGCAGGCATCCCTGCGGGCCGAGATCCAGTCGGCACAGCCGGTGCGCATCGGCATCAGCGTGTCGCTGGTGCCGGACTATCTGCCCGGGCTGGAGACCCAGCTGGACAAGTTCCGCCAGCAGTACCCCCATGTGGAGATGCGCTTCCGCATGATGGACAACGATGCGGTGGCGGACGATGTGGAGCAGGGGGAGCTGGACGCAGGTCTGGTCATCGATCTGGGCTGCGCTGCGCCGGTGCTGGCCCGCACCACCCTGCGGGCAGACCCCGCCTGCCTGCTGGTGCCCCGGGGGCACGCGTTCTGGGATAAGGAGAGCATCCCGCTGACAGAGCTGCGGGGTCAGCGGGTGCTGCTGCCCAGCCTGCGGCAGGATCTGTTCAGCCCGCTGTGGTCGGCCTGCGCCCGGGCGGGCTTTGCGCCGAATGCGGAGATCGGCCCCAGCTTCTATCAGGCCTATTATCTTGTGCAGGAGCAGCTGTGTACCTGTCTGACCCGCTACGAGCCGGGTGCCCGGCGGGAGC
>OCPS01002623.1_pt1 | contig 11602 bp, 9 predicted proteins | sample 1538651 | NCBI WGS metagenome assembly OCPS01 (sample SAMN04571715, study PRJEB22368) | human gut metagenome | biome: human gut; material: stool | host: Homo sapiens | place: Luxembourg | collected 2012-09-21 | reverse complement strand
AGTACGACGCTCCTTTGACAGTTTGTATGAACAATCCAGAACTTTTTGATTTCGTTAGAAAAAAACTTTCTCGCCTTTATGCCAGCTTTAAAAATTATGAGGGCGTAATTCGCTTCTTATTCTTGACGGGAATTTCAAAATTTAATAAGACAAGTATTTTTTCTGAACTGAACACACTTACCGATATCTCGTTATCTCCTCGCTATGGCAGTCTTCTTGGTTATACCCACGAAGAGGTTGTGGAATATTTTAAAAATTATTTAGATCGTTCTGCAAAAGCGTTAGGTATTGAGTCTGACCAATTATTAGACAAGTTGGTTTCCCAATACGACGGCTTCTGTTTTGAAGAAACTGTCAGCAAAAAAGTTTTTGCTCCATGGTCACTTCTTTCCTTTTTCGCAGAACCTGAAAGAGGTTTTAAGAACTACTGGTTTGAAAGCGGCGGGCGCCCATATGCTTTGCTGGAATATTTGAAGTCCCATGCCCTTCGGCATCCCGAAGAATATGGAAAACTGAAAAGCATTGCTTTAACTGAACTTACCAGCTCTTCCGACATCAAAACTTTATCTGATGTGGCTCTCCTGACTCAAGCCGGATATTTGACATTAAAAAATATAGTTGGAACTACTGCCTACGTTGGTTATCCTAACGAGGAAGTTAAGACCTCGATGGCACAACTATATACAGAGCGTTTGTTAGCAGGGCATACTGTTGAACAGGTTGGTGCTGACAACATAGCGCACCGACTTGCATCTGAGAATATTGAGGATATCTTCCATCTCTTAAACAAGCTTTTCGGCTCTATCGATTATCAAAAGTATCCGATAAGAGATGAAGCATCGGTTAGAGCTTTCGTTCAAGTATTCTTTTCTGGTGCCGGATTGAACCCGATAGTCGAGCACCATAACGCGAAAGGAAGAAGTGACCTCGAGGTAAAAGTCGGTGTTCGTTACTGGGTTTTCGAATTCAAAGTTTGCAATTCCGAAAACGACGGCAAAGAGCTTCTCAAAGAAGCTATTTTGCAGTTACAAAGAAAGGAATACGGCCTTCAAGAGCTAGAAGAGCAAATACTGCGAGTTGCCTTGGTCTTTTCTTTGGAAAAAAGAAAGTTTATCGAATTCAGCCAATGCGATTAACTAAAAGGCCGAGAATTCTGTTCCTCGGCCTTCTCTTTAACTACTGCTTTTGAAATCAATCATCAGAAGCGGCTTTTTTCGCTTCTGCTTTTGCTTCCAAACGCTTTTTCTCAAGCTCTGCAATGTACTGCGGCGTGATATCGCCGGTAACATAGTCTCCATCAAAGCAGGAGCAGTCAAAGCGCTTGATCTCGGGATTTAATCCGCCGACGGCTTCTTTCATTCCTTCGATCGTCTGGTACACAAGCGCATCTGCGCCGATTTCGATACGAATCTGCTCAGTAGGGCGATTGTCGCCGGCAATGAGTTCAGCCGTGGTCGGCATATCAATGCCGTAGACGTTCGGGTAACGAACAGGTGGCGCCCCGGAAGCGATGAAGACTTTCTTCGCGCCGCTCTGACGAGCCATACGAACAATTTCTTTAATGGTCGTTCCGCGGACAATAGAGTCATCTACCAAGAGAACATTCTTGTCCTTGAACTCAATGGCCATCGCGTTGAGTTTTTGACGAACACTCTTCTTACGAACGGCTTGGCCCGGCATGATGAAGGTGCGGCCGACGTAGCGGTTCTTGATGAAGCCTTCGCGGTAAGGAAGATTCAGAGCCTTGGCTAACTGAGCTGCGGCAGGACGAGAAGAATCGGGGATTGGCATGACCACATCGATGTCTTCCAAAGGAATCGATTTTTTGATTTCTTTTGCCAAGTTTTCGCCCAGTCTCAGACGAGCTTCGTAAACGGAAATGCCGTCAAGCTGAGAGTCGGGACGAGCCAAATAGACATACTCAAAAATACAGGGCGAATAGACCGGGTGTTCTGCGCACTGTTTCTTATGCAGGTCGCCGTTCTCATCAATCCAAATGGCTTCTCCCGGATGGACGTCACCCAGAATTTGGAATTCGCTGCCTTCCAGCGTCACGGATTCACTAGCGATCATATATTCGCTCTTTCCGTCTTCGCCGAGCGTTGTGCCGTAGCAAAGCGGACGAATGCCGTACGGGTCTCTGAAAGCCACAACACCATGACCGGCGATCATGCAGACGACGGCATAAGAACCTTTCACGCGTTTATGTACACCGGAAACTGCCTTGAACAAGGCTTCTTCATCCAGCGGATGACCCAGAGTGGCGAGCGCCAGCTCATTAGCAAACACGTTCAGAAGCACTTCGGAGTCGCTGGTCGTATTGATATGACGACGATCCAGTTCGTAAAGTTCCTGAGCCAGCTCTTCGGCGTTTGTCAGATTGCCGTTGTGAGCCAGAACAATACCGAAGGGTGCATTGACGTAAAAAGGCTGCGATTCATCCGCAGCCGTTGCATTTCCCTGAGTAGGATAACGTACTTGTCCAATACCGCAGTTACCGAGCAAGTCTCGCATATTGCGAGTTCTAAAAACGTCACGCACAAGGCCCATGCCTTTATGCATATGGAAATGACGTCCTTCAACCGTACAGATACCGGCGGCGTCTTGACCGCGGTGCTGCAGCAGCAGGAGTGCATCGTACAGCCTCTGGTTAACGGGACCGGAAGCGTACAGCGCCACTATTCCGCACATTTGTATTTAACTCCGAGGATTAAAGGTTAAGTTTTATTTACGTAATTCCATCAGACTATCGGGAATGTAAGGAGCGCACCATGTGATGCCCTTCTCAAACGCCGGCACCAGCGCAGAATCTTTCCACCAAAGCTGCTTGGGAAAGAACTCGGTCGTTCCGCCGAGAAAGACCAGCAGCCCGACAATGAGTAATCCGCGTAGAAAACCGAACAAACACCCCAAAAGCCTATCCTCTGCTCCGATAGAAACAGAGGCGAGAATACTGCGCAGTATTTTACCGACTAAACCGGCCAGAAATACGCATCCGATCACAATCAAAACAATGGAAACAAAAGTCCTTGTCATGAGGCCCATGTGGGCCTGGAACGGAAGGATCGCTGCCAAATCGGCAGAACAGTAAAGAGAAACAAAGAAAGCTGCTACCCAGCCTACCAGGGCAAAAATTTCGCGAACCATGCCGCGGGAAACCCCAAGAAGTGTGGAGAGCAAGATGATAACAACGAAGACCCAGTCGAGCTCTCCGAGACCTAAGGAAGAAAAATCCACACTTACCTCACTGACTGGACTTTACCTGTATTCAAACCTGCCAAACCGAGCTTGGCATTAGCGGCTTCAGCTTCTTTAGCAGATTTGAAAGGACCGGCCTGCACGCGGTAAATCCTGCCGCTCTTAGCCTGGATCGGGGAAAGATAGGCAGGCACTCCGGCCTTCTTCATCTTGTCCACAATGCCTTGAGCACGATTCTGGTTAGAAAGCGCGATCACCTGAATAAAGTACTGGCCCTTGGTAAGTTTGGGAGCGGAAGTCTCCTGAGCTTTCTTTTCTTCGGCCTGCTTCTTAGCCTCTGCCTGTTTCTTGGCTTCAGCTAACTTTTTAGCTTCGGCTGCCTTCTTCTCTTCTGCGGCCTTCTTGGCTTCTGCTGCTTTCTTAGCAGCTTCCGCAGTGTCGTTCTTGGCTTCAGGAGCCTTACCGGCGGTATTGCCGGAAGCGGAAGGCGCGACGGCAGCGGCCTGGTCTTTACCGGAATTCACAGACGGGACGGGAGGAACCTTCGGTGCTTCTTTCGGTTCTTCGCCCTCTTCCGGCGCCGGAGCCGGCGGAACGGTGATCTTGGTTACATCAACAGAATTTTCTTTCGGTATCCGAAGCGGAATCGTGACGGCAGGAGGCGGCGCTTCCTTATCAAAAAGAATAGGAATCGCAATCGCCGCAGCCATCAGAAGCATCAGGGTACCAACAAATCTTCGGCGTGCATGAATCCATTTCTGACGGCGCAGCTCCTCTTCTTCGAGCTGTTGCTCGTCTTTTTTAGGCGCACGTTTAAACCAACTGCGCTTTTCGGGCTGCGGTGTGGCAGGCTCAGGCTCAACATTAGGCATGAGAAGCGGTTTCCAGATCGAGTTTGACTTCAGTCGGAGATTCTTTTGCGGCAGGAGCCGAGGCAAAAGGATTTTCTTCTATGTGAAGCGGCATCTCCTGCGCAGGAGCCGGAGTCGGTCTGACCGTTGCAAAAGATTCCTTTTGAGAAGAGGTCACCGGAGTCTGGATCGCCGACGGATGCGTTGCAAATTCACCGTCAGATGGCTGGCGGACACGAGTCGGAGGAACAGCAGTTTGCGAAGGATGCACCGTGCCGAATTGCGGTTCGTCGGAGAACCTTATAGGGTTGGGCTCCGAAGACTGCGAGGCGCTCATCCCTGGTTCCACATGAGGCAGCGGAACTTCGGGCTCTTTCTTTTTCCAAAAAGGCATACTGCTCTTCCTTTCTTTTTAATTTCGTCCGACTTTTTCCTTTAAATATTCAATAGCTGAAGCCACTGTTAAAAAGGAACCGAAGGTGACTATTCTATCAGTCTCGTGCGCCTCTTCGATGGCTCTCTGAAGAGCTTCCTCGACGGTCTTGAAAGTCTGAATTTTTTCCTGAGGAACGCCTGCTTCACTTAGCATAGCGCAGAGATCCTGTGCGATTCCGCCTCGCGGACCTTGCAGATCCGACAAATACCACTTGTTAAAGCTCGAAACCATGATCCGGCAGACTTGCGGGCGGTCCTTATCAGAAAGCATCCCGAAGACCGCAACCTGACGTGTTGCCTTCGGAAGCTCACTCAGCGTCTTTGCCAATTCTTTAGCCGCATGGGGATTATGTCCGACATCTAAGTAGACCTCCGGTGCATTTCTGACTTTAGAGAAGCGTCCGGTAATACGAGTATTCAATAAAGCTGATTCAAATGCTTCACGCTTAAGCGGCAGTTTTCCCTGCATGCATTGAAGGGCTTCGAAAGCTCCGGAGGCATTGTTCAGCTGATGTTCGCCGGGCATCGTCGGCAACGGCAAATTCCTGAGCTCGCCCCTTGACCCATAGAAATTCCAGGTCTTATCGCCGTGATTGTGCTCAAACCTGAAGTTCTTTCCGATAACCAGGAGTTCGGCACCGATTTTATCGGCGTACTGCTCAACCGTAATCGGAGGATTAGCGTCAGCGCAGATAGCCGGCTTGCCCGAACGGTAAATGTGAGCCTTTTCCCAGCCAATGGATTCACGGGTAGTTCCGAGATAAGCCGTATGGTCAATTCCGATGCTTGTAATGACGGAGACGGACGGCTCAACCGTGTTGACAGCGTCAAGACGTCCGCCGAGCCCGATTTCTAACACCACGGCATCAAGATCTTTTTCCGCAAACAGAAGAAGAATGCCGAGCAGCGTGTATTCAAAGTACGACAGCGTCATCTCGCCCCGAGCGGCTTCGACCTTCTCGAACTGACGAATCAGTTCTTCGTCCTTAGCGTCTTCTCCGTTAATTCGAACTCTTTCGTTGAAGCGGATCAAGTGCGGAGAAGTATGGACACCTACGGAATAGCCGCCGGCTAACAGTGCCGATTCAATAAAAGCGCAGGTAGAGCCTTTACCGTTGGTGCCTCCGACGGTAAACACGGGGCATTTAAAGCGGATGTCCAGACGCTTGAGCATGGTTTCCATGCGGTCAAGGCCTAAATCTATTGCCTGTGCGTGCAAACCCTCAATGTGATGAAGCCACGCATCCAACGTCTCAAATTTCATTGTGAATAAACTAAAAAGACCGCCGAAGCGGTCCGGAGAATGCTACTCAATCGCGTCCAAAGACTCTTTTTGGAAGAGTGCAATGAGTTTTGCGATTTCCATCTTTAAGTTTTTACGATCGACGATCATGTCGATGGCGCCCTTCTGCAGCAGGAACTCGGATCTCTGGAATCCTTCCGGAAGCTGTTCACGAACGGTTTGTTCAATGACGCGCGGGCCGGCAAAGCCGATCAAAGCCTTAGGCTCAGCCATAACGACGTCGCCCATGAAAGCAAAGCTTGCAGACACGCCGCCCATCGTCGGATCGGTTAAGACAGAAATGAACGGAAGTTTGTGTTCTGCCAACTTAGCGATAACTCCGGTTGTCTTGGCCATCTGCATCAGAGAGAAAAGACCTTCCTGCATACGAGCGCCGCCGGAAGCGGTAAAACAGACAAATGCTGCCTGATTATCAATAGCGGCCTGAACAGCACGAGCAAAGCGCTCTCCGACAACCGAGCCCATGGAACCGGCCATAAAACCGAATTCAAAGACGGCAACGACAGCGGGCATAGCATGGATGGTGCCTGACTGCACAACTAAAGCGTCGGTTTCTCCGCTGGCAGACAGCGCCTGCTTAACGCGGTCAGGATATTTTTTGCTGTCCACGAATCCAAGCGGATCGACAGGACGAATTTCCGCACCGATTTCCTGACGATTTTCAGGGTCGAGAATCATATCCAAACGCTGACGAGCACTCACGCGCATATGATGGTTGCATTTCGGACAAACGTTAAGGTTGTCGCGAAGCTCCTGAGCGTAAAGCGTCGTTCCGCAGTTGGAACACTTTGTCCACACGCCTGCAGGAATATCTTTTTTGGCAGTTTCGCCGTTACTCCGACTGATTTTCGGGAGCACTTTATCGAGCCAACTCATAGTGCAAATTAGTTTCTTTTTACTGAATCTACTGATTCTAATCGAATCCAGCCGCTCTGCATGAACTCAAACTCATTGAGTTCGTTAACAAAAATTTGTCAGCCGGGAAACGGCGAAGCTCCGTGCTGAGGCAGGCCAAAGATTTCCGGATAGCCGACGCCGGTCAGATAAAGTCCTGTTGGATAGAAAGTCGGAGCGGCCGCCTGTCGGCTTTTTGCTTCCAAAACTTCTCCCATCCAATCAACACTTCTGGCGCCCGTGCCTACGTAAACCAGACAGCCGACGATATTTCGAACCATGTGATAAAGGAAGGCGTTTGCCTTGACACGAATCTTGATGAATCGTCCGAGACGAATGACATGCAGATATTCAATATTTTTCACCGGCGTCTTGCTCTGGCACCCTGCGGCACGGAAACTGGAGAAATCATGTTCGCCGACCAAGAACTGGCCTGCGGCTTCCATGTTCTTTTCGTTGAGCGGACGGAAGACCCAGCCGGTTCTGCCGGAAAGAATCGGAGAACGAACCGGCTCATTGACGATCCAGTATTCATAAGTCCGACTGCAAGCGGAAAACCTCGCATGGAATTCGTCCGGGACGACTTTCGCCCAGCGAACCGCACATTCCGTCGGCAGATAAGAATTCAAGCCGCGAACCCAAGAAATCTCCTTACGGTCGGCTCCCGTATCTAAATGGATCACTTGACCCGTGGCATGAACATTGGCGTCTGTGCGCCCGGCACAGACGGCTTTAACTTTTTCACCCGTAAACTGAACAACGGCCGCTTCGAGATAATCCTGGACTGTTTGTCCGGAAGGCTGGGTCTGCCAGCCCTCGAAAGAACGGCCGTCGTACTCGAGTCCTAATGCGACTCTCATCGGCAATTAGGCTTTGAAGTCAACGAGAATACGCAGCATGCGGCGCAGCGGTTCGGCAGCGCCCCAAAGGAGCTGGTCGCCGACTGTGAAGGCAGTGACGTATTCCGGACCGAAATTCAGTTTGTGGATACGGCCGATAGGAACAGAAAGCGTTCCGGAGACCTTGGCCGGAGTCAGTTCATGAATAGAATCTTCTTTGCGGTTCGGAATGACTTTAACCCACTGATTGGCTTCAGCAAGAAGTCTTTCGATTTCTTCGCAGGAAACATCTTTCTTCAGCTTGATCGTCAAAGCCTGAGAGTGGCAGCGCATGGATCCTACGCGAACGCACAAACCGTCAACGGGCATGCATCCGGGCTCTCCGATAGCGGGTTTGCCCAAAATCTTGTTAGCTTCGGCACCGCCCTTCCATTCTTCGCGGCTCTGTCCGTGTTCGACTTCTTTGTCGATCCAGGGGATCAGGCTGCCGGCAAGAGGTACACCGAAAGCTTTGTCGGGGAAGTCGGTAGAACGAAGTTCTTCGGTAACTTTGCGGTCGATGGCCAGAATGGCAGAGCGAGGATCTTTCAGATCTTCAGCAACAACGCCGTAAAGAGCACCCATCTGTTCGAGCAGTTCGCGCATATTGGGAGCACCGGCGCCGGAAGCGGCTTGGTAAGTCATGGAAGAAATCCATTCAACCAAATCAGCGCGGATCAAACCGTCTAAGGCCATCAGCATCAGGCTGACCGTGCAGTTTCCGCCGATGTAGTTCTTAACGCCTTCGCGCAAACCCTTCTGAATCACGTCCATGTTCACGGGGTCGAGAACGATGATGGCGTCTTTTTCCATACGCAGCGTGGAAGCGGCATCAATCCAGTAGCCGTTCCAGCCTTTATCGCGAAGCGGTTTGAAGTGAGCTTTTGTCCAGTCACCGCCCTGGCAGGAAATGACTACGTCGCAGGCTGCCAATGCGTCCAGATCATCGGCATCTTTAAGAATAGGATCTGAATTAGGGACTTCCGGTGCTTTGCCACCGGCGTTACTGGTAGAGAAGAATGTGGTGCTGACAAACTTAAAGTCGTCTTCCTGCTTCATTCTGTCCATCAACACGGAGCCGACCATTCCCCGCCAGCCAACCATACCTAACTTCAACATTTGTGTTTCTCCTATCGAGTAGTGCTTCACTTTGCTTTAGAGCGCGGCGACAACCGCATCTCCCATTTCAGAACAGCTGACAAGCTTGCAGCCTTCGCTGCGGATGTCTCCCGTGCGGTATCCCTGAGCAAGAACTTTCTTAACCGCATTTTCAATTCGGACTGCTGCTTCCTCCATTCCTAAAGAATAACGAAGCATCATGGCCGCTGACAAAATCTGGGCTAGAGGATTTGCAATGTTCTGGCCGGCAATGTCAGGTGCAGAACCGTGAGAAGGTTCGAAGAGGCCTTGTCCTTTCTCGTTCAAAGCGGCAGAAGCCAGCATACCGATGGAACCGGTAAGCATAGCGGCTTCATCAGAAAGGATGTCGCCGAAAAGATTGCCGGTGACCATCACATCGATCTTCTTCGGAGCCTTAACAAGCTGCATGGCTGCGTTATCGACGTACATGTGTTCGAGAGTGACTTCCGGATATTCTTTGCTGACCTTGATCATGGTGTCACGCCAAACCTGGGAAGTTTCCAGAACATTGGCCTTGTCTACGCTGACAAGGTGTTTGCTGCGGCCCATCGCGGCCTTGAATGCGACGTGGGCAATTCTTTCAACTTCGGGAACAGCGTAACGCATCGTGTCAAAACCTTCTTCAGTACCTGCAAAAACACCGTCCGGGCTGATACGTTTGCCTCTGGGCTGGCCGAAATAAACGTCACCGGTGAGTTCGCGAACGAGCAGAAGATCCAGACCGGAAACAAGTTCGGGTTTCAGGGAAGAAGCAGCTGTGAGTTCCGGATAGCAAATGGCCGGACGAAGATTCACAAAAAGGCCTAAAGCTTTTCTTAAACCGAGGATGGCCTGTTCGGGACGGAGATGGCGAGGCAGATTGTCATATTTGAAGTCACCGACTGCACCGAAAAGAACGGCATCGCTCTTCTTGGCGAGTTCCACGACTTCAGCGGGAAGAGGATGACCGAAAGCGGCGTAAGCGACACCGCCGACTAAGGCTTCCTCAAATTCCAGAGGAAGCTTGAGCGCCGTTAAAATTTTAAGGGCCTGGGCCATGATCTCGGGACCGATGCCGTCACCGGCGAGAACTGCAATTTTTTTCATATTGGTTTTCTTCTCTTAGGTTTGATTAATAAATTGTTTTAGCGAGCCAGGGTTTCTGGTTCAGACGCTGCTGTTCAAATGCCTTGATTTCGTCAGCGTGCTGCAGCGTGATGCCGATATCGTCCAAGCCGTTCAGCAGGCAATAACGGCGGAATTCAGGAACTTCGAATTCATGGCGTTTGCCGTTGGGTTCAATCACAACGCGGTTGACCAGGTCGACGGAGAGCTGATAGCCGTTGTTTGCTTTGATTTCATCAAACAAGTAGTCAACCACAAACTCCGGCAAACTGATCGGGAGCAAACCGTTCTTAAATGCGTTGTTGTAGAAAATATCGGCAAAGCTCGGTGCGATGACCACTCTGAAGCCATACTGCGTCAGCGCCCAAGCCGCGTGTTCGCGGGATGAGCCGCAACCGAAATTCTTGCGCGCCAGCAAAATCGTGGAACCTTGGTAGCGAGGCTGGTTCAAAACGAAATCCGGATTGATCTTGCGGGTGGCAGGATCCATCCCCGGTTCGCCTTTATCGAGGTAACGCCATTCATCAAAAAGGTTCGGACCGTAACCGGTGCGGTAAATTGACTTTAAAAACTGTTTCGGAATTATGGCATCGGTGTCGACATTAGAGCGGTCTAAGGGAGCGACAATGCCTTGAAGAACTGTGAATTTTTCCATTTCTGCCTCTCTTAGAAAAGTTTGCGCACATCAACAAAATGACCTTCGATGGCTGCCGCAGCGGCCATGGCCGGAGAGCAAAGATGCGTGCGGCTCTTATTGCCTTGGCGCCCTTCGAAGTTTCGGTTGCTGGTTGAGGCACAGCGGTCGCCCGGCTCTAAGCGGTCGGCATTCATCGCCAAACACATCGAGCAGCCCGGACGGCGCCACTGGAATCCGGCTTCAATAAAAATCTTGTCCAGCCCTTCATCCTCGGCCTGCTCTCTGACGAGTCCGGATCCCGGAACCACCAGAGCCTGTTTAACCGTAGGAGCCACTTTCTTACCAAGCTTGCGCACCACATAAGCAGCGGCTCGAATATCTTCAATACGGCCGTTCGTGCAAGAACCGATAAAGACGTTGTTCGGAGCGATCGAAGTCATCGGTGTACCGGGCTTCAAATCCATGTATTGATAAGCGCGTTCCCAGCCCTCACGTTTGACGAGATCTTTTTGATCTTCGGGAATCGGTGTGCAGCCGGTGATCGGTGCGACCATCTCGGGAGAAGTTCCCCATGTGACCATCGGAACGACGTCTTCTGCCTGAAGGTTGACTTCGATACTAAACTTGGCGCCTTCGTCCGAATGAAGTGTCTTCCAGTATTCGATGGCCTGATCCAGAAGCTCGCCTTCCGGAGCCAGAGGACGGCCCTTCATGTATTCAATCGTTTTATCATCACAGGCGACTAACCCGCAGCGTGCACCGGCTTCGATGGCCATATTGCAGAGCGTCATGCGGCCTTCCATAGAGAGCGCACGAATTGCAGGGCCGTCAAACTCAATGGCGCACCCTGTTCCGCCGGCCGTTCCGATCTTGCCGATAATGTAGAGCGCAAGATCCTTAGCAAAAACGCCGGGCTGCAGTTTGCCTTCCACATGCACGCGCATGTTTTTCATTTTCTTCGTGAGCAGCGTCTGGGTTGCCATCACGTGCTCAACTTCACTCGTTCCGATACCGAAGGCAATTGCTGCGCAAGCTCCGTGGGTGCTCGTGTGAGAGTCACCGCAAACGACAGTCATGCCGGGAAGCGTTGCACCCTCTTCCGGTCCCATAACGTGGATGACGCCCTGTCCGCGGGACAGGAACGGGAAAAACGCCGCACATC
>OCPS01002620.1_pt1 | contig 11613 bp, 9 predicted proteins | sample 1538651 | NCBI WGS metagenome assembly OCPS01 (sample SAMN04571715, study PRJEB22368) | human gut metagenome | biome: human gut; material: stool | host: Homo sapiens | place: Luxembourg | collected 2012-09-21 | reverse complement strand
CTACAAGCATAGCGGCTTCTTCTATCTTTAAATCATTTGGATCGCAACCGAAATAAGTATTGGCAGCAGTTTTAATACCTACTGCATTGTTCAAGAAATCAAATTTATTAAGATACATGGTAAGTATCTCTTCTTTAGTGTAATAACGTTCCAATTTCACGGCAATCACCCACTCGATGGGTTTCTGAAACAAACGTTCCATTACATTATCCGCACTGGGCGAATAAAGCTGCTTGGATAATTGTTGTGTTATCGTACTACCTCCACCTGCATTCGTCTGAAATAACAAACCACGCTTCACGATAGCGCGGAACAATGCGATGGCATCAATTCCGGAGTGTTTGGCAAAACGCACATCTTCCGTTGCAATCAAAGCATTGATAATATTAGGAGACAGATCATTATAGCCTACATACACACGATTCTCTTTACTAAAAGAATAAGTTCCGAGCACCTTCCCGTCTTCTGAGAAAATTTGTGTAGCAAACTTATAATTGGGGTTTTCCAGATCTTCGACAGGAGGCATATAGCCTATCCAACCTTTTGCAATGGAGAAGAAAACAGTGACGCAAGCCAATACTATGACGGCTAAGAATATCCAAAGGATTTTTATGATGTTCTTTATCATGTTTATTACTGTAAATTCACTAAATCAATAAAATAGATTACCTGTAAAAATAACAAGGCAAAGGTACGGAATTATATTGGAACACCCTTATAAATTCTATAGAAAACTCTTAAAACGCCACACTTTATCATCGGAAATGCCACATCTTAATGGGTAAAATGCCACACTTCAGCAAGCGCAAAGTGTGGCATTTCGGAGAATGAAATGTAGCATTTCCGATGATAAAGTGTGGCGTTTGGGGTGATGAAACCTGGCATTTTGGAGGCGTTTTTTGTTTAGGAAACGGCCGATTCCAAGCTGTTTTTTGCAAAAAAACGCATTTTTTTGCTTAGGAACAAAGTATGATCAAGAAGGGCAAAATGCTATTATTCAACACTTTCACTAAAACAGACAATGCATTTTTCTTTCTTATATATTCTTTATATAACAACAACAGCAGAAAAGAAAAAGAAAAGCTACTGCTGATGCTGGTAATGATCCAAACAAATTCCGGCATTCATCTCACCGCATAAGAAACTTCATCCCGTAAGATTGTTTTTTCGCCCCACGAGATATTTTTTCAGCTCATAGGGCAAAACTCTTTGTCCCATAAACTGAAGATCACCGTCTATGGAGACGAAAAAAACTTCTAAATTTTCTCCCGTCTTTCTTCCGTACTCCGCATCTTTTCCGTACCTTTGAACTCTCGAAAAGAATTAAAATAACGAACGATATGGAAAACAGAAGTTTAGTCACCATTGCCGAGCATAGCAAGGAAAAAATCCTCTACATGATCGAGATGGCGAAGCAGTTTGAAGCCCGTCCCAACCGTAGGCTGCTGGAAGGGAAAGTGGTTGCCACCCTCTTTTTCGAGCCGTCTACCCGCACAAGACTCAGTTTTGAAACAGCAGCCAACCGCTTGGGAGCCCGTGTAATCGGGTTTAGTGACCCCAAAGCAACGAGTTCTTCGAAAGGCGAAACCCTGAAAGATACCATCAAAATGGTGAGCAACTACGCCGATATCATCGTGATGCGGCATCATCTGGAAGGAGCCGCCCGCTATGCCAGCGAAGTAACCACAGTGCCTATCGTCAATGCCGGAGACGGAGCCAACCAGCATCCTTCACAAACGATGCTCGACCTCTACTCCATCTACAAAACCCAGGGTACACTGGAGAACCTGAATATTTTCCTCGTTGGCGACCTCAAATATGGCCGCACCGTACACTCACTGCTGATGGCAATGCGCCACTTCAACCCGACTTTCCACTTCATAGCTCCTGATGAATTGAGAATGCCCGAAGAATACAAAATTTACTGCCGTGATCATGGCATCAAATACGTGGAACATACGGACTTTACGGAAGAAACCATAGCAGATGCCGACATCCTCTACATGACCCGTGTGCAGCGTGAACGCTTCACTGACCTCATGGAGTACGAACGGGTGAAGAACGTTTACATCCTGCGCAACAAGATGCTGGAACATACCCGTCCCAATTTATGCATTCTGCATCCCCTGCCCCGCGTCAATGAAATCGCTTATGACGTAGACGATAATCCGAAAGCTTACTACTTCCAGCAAGCTCAAAACGGTCTGTATGCTCGTGAGGCTATCCTCTGCGATGTATTAGGCATTACACTGGATGAGGTGAAAGCCTAAATTGTACTTTGTAAATTGCTAAATTGTAAATTGAAAGATGAGCGAAAAAAAACAAGAATTACAGGTTGCCGCATTAGAAAACGGTACAGTTATCGACCATATCCCCTCTGAAAATCTGTTCACAGTAGTCTCTTTGCTGGGACTTGAACACATGAATAACAATATCACCATTGGCTTTAATCTCAAAAGCGGAAAGCTGGGTACTAAAGGCATTATTAAAATTGCGGATAAATTTTTCTGCGATGACGAAATTAATCGTATCGCCGTGGTAGCACCTAATGTGAAGCTGAATATTATTCGGGATTATGAAGTGGTGGAAAAACGTGAAGTTAGCCTTCCTGAAGAACTTCGCGGCATTGTAAAGTGTGCTAATCCCAAATGTATTACGAACAACGAGCCCATGGCGACGTTATTCCATGTAGTGGATAAGGAGAATTGTGTGATCCGATGCCATTATTGCGAGAAAGAACAAAACAGGAACGAAATTGAAATAATATAAGAGCTCGTAACTCTTTAGTCATGAAACAAGACTGGAAGCCCGGAACAATGATTTACCCGCTTCCTGCCGTATTGGTAAGCTGCGGAAGCATTCCGGAAGAATATAACATATTAACAATTGCATGGACGGGAACGATTTGTACGAACCCGCCCATGTGCTATATTTCAGTACGTCCCGAACGCCACTCCTACGAAATCCTGAAACGGAATATGGAGTTTGTCATCAATCTCACTACCAAAGATATGGCGCGTGCAACGGATTGGTGTGGCGTACGTTCCGGGAAAGACTACAATAAGTTTGAAGAAATGCATCTGACACCGGGAAAAAGCACTGTGGTCAATGCCCCTCTTATTGAAGAATCCCCTTTGTGTATAGAATGTCGTGTAAAGGAAATCATGTCACTCGGCTCGCATGATATGTTTATTGCCGATGTGGTAAACGTGCGTGCCGACGACCGGAACCTGAACCCGGAAACCGGGAAACTGGAGCTGGCGGAAGCTAATCCACTGGTTTATGTACATGGAGGATACTATGAATTGGGTGAAAAGATCGGTAAATTTGGCTGGTCTGTTGAGAAGAAAAGATAGTGATTAACGGTTAGTGGTAAGTGATGAACAAAGTTTTGAAAATATTTATCCTGTGCCTTTTGTTTTTCCCCGCTACAACGTGGGGGCAATCTCATCTTGTGCCCGGTACAGCGGTTGAAGAACCACTGAAGAAACATCACCATGATCGTCCGGTGAACTTCGGTATTAAAGGTGGTTTCACCTCTTCCCTCTTCCTTGTATCTAATCTTACATTAAACGGAATCACCATAGACGAGGTGCAGAATAACTACAAGATAGGCTATTTCGGCTCTGTCTTTATGCGTATCAACTTTGAACGTCATTTCCTGCAACCGGAAATATCCTACAATATCAACCGCTGCAATATTACTTTCGAAAAACCTGCCGCAGAGGATGCTCCTTTGGAAATGGCATCTATAACTTCTGAAATCCACAGTGTAGACATTCCTGTGATCTACGGATATAATGTTATTAAGGAGGGGCCCTATAGTCTGGCTGTATTCGGCGGTCCTAAATTTCGTTATATCTGGAATAAAAAGAGCGAAGTTACTTTTGAGAATTTCGACCAGCAGGGAATCAAAGAAAGGCTGCGTCCGCTGAACCTCAGCTTCACCCTTGGAGTAGCCGTCACTATCTCCCGCATTTTCTTCGATTTCCGCTATGACATAGGAGTACATAATATATCCCGCAAAGTGACTTATGATGACGGCGTCGTCGAAGGTGATCCACCCGCTGACGAAATACGTTTCCACCGACGAGACAATGTTCTCAGCTTTTCCTTTGGAGTATTCTTTTAGAAAGTAAATTTCTGTCTTTTCTGACAGTTTATTCATTTTTTTACCGTAAATTTGTGCGCTTAATAAGAGAACACAGATTTATCAAACTTATCTAAGTAAGCAAAATGAAAAGAGACGATTTAATTTTCGATATCATCGAAAAAGAACATCAACGTCAGCTCAAAGGTATTGAACTGATTGCATCAGAGAATTTTGTAAGTGACCAAGTAATGGAGGCAATGGGCTCCTGTCTCACTAACAAGTATGCAGAAGGTTATCCCGGCAAACGTTATTACGGAGGTTGCGAAGTAGTAGACCAGAGCGAACAAATTGCTATCGACCGCATAAAGGAAATCTTTGGTGCAGAATGGGCTAACGTGCAACCTCACTCAGGCGCACAAGCTAATGCAGCTGTATTCCTCGCTGTATTGAATCCGGGTGACAAATTCATGGGATTGAATCTGGCTCACGGTGGTCACCTCTCACACGGTTCTTTAGTAAATACTTCCGGTATCATCTATACTCCCTGTGAATATAATCTGAATAAGGAAACCGGTCGCGTAGACTATGACCAGATGGAAGAAGTTGCTTTGCGCGAAAAACCAAAGATGATTATCGGTGGTGGTTCAGCATATTCCCGCGAATGGGACTACAAGCGTATGCGCGAAATCGCAGACAAAGTAGGTGCTATCCTGATGATCGATATGGCTCACCCTGCCGGACTGATTGCAGCCGGATTGCTGGAAAACCCTGTGAAGTATGCTCATATCGTTACTTCTACCACACATAAGACTTTGCGTGGTCCTCGCGGAGGTATCATCCTGATTGGCAAAGACTTCCCTAATCCTTGGGGCAAAACGACACCGAAGGGCGAAATCAAGATGATGTCTCAGTTGATCGACTCAGCCGTATTCCCGGGTATCCAAGGTGGTCCGTTGGAACACGTCATTGCATCAAAAGCTGTTGCATTCGGTGAAATCCTGCAACCCGAATTCAAAGAATATGCTGCCCAAGTGAAGAAAAATGCGGCCGTACTGGCACAAGCATTAATCGACCGTGGCTTTACAATCGTTTCAGGTGGTACGGATAATCACTCTATGCTGGTCGACCTGCGTAGCAAATATCCTGATCTCACAGGTAAAGTTGCTGAAAAGGCATTGGTATCTGCCGATATCACTGTAAACAAGAATATGGTTCCATTCGATAGCCGTTCTGCATTCCAGACTTCCGGTATCCGTTTGGGTACTCCTGCCATCACTACTCGTGGCGCCAAAGAAGATCTGATGCTGGAAATTGCAGAAATGATTGAAACGGTTCTGTCCAATGTAGAAAACGAAGCGGTTATTGCCGAAGTTCGCGCACGCGTAAATAAGACAATGGAGAAATATCCGCTGTTCGCATATTAAGAAATTTGTTTTTACGAGTCAGCCGGTTTTGTTTTTTCCGGCCGACAGGTATATACATTTTTGAGAAAAAATGTATGTATATAAATAATTAAATATATAGTTAAATTGTAAAATGGTCCGTAGCCTTTGTGATAAAGGCTACGGACCTCTTTTTTTTACGCATTGACACTATTTTTGTTGTATTGAAAGGATACTCCTGCTTGCATTTCCCTATTTTTGGAAACTACATTTATTATTCACTTTAAAACTTTAATTACTATGTCAGAAAACATTGGAGTAGCTACAGGTAAGATTATGCTGAAAATTGTTATCGCTCTTTTTAAAGGTGTATGGAATGTACTGACCTTCGGGTTTAGAGCTTACAAAGGTCACCGGGACAAAAAAGACGCCGAAATGCGTGAACAGTTAAGACAGGTACAAGCAAACAACAATTCCCAAACTATTTAATTCTGCAATACTATGAGCTCAGCAAACAAGAAACACATGCAGGGTGGTATGAACACCACATACAGCAATGTAAATACTGAAGACGAAAGAAACAAAAAAGCGGAAGAACTATTGTTCCAGGCATGGGAAACAGCCGGATATCATGGACAGCCGGATGAAGATTATTATCCTCGAACAGCCCAGGAAACAAGGGATATGGAAGATCTGCTGACACAAGCGGAAGCAGCCATTGATGACCCGTCGGATACCGAACTAATGGAGGTAATGGCTGATACGCGCGAAGTGCTGGAATGGTCCAAACAGCGGCATTGGACATTCGCATGGTGGATCATCATCTGTGTAGCCATTATGGGATGTTATTATTTCTATCAGGCCGGAAGCGAACAGGATTATGTAGCAAAGAGACAGGCGCTGACTGATGAGCAAGTGCAGACTGAACTTAGCGAAGCCATCACCCGGCAACAAAGTTACATTGATACTTATAGCCAAAAGTTGGCAGTAGATACCATTTCTGAAGAAACACGCAGTCTTTATGAAAAATATATGGAAAATGCCACTGAAGAAATAAAAGAACTGAAAGCATATAATGTGGAAACTTATAAAAAGCACTTGGTAGATTGTGCCGATGCCGGAGTATGGCGTGAAAGATGGGAAGCGATCTGGTGTTTTATCTGGATCGTGCTTTATATTTTCGCCTGCCGTCCACGTGGATATATGATTACTAAACGTCGCCGTGAAGACAAAATGGCTACCGGTCTCAAAAAGATATTATTCGGCATTGCAGGAGCTTTAGTGGGTGCTGCCGGCGCTTTATATGTGACCACCACCATAACTAAATGGAGCGATGGAAGTAAAACCCGTGATGATGATAGCATGATTATCTATGCCATGAAGTTCGGTCTTATTGCATTGGCTGTTATCATCGTTCTTTGGGCAGCACGTATTGTTATCGTGATTGCTACACTTCTGGGACTATTGAGAAACTACGACTGGAAACAGTTGGCCAAAGACCCGAAAGCCATGTTGAATGATTTGAAATAAATGGAAAGGGGATGCAAGTATATACCGGCATCCCCTATTTCTATATTTATTTCCGATGGTTAGCTCAATCCTTCTATATTTCCATCTACAATGTCGATGTGCATAGCTTGTGGCTCTTTGGGAAGCCCCGGCATGCGCAGAATTTCTCCGGCGATGGCAACAATCATTTCCGCACCGTTATTGATTACAATATCCTTGATATGAAATTCAAAGTTGTTCACCGCACCGTATATTTTCGGATCGGCAGAGAAAGAATATTGTGTTTTGGCAATGCAAACGGGATAATGACCAATGCCCATCTTCTCTATCAATTTGATGATTTTACGTGAATGGATACTGTAAGTCACCACACTGGCACCGTAAAGATTGCAAGCTATCTTCTCTATCTTTTGTTCTACACTGTCATTTTCACTATAACTGAAGTTCAAAGGTTCAGAAGGTTTCTTCTCAATAGTATCCACTACCAGATTAGCGAGCTCCACAGCCCCCTCTCCTCCTTCTGCAAAGGCATTATTGACAGCGAACCCTACACCTAACTTCTCTTCGCAATGCCGGCGGATTGCTTCTACCTCCTCGTCCGTATCACTGGCAAAACGATTGAAGGCAACCAGCACCGTCTGACCGAATGAACGTAGATTGCGTATATGTTTATCGAGATTGCCGAAGCCTTGTTGCAATCCTTCCATATTGGGTTCTTTAATACGATCCAGACTGACACCGCCATGCATCTTCAAGCCTTGTGCAGTAGCCACAATCACTGTCAGTTTAGGTTGCAACCCGCTTTTGCGACATTTGATATTATAAAATTTCTCCGCACCAAGATCGGCACCGAAACCAGCTTCCGTTACAACATAATCTCCAAAAGTCATTGCCATTTTCGTTGCAAGAATAGAGTTACAACCATGCGCAATATTTGCGAAGGGACCGCCATGAACAAAAGCTGCCGATCCTTCGGTTGTCTGAACCAAGTTCGGATTGATAGCATCTTTCAGCAAGACAGTGATGGCTCCTGCTACTCCTAACTCCTTCACAGTGAACGGGCAACCATCAAAACGGAAACCAAGGATGATATTCTCGATCCGTCGTTTCAGGTCGTCTATGTCCTTTGCCAGACAGAGAATAGCCATAATTTCGGATGCAGGGGTAATATCGAAGCCGGATTCTTCGGTAATACCGTTCGTACTGGGGCCTAAACCGGTGACAATGCTACGCAAAGAGCGGTCGTTCACATCGAGCACGCGCTGCCAGATGATTTCTTTCAGCCCGAATCCGTCCGCCTGATGCTGATAAAGATAATTGTCGAGCAATGCGGATATCATATTGTGCGCCGAAGTGATGGCATGAAAATCTCCTGTAAAGTGCAGATTTATCTTTTCCATAGGAAGCACCTGGGCATAACCGCCACCTGCCGCTCCACCCTTCATGCCGAAACAAGGTCCTAACGAAGGTTCACGCAAAGCAACGATGGCTTTCTTGCCGATCTTATTCAACCCCAATGCCAGACCGATGGAAACCGTAGTCTTACCAATACCTGCTTTGGTAGCAGTAATGGCAGTTACCAAAATCAGGTTACTTTTCTTCACTTTTTCTTCATCAATCAGATGTGTAGGGATCTTAGCAATATACCGTCCGTAGTTTTCTACTTCTTCGCGTGGAATACCTACATTCTCGGCTACCTGCTTAATCTTCTTCAGCTCTATGCTGCGGGCTATTTCAATGTCTGATTTCATACAGAGAACTTCTTTAAATAAAACTTTCTTTTTGAAAGCTACAAAAGTACGAAAAAGAGTGCAGATAGCAAGATTTTAGGGAAAGAAAGCCTCTGTTATCTTATTCAAGTGTCAAAGCGATACCTTCTACACGATCCGGGTTTGAACCTTCCGGCTCAACCATATCGAAAGAACGTGTTCCGGCAGGCAGTGGAGCGAAATAAAGAGTATAATCGGCCTCTCCACTTTCCGGCATATAGAATTTCTCCCCTAAAGGAATACCTTCCGAACGAAGAACCGGACATACAGTTCCATTGTCCGCTACTAACTGGATATTCTTCATAATTTGTATCCAATATTTGGGTATATAATAGGCACGAATCCGCAAGACCGTAGCAGTATCCGTCAATACTACCTGGCGGATTTCAGGAATATCGTTATTGCTTTTCTTCACCGTCGGGAAATTCACCACTTTATGTCCATTCTCTTCCCCTAAGCTCATCACATATTCGTCTGCATTCAGCAGGCGGCGGAGTTTTCGTTTCAGGCTCTGTTTCCCGTATCCGAACCATTTTTCCACAATGCGTCCTTCAGGTGAAATAAGGACATAATTTGGAATTCCACGTACTCCGTATTTGGCATATAATCCATTGCTTCCTTTCAAGTCACTTAGATTCTGCCAAGTCATTTCATGGGTTTTAGAAGCTGCTTCCCACCCCTTCTTGGTATCAATGCTCAGACTTACTACCGTCAAGCGATCTTTGTACATCTCAGCCACTTCCTTCATTTCGGGTAGAGCCATAAGGCACGGACCGCAACCACGACTCCAGAAATCCAACATGATATATTTACCTTTAAAATCAGCCAGGCGGTGTACATTTCCTTCCAGGTCGTACAAATCAGCATCTGCCATTTCATCACCCACTTCCACTACTTGGGGAGGAAATAGATATGTATATGTGTTCATTGCCAAATCGGTCTGTTTTTCTTCATCGGTCAGTCCTTCATAAAGAGCAATCACTTCTTCTTTATAAGGATAATTTTCAGTATACTTTGCTGACATTGCCAACTTCTCCAATTGCTCCAGCCAAATATCGTCAACAGGAATCTGCTTCATACGTTTTATAGTGTTGGCATCAATACGGATCGTAATTTCATCTTCCAGCTTCCGTAAACTATCAGCTTGTGCACGTATCGCCTGTCTTTCTTCGTCCACCGCACTTCCTGCATACTTCCGGCGATATGCACGCTGCAACAAAGAATTGCGCTGATATTCATTCCACAATTCGCGTGAGTCGTTTATAAAAGCCTGATTAGCCACTTGTTCCGGAACAGTGCTTTTCACATCCCAAGTTCGTATCAGTGTATTTTCACCGCTTATCCGTATATTATCTCCCGGACGCACCCAAAGCCTTAAACTCATGGAAGGAAACTTGTCACTTCTTCCCATCATATCCACTATTTCTGTTTCGTTCCCCAATGTTTCTGCCTGAAAACGAAAATGTCCGTTACGAATCGTATCAACACCGATACTGCTACCCACATTTCCATCTAAACGAAACAAAGTGATTAAAGCTCCGTCTTCTACATTCTTTACTTGCCCTTCTATTGTAAAAGTCCCTTGAGCTTGTGCCGCCCAAACACTTGTCATTAAGAACAGCGTTGCAATCTCTTTTTTCATATACGTGCTGTTTGGTTATAAAATTATATATCTACGCACAAAACTATATGATTTCTCCGAGATCAGCAAATAAAATTACGATTATTTCGTAATAACCTGTTTTCTTTAATATTAAGCATCTCTTACCGGATATTTTTACTTTATCCGTCCATCACTCCCACTATTTCGCTGACAGATATACACCTCTCTCTTCCCAACATTCCGTTGCGCTTGATTGCAGACAAAGAGCAAGTAGAACAAGTACTTATCAACCTGATACGGAATGCTCGCCAAATCATGCACCAGCATCATGTCAACATTACAGTACAATCAAAAGTGGGAGAAGGAAGTACGTTCACACTTCTGTTCCAAGTGATTAGGGGTTAGTGATAAGTGATTAGTGCTGCGCTATAATGCCGCAAGGAGACTAATCACTTATCACTAACCCCTAATCACTTATTACAACGCTTTTTTATATAAATCCAGAATAATCTCCTTCGTCACCTCGCGAGGATTACCCGGTGTACAAACATCGGCAATAGCAGCCGTAGCCAGCTTGTCGAGATCGCTTTCCTTGATACCCAATTCAGAAAGGTGTTGCGGAATACCTACTCTTACTGACAGTGCTCTCACCGCATCTACGGCAGCACGTGCAGCCTCTTCCTGGCTCATTCCTTCTTTATATACTTTCATCGCCTTAGCAATTTCCACATACTTATCAAGCGCAGCAGGAGCATTGAATTCCATAATGATAGGCAACAACAACGCATTAGCCACACCGTGAGGTATGTCAAAAATAGCACCCAACGGATGTGCCATGCCATGAACAACGCCCAAACCTACATTAGAGAATGCCATACCTGCAATATATTGTGCTACCGCCATACCATTACGTGCCTCTGCATTTGTCGGCTCAAACACAGCCGTTTCCAGATAACGGGTAATCATCTCGATAGCTTTAATTTCAAACATATCGCTCATTTCCCAAGCTCCCTTAGTAATCAGGCCTTCAATAGCATGTGTCAATGCATCCAGTCCCGTAGAAGCGGTCAGCCCTTTAGGCAAAGTGTACATCAGTTCGGCATCTACAATGGCGATGGCAGGAATATCATTCGGATCTACACATACCATCTTCTTTTCATTCACTTCGTCGGTAATCACGTAGTTGATAGTAACCTCTGCTGCAGTACCAGCTGTTGTAGGAACTGCAAAGATCGGAACAGACTTATTCTTTGTCGG
>OCPS01002616.1_pt1 | contig 11623 bp, 10 predicted proteins | sample 1538651 | NCBI WGS metagenome assembly OCPS01 (sample SAMN04571715, study PRJEB22368) | human gut metagenome | biome: human gut; material: stool | host: Homo sapiens | place: Luxembourg | collected 2012-09-21 | reverse complement strand
GAGGGTGATCTGAATATTTCAGGTATAACCTTCTATCTGAAGGGAACATCAGACACAGGACGTGAAATAAACATTCCGGCTGAAACAGACAAAGACGGCATAGCAAAGTTTGAGAACGTGCCAATAGGTACATACAAGGTCATCGAGGACGAGGAAACAGTTCCTTATGGATATCTTGTCGCTGATGAAAAGGAAGTCAAGGTCGAGTATGCTCAGACAATAGACGCAACGATACTCAACAACGAGCAGACAGGCTCTATAAAGGTACACAAGAAAACTGCTGATATGACTAACGTTGAGGGCATTAGATTTATTCTTTCGGGTGTATCAGACACAGGCAGAGAGATAAACATTCCTGCGATCACCGACAAGGACGGACTTGCAAGGTTTGAAAACGTTCCTATCGGCACATACACTATCACAGAGGACGGCAGCACAGTACCTTATGGCTATCTTGTTGCCGACTCAAAGCAAGTGACTGTAACATATGCTCAGACTATTGATACTGATATGGTGAATGAGAAAGCACCCGACACTCCGAACACAGGCGTAACGGACAATGACTCAGACGGCAGAACAGCACTTGGCAGCGTGGCTATCATTCTCGCAGGGGCTGCATTTTTTATGTTCAGCAAAAAGAAGAAAGATAATTGATACTGTCTGAAAAAAGACAGTAAAGGGGATTGATTATCATACATGAAGAAAGCCCCTGCAACTGGGCAGGGGCTTGGGAGGTAGTAATATGAATAATGAAAATGAACTCCATGATGTAACTTTTAAAATCAGGTATCCTAGCAAAAAGGAAAAAATTATATATGCGGTAAAGTCCATTTTAATAGATGAGTTGAATATTCTTGTTCAAAGTATTATCACAGCTGCAACATTATGCTTTCTTGCTGAAAACGGATGGTCTATATCTCAAAAAAACAATGTATTAATAGTACTTCTATTCGTTGTATTTTTCATTTCACAAATATTGATGTGTTTAAGAGTTTTAACAGGAAAATACACCTTAAAAGAAATTATAATTAGAGAAGTAAAAGAATGAGCATATTTAAAAGATTGGAAAATCACTATAAAAGTAAGAGCTACTTGACATATCATGCGGCTAATGAGCATGAACAACTGCTGTTATTTTATCCAAATTATAAAAGCACAAAGATATACGTCATACATAAAAGTGATGACTCTAAGTGGTTTGACCTTGGTTGCCTTGAAAGAGGCGATGATGAAAAGCTCGGTGTTTCATTTTATGACAGCTGCGATAACAATTTTGATAAAATGATAGCGAAAATGAAAGGCGTAGATAAGGCAGCTGAGGACTACAGGTTTACAATCTTTTATGACCCCGACACGGATACTTATTGGATAGACAATTCATTGCAGTTGTTTTTTGAAAATCAAAAGGAAGTTATAATGACGTATTTGAAAGATAATGGGTATGATTTGATAAAAGTATAGCATATTTATGCGCATATTGCAAGCATTTAAAATAGAAGGAGCTTCTGCAACTGGGCAGGGGCTGGGGAGGTAAAGACTATGAGTATTTCTGATTTAGTTCTCGACTATACAATGTCATTTGCGTCATGGTGGGTGATTTGGGAATTATGGACTGGTGATCCTCTATATGCTTGGCGAAGGCAAATTAAATTCATGAAAAATATAAAGAGTAATATCCAAAATAGGATAAAACATTTTAGATAAAAAGAATGACACTACAGGTAATGCTGCAGATATACAAAGATGTTTTATGTCACTTTTATGCACAAACTTCAAAAAATATATTGAACTAATGTATATTAGCAAGAGAGAAATTATGTAGTATGCATAAATAATGACAATTAATAAATTTTGTTTAAGAAAACCATACAATGATCTATCGGTAGTCATAGAGTTTAATGCATTTACAAATCTTGCATTTATGTATTCAAAGTTTTCACCGTTTATTATTAGATTTGCATCTTTAAATGGATTATAGCAACAGGCTACACCTACAATATTGGCTACTATAGTCACAAGAACACATATCAATATCTTCCACCATTTTTCGACATATAACCTATGTCCGTTTTCGTAAATATTCTTATAATCAATTAAGCAGCAACCTAGAGCGATAATCATTTGAAATACTATTGCAGCTACTCTGATATAATAATTATAATTATAAAATAAGACGAGTATTGGTCTAATAAATGTGAAAATAAGAACTATCAATATTAGATACGCAAGTGAACGATATTGTTTTTTGTTCCTAATTAAATCTATAAAGCAAACACTACTTGTAACAAAACTTATGATAAACATAACATTTTTTATCATAAAATTCACCTCGAGGTAAATGAAATGAAAATATTATACTATCTTTGGGCTGCATTTAATATATATAATTTTATCCATTTGATAATTTACAAACACAAGCATAAAAAATAGCTACTTTAGAATTATATCACAAAATAAGCTAAGTTGCAATAATATGTACATACACAATAAAGAATACCAGACAAGTTCTATCGCAGTGATACGCAACACTCATTTAATGAGCTGCATATGTACTTTTGTGGCGTTCCTTATTATAAAAGTTTGATAGGAGCTGATAAGAATGGTAAAAGTAAGCATTGAGGGTTTGTTCGAGGAAGTAGAAATGTTTGTAGAAAAGCTTGAAGAGGATGGATATGAGATTTATCAGGAAGAAGAAGGATTTTGTTTGAACCGCTATTCACCGTATATCTGTCGACATATAGGAATAATACTTGATGAGGATGAAGACGATGATGAAAGCTATGGAGATTTTTAGAAAGCACCGCAGAAATCACTATAGTGGCATGGGACAGTGTTTTTTCATTGATAGAGCAACAGCTCTGTACAGAGGACTTGATAATCCATGACCCTAAGTCTAGTATCATAGAGGTGGTGAAGAGGGAGATTTTGGCAGAGAAATAATGAAAGAGTTAGAAAAATTTATAATATTTGAGTCACTTGTAATTATCGAAATCATTTTGATTAATATCGATATTGATGTTACAAAGCCATTTGGCTTTGTGTTCAAAATCGTACTTTTTATATTAATTTTCTTGCTTTTTATTACCATAATCACACTGTTCATAAGGGTTGTGTATTTTAGTGACGATAGCAAAAAAGTTGATAATAAGGTACACAGGAGCGTTACTTCTAAATTAGCAAAGAAAAATTCAGAGAAAACTAAAAAAGATAAAGAGGAGTAAAAACAATGAGATTTTTCAAAAAACATTTCTTCTCAAAGCTTGCAAAACTGCACAAAAGGAATAACGATAGACCACAGATGTATAACCTAAATGGAATATCTTCTGACGGAAAAGTAGTGAAGCTTCCGTATATATCTGCCGATAAAGGTGGAGTTATCAGTATAAAAGGACTTCCTGTTGGAACGTATAAGTTCACTGAAGTTATAAATGATACACAATATTAATAAGTGTAAACCTGAGCGTGTGAAGAATTTCATACGCTCTTTTTATCTCAATGATTATTAATTTCAAAGGAGTGAAAAAAATGCAAAAAGAAATTGAAATAATCAAAGACGGCTTATCATACAGTGAGGAGCTTGAGTGCATTGCAAAACGTTTTGGTATGACGCAGGAGCAAACGCTTAAAGAGATAATTCATGAGATATACACAAGCTCAGTGACTTTTACAGGGCTACAAACAGCCATGATATTGATAGGGTACTATGAGGAAAAAAGCAGTTTCGTTGAGTATGACTCTGTCGGAAATGTAATAGTTGATGACAACTGCAATGAAGACGACCCATATGAGGGTAATACCGCTTTTTAAAGTGTTATTCTAATAATCCTTATATATCTCATATTCGTAAATTTTCATTATGATAACAGGAATGTATGAAGCTAAAAAAAGCAATAATTGATACCACACAAATTGTGAAATTACATATTCTAATGCAAAATCCATACTTGTATGAATTGACATAATAACTGTGAGCAGATAAAGAATAATCAAAGACGGAACAATCATATTATTAACGCTATTTATATTCTTTTTTAGATTTATATGCTTATATAGTATATCATCAACTGAAATATTGTATTGTTGCATATCTATTGAAAATAGTAAAGAATACAAGCCGTATAGAAAAATATCAAGACAAATAATGATAATAATTATTGCTTGATTAAATTTAATACTCATTTTAATAATATCATACGAGCTGCTATCATAAAATAAAAGTTGATCAAGTTTTTGCTTGAAAGTACTGTCTAACAAACAAAGTTGCAGTGCGAATGAAACAACAACCACGAATACACAGCTTTTTTTAGCCGCACAGATAATATTTTTTATTAAACCTATCATGTTTACACGTCCTTTCATCTTAAAGTATAAACATGATAAATCAAATAGTCAAGAGGTATCTATGAAACAAAATCATGAATTTATTAATTTCAGACTATTGATATTTTTGTTATTCGGATTTGCAGGTGTTATTACAAGCATTCAAATACTATTTGAAACTAACCAAGAAATGCGTATAAAAATATATGTCATTTGGTTTTTGATAAAAGCACTAATAATAATTGCAAATATAAAGTACATAAAAAAATACTTTCATAAGCTGTCCGTAAATGGTGATAGCTGTTTTAACTATACTGAAATGTTGCACAATACATACTTAACTAGCTGTGTTGTTTCAGCACTAGGACTATTAGTTTTTTGTTATACATAAGTGTGTCACAGTGACACACAACTTAAAATCGTAAACCTGAGCGTGTGAAGAAATTCATACGCTCTTTTTATATACGAAAGGAGAAACACCATGAATACTGAAACGCCAAAGAAAACTAAGTTTGATATCTTGGAAGAAATCATGATAAGCTTTCAAGATGATTATGAAACAGATTATGCTCAAACCCATTGGGTGAAAACCTACAAAGAGCGGAAAGAGCGATTAATTCAGCTTCAAGAGGAAGAATATGAACTGCAAGCGAATGTAATTGATGACGCTCAAGATCTGGGTTTTGTTGAAGGAGTAAGATATGCTCTCAACATCATGGATATGACAGACGCAGGAAAGAATAATGAGCTTTTGGAACGGCTCTTAAATATTCTTGAAAAATAAAAGAGGGGAACTTAAATGGATAAGCACGATAAGTATGAAGTTGTAAAGCAAGCATGGTTTGAAATCAATGAGCATCTCAGAAACAATAAGCAGGATTACATTGAGTATCTCAAATTTTCCGCAAAAATGTATAAGCAGCCGTATTCAGACGCTGTGTTGGTATTCCAGCAGGATAGGAATGCAACAAAGATCGCTGAGTATAAAAAATGGGGACGTCTAGGGCGATATGTAAGACGTGGCTCTCACGGCGTTGCTGTTTTTGGCAAAAATCACACTTGCAGATATTTATATGACGTCACTCAGACAGGCGGCAAAGAGTTGCCTGAGATGTGGACACTTACTGACCGCAATACACCTGAGCTACTCAATACGCTTAATAACCGATACAATATAAACGCAGGATCGGTCAAAGAATGTATCGAAGCAATGACAGCAAACAGTATTAATTCTGCGCCTATTGCTGAGTCAGTACAAAATGCAATATCTCAAATGGGACTTGACATAAAACAGGCTGAGGTATACCGCCATTCACTGGATTCTGTGGTGCAGTTCGTTGTTTCTCAAAGATGTAATCTTTCAGGTAAAATAGATCTGCATACCGATGTTGATGTAAGCGCTCTTGACCTTATCAAAAATGCAAGAGATATGATTCTTTTCAGCAGAGCTGTTCAGCACGCTGCCAAAGACACGCTGTTTGAAATTGAAAAAGAAGTTATCGCAATTGACCGCAAAAACGAAGCTCTTGACAATGCCAAAACCGCAAAGCAAGAAAGCACGTCTGATAGGGTTGACGATATACTCCAAGACCTTATAAAGCTTAAGTTTTCGCAAGAACAGATACTTGCATTAAAACAGGCTGTGGTGGCAGCTGCACAAAATGGTGAACATAACATACGGCATTGGGTAAGCGTCCGATATTCGCCCGACGAACTGCGGCATATATCATCTTTATTATCTGATTACTATGCTCAGAGTGTCATTGAGCAAACACTCGATCCAAAGGGCATACTCAATGATTACTATACATATGTAAATGAGCTCAATGGTCGGCTGAAGCTGTCAGATATGTTCTCTCACCATGATTATAGTGATGAACAAAAAGCCATGCTGCAGCAGGGTTTTTCTGAGGGAATTTCTATTACTGTTCTTAACGAGGTCGATGAACGGCTAACTGTAGACGAGATAAAAACATTCTTTGAGATGTTTCATCAGGCAGTTGACGGACAGATAGATCCACATGATGTTCAGATATATCTTGATAAGGCTGTAATAGAGCATTCAAAGAAGAACGTTCAAGCGGTTGAAGCTCAGGATAACTCTGTTGACACAAATTCAATTGGAATTGTCAAGGGTGAAAAATCATTTGCTGAACAGGTCGATGATGTACTTGCAGGAAACGCGAACCGATACAATGACTTGAAAGTATGTGATACACCTCAAATATTGCTTGACGTTGGCTGTGAGCAACTTCCAATGTTTTATACGAAACGGCATTTGCATGACGCTCTCAAGCCGAAAGGAAATACAGGTGAAAGCATACATTACCACGGATTGAACGCAGAACAAATCAAAAAAATGCCCATGTTACTTGAAAATCCCGTGATTATATATGATTCCCTTTCGAGAAATGATAGCATAATAATCGTAACATCTGAACTTGACAACGAAAAAATGCCTATCATTGCTGCTATAAAGCCAAATGGCAAAGCTAAATATGATTTAGAATTGGTCGAATCCAACTTTGTAATGAGTTTTCATGGCAGAAACAATTTTGAAAATCAAATTAATCGTGCCGTAGAACAAAACAAAGTTCTTTATTACAACAAAGAAAAAAGCCAAGAACTGTTCAGTGTGCTTGGGCTACAATTGTCCAAGGGCTTAAACATTCTTGACTCTAATATTATTATACACCAAAGTCGCAATATTGTCAAGGGTACGCAGCAGGAAAATATTGAATACAAGAATAATTCTGTTACTCAACAGGACAAAAAAATAGAACCATCAAGAATTATAGGTTTGGCTGAAAACCAGCTACGCCCTGCTGTTCCTAATAGCTCTACAAGCAGTATAACAGACTCCTCTGGAGTTGTCAAGAGTGAAAAAACATTTGCTGAACAGATAAATGATGTTTTAAATGGCGTATTCCCAAAATACTCAAATCTAAAGGTTTGTGATACACCACAAATTCTTGTGGATATCGGCTGTGATCGGCTTCCTATGTTGTATACGCAAAGGCATTTAAAAGACGCTCTACATGAAAAATCCCCGAACAATGCACATTGGCACGGCTTAACACTGGAACAGATATGTAATATCCCACATCTTTTAGAAAGCCCTGCCATAATAATGGACTCACTTTCTCCAAACAAAAGTGCTGATAAAAGTATAGTAATTTGTTTAAATAACGTTGATAATGATAATGCACCGATAATCGTAAGTGTTAAACCAAATGGGCAAGGCATTTATGAAATGGAAAATGTATCATCAAACTTTATCACAAGTATTTATGGAAAAGAAAATGGGTTTGCAAACTATGTTGAACGTGCTGCAAAATCAAATAATATTCTGTTTTGGGACAAAGAAAAAAGCCAAGCACTGTTCTCGTGTCAAAGGCTCCAATTGCCTGAGGCGATAAACAATCTTGACTCTAATATTATTATACACCAAAGTCGCAATATTGTCAAGAGTAAGCAACAAGAAAATAGTGCCGATATAAGTTCAAATGATGTTAAATCATTCACTACTTTATCCGAGCCTACGATAACCTGTGAATGGAGCGAAAGCAACTACTTTGAGGACGGCAAGACCTACAGTGTTGCAGAATTTGACTCGCTCATGGAACAGGCTGACAGTGAAATGGTGGCAGGAGCAAAGGCTGCAATAGAGAAGTACGGTTCAGCAAAAGCATGGTATGAAGCAGACGCTGATGACGAATTCTCACAGTTTATGGGCTATGATAAGGTCAAGTTTACTATCAATATGCCTGACGGACAAACGATCACTGAACGCCAGGACGCAGGTGACGGATACGGCGGCGTTATTGATTTTCTGAAAAGATACTCAATTTACAGCTCGATCATACCTGAGCTTGAAGCTGCAAAAGCCGCACATATGGCAGACCTGGTCAATGAAGTGCCTACACCTACAAATGAAACACAGCCTGAAATAGACAAGCTTTTGGGCAGGCTTAAGCTTGATTGTGATTACTATCTGAAAACAGGTGCAGAAAAGCACTTGTGGGCAGAAACAGTTGAAAAACAGATAGCTAAGATCAATGAGCTGTATGAGAAAATGCCTGAAAACGCCTACTTCACCAGAGAACAGATTGATGATTATGAAAAGAAAATGCTGGCAATCAAAAATGGCGAGGTCGAAAAACCTATACCATATGAAACGCCTACAATTGCTAATAATGTTCTGTCTGAAGAAAAAAAGACAACACCGCCTGTTTCTGAAAGCGTTCCTATATCTGTTACATCTGATGAACAGATTTCACTCTTTGAAACACCCCCTGCTTCTGAAACCGTCACTATACCTGATAAAGATGTCAAAACCGAAAAGGTAGAAAAGCCAAAGAAAAATGTCAAGGCAAGCACATACCACTTTGACCCTGACAATGTTGTTGTGGGCGGAGCTGCTGCTCGATGTGACGCAAATATAGCTGCTATTGAAACATTGCTGAAAATAGAGAGTGAAAAGCGGCTTGCGACACCTGAAGAACAGAAGATAATGGCTAGATACTCAGGTTGGGGCGGAACTGCTCAAGCTTTTGTTGCAGATAATGAGAATGTTTCTGCTGACAGTTGGGGAGCAAGGCAGACTCGCTTAAGAGAGCTTCTGACCGCTGATGAGTATGGTGCTGCAAGATCATCAACACTGACAAGCTTCTATACGCCGCCAGAAGTCATAGACAGCGTATATCTTGCTTTGGAAAGATTTCAATTTGAGGGTGGAAACATCCTAGAGCCTAGCATGGGCGTTGGAAACTTTTTTGCAAAAATGCCTGATGAAATGAGGGCAGATTCAAAACTTTACGGAGTTGAGCTTGACAGCATTTCAGGACGAATAGCCAAGCAGCTCTACCCTGAGGATAATATCCAGATAAAAGGTTTTGAAAAAACAACATTCAAGAATAACAGCTTTGATGTGGTCATAGGTAATATACCTTTTGGAGATTATGGCATTGCGGACAAATCCTATGACAAATACCACTTCAAAATTCATGACTATTTCGCCGCAAAAGCAGTAGATAAGGTAAAACCTGGAGGAATTGTTGCCATTGTGACTTCAAAATTCACAATGGACAAGAAAAATGATAAAGCAAGAAAGTATCTTGCCGAACGCTGTGACCTTTTAGGCGCAGTAAGACTTCCCTCTGGAACGTTTAAAGACGCAGACAGTGTTACAACAGATATTATCTTTCTGAAAAAAAGAACAACAATGACATCTGTTATACCAGACTGGGTACACGTTTCAGAAACAGCCAACGGCATTCCTTGCAATCAATATTTTGTGGATAACCCTGATATGGTACTTGGTACTATGGCGTGGGACGAGCGTATGCGAGGAAAATATGGTGCAGACAGCAAGGTAACGACCTGCTATGCAAACAGTGACACTCCCCTTGCACAGCAGCTCATAAATGCCATTTCAAAAATAGACGGCGTTATTGATACTGTGGAAACTGAGCTTGACAATGGGACAGCTGAGATACTCCCTGCTGATCCAACTGTCAGGAACTTCACTCATACCATTGTTGACGGAGATCTTTATTTCCGTGAAAATGAAGTAATGGTCAAGGTCACAGAAACAGGCAAATCGCTTGAACGCATGAAAGGGCTTCATACTCTAAGGCAAGCAACTATGGAGCTTATCAATGCCCAGGCTGACGGCTGCACTGATGAACAGCTTGCAGAGCTTCAGAAGAAGCTCAACAGCACATATGACAATTTCAGAACAAAGTTCGGAAACATTACGGACAGCGCCAATTCACGCTGCTTTTCTAATGATGATGACTACAATACTTTAGCAGCACTTGAAGTTGTCAACGTGGAAAATAAGACAGTTGAAAAGGCTGCAATATTCACAAAGAGAACGATACTTCCAGATATTCCAGTTTCAAAAGTTGATACAGCACTAGAAGCACTTCAAGTGTCAATGGACAGATTGGGCAAGGTCGATATTATCTATATGTCACAGCTCACAGACACTACGCCTGAAAAGGTTATTGCTGACCTTGGTAATGAAATATTCAGAGATCCTGCCAAAGTTAAAGACAATGACCCATATTCAGGCTATACGGAGTCATCTGAATATCTGTCAGGCAATATTCGTGATAAGCTGAGAATAGCCAGAGATCATGCGGAACATATCGACAGCAGCTACAACAAAAACGTAGAAGCACTGATGAAAGTTGTGCCAAAAGACCTTGAAGCCAGCGAGATATCCGTAAGGATCGGCGCTAACTGGATCGATGTTGCAGATTATAATAAGTTTCTAAATGAGTATGCACACGCAAACACCTATTACTACCCTGTCACAAGAACAAAGCTTGGAGAATACAAAATAGAGGGTAAAACATCTGATCGCTCAGTTGCTGCCACTGAAACATTCGGAACATCAAGAATGAACAGCTATCAGATATTTGAAAATCTTCTTAATCAGCGTGATATTTTAGTTCGTGACAGACGAGAGGAGGGCGATAAGGTATGGTACGAGATAAACACTAAAGAAACACAGATTGCAAAAGAGAAAGCTCGACTAATGAAAGAAGCGTTCAGAACTTGGCTGTGGGAAGATATGGGCAGGCGTGAAAAATACGTTGCAAAGTACAACTATCTGTTCAATTCCATAAGGGGCAGAGAGTATGACGGCTCACATCAAACCTTTCCAGGCATGAACACATCAATAACGCTGCGGAAGCACCAATCAAACGCCATAATGCGTGCAAAGCTTGGTGGAAACACGCTATTTGCACATGAAGTTGGTGCAGGAAAAAGCTTTGAAATGGTTGCAACTGTAATGGAGAAGAAACGTCTTGGTCTTATAAACAAAGCCTGCGTAGTTGTACCAAAGCACCTTACGCTGCAAATGGCGAGTGAGTGGCTGCGGCTATATCCAAATGCAAAACTGCTTGTGGCAAAACCTGAAGACTTTACCAAAGCCAATAGAAAGCGTTTTATTGCAAGATGTGTTACAGGTGACTATGACGCCGTGATAATGTCATTTACTCAGTTTGAAAGAATACCTATGTCGGACGAATATAAAGAGCAGTTCATGCAAAAAGAACTTCACGATATCATGAGTGCGATATCCGAAGCAGGGAGAAAGGATAAATCATCAGTAAAAGCCCTTGAACGTCAGAAGAAAAACATAGAGGAAAGGCTTGAAAAGCTGCTTTCTTCTCCAAAAGACTCATCATTGTGTTTTGAAAAGCTCGGCTTTGACTATCTAGTGTGCGATGAAGCACATAACTATAAGAACTGCTTTGTTTCTACAAAAATGTCAAATGTGGCAGGC
>OCPS01002608.1_pt1 | contig 11671 bp, 4 predicted proteins | sample 1538651 | NCBI WGS metagenome assembly OCPS01 (sample SAMN04571715, study PRJEB22368) | human gut metagenome | biome: human gut; material: stool | host: Homo sapiens | place: Luxembourg | collected 2012-09-21 | reverse complement strand
GCGCCGTTCGAGGCGAGCGGGGCGGCACCGGCCGCCTGGCCGTCGTCCGCGGTGCCCGCGGGCTTCGGGGAGGCCGCGGGCTTGGACGTGTCCGGCGTCTTGCCGGGGTCGCCCTGGCCGTCGCCCCCGGCGTTGCTCCCGCCGCCGTTGCCCGGATCGGTGGCGGAGGAGCCGCCGTTGGCCTGGTATTCGAACGTCCAGGTGACGGCCGTCCCGCCCTTGGAGGCGGTGAACACGAGCTTCGAACCGGATTCGGTCTTGTCGAGCTTCCAGTCGGATGGAACGTCGGAGATCCTGACCTTGGCGCCGGCGGCGACCTTGTAGGCGCCGTCCCTGGTCGGGTCGAACCCGGCGATCGGCTTGCCGTCCGCCGTCGCGGCCACGTTCTTCAACGCGTCCGTGCCGGGGTCCGCCGGCTTGTCCGGATCGGTCGCGGAATCGTTCTTGAACGTCCAGGTGACGACGGGCGTGCCGTACTTCGACGCGGTGAACACGACCGTGCCGGCCGGCTGCTCCGCCTTGCCGTCGAGCTTCCAGTCGTCGGGCATGTCGACGATATTCACTTGGGTGCCGGCGGGAATGGTCCATGTGCCGGTCTTCGTCGGGTCGAACCCCTGGACCGGTTTGCCGTCGGCCGTGGCGGTCACGTTCTTCAGCTCGGCCGCGTACGCGCCGGCGTCCGGCAGGCCGGATCCGTCGTCGTACGCGAACGCCCATTCGAGTAACCGGTACATGAAGTCCGTGAATATGCTCGGGCGTGAACACCTGGCCCGCTTCGGATTTCGTCTTGTAATGGTTGAACTCGTTGAAGAAGATGCCCATGACCGCAAACCAATGGAAACAAGCCCTATTCAGCCACTCCGAGGGAGAGAACACAAGGACAAGCGCCAGCACAGAATATCCTCAGCAGTACAGTGCGCGGCAGCGGAAAACGAATTGGAGGAATCGAGGCCGTCAAAGTGGACATGGACGAAACTGGCGTTAGCGGATTCTTCTGCTCGTCATCGTTCTGATTGGACAGTGTCGCCGACCGTATTATCAATGAGGACCGTCAGTCCGCTTTCGTTGAATTTGTCGTAGTTTTCAATGTCGTAATTCATCTGCAATTCCAGCCAGTATTCCGGTGATGTGCCCAACACGTAGGCGAGATGGTATGCGAGGCTTGTGGTGATGCGTCTTTTCCCGCGTATTATTCCACTGATGGTGGTTTGTGGCAGGTTCATGGCTTTCGCCAGACGGTACATGGTGATGTTGTTTGGTTGCAGGTATTGGTGTAGCAGCACGTCGCCTGGGAGTGGCGCATGGCCCACATCGTTCATAGCCAGACCCTTTCACGCAATTCACTGACTTTTTTCTGATAGTAACAAAAGAAGCTACCGTTTTGCTTCGGTATGTGGGAATACGGTTTTGCCCGCCTCTCCCCTGTTTCGGGTCGAAGGCGGGCAAAACACGTTTGGTGCGGTGAGAATCAGTCCTCGACTGCATGCCATCCATCGGCATGCTTGGCGGAACGTACACGCACGAGCACGCAGCCAGCACCGGCGATGGTCATGATCGCCGCCAGCGTGGCGATTGCGGTGGTGTCCGATCCGGTGGAGGCCAGACCATTGTTCGTCACACCTGCAGCCTGCTTCTTGGCCTGTTCGGCCTTCTGCTTCTTGGCTTCGGCATCCTTCTTGGCTTGGTCGGCCTTCTTCTGGGCTTCCTGCTGCTTCTTGGCTTCCTCCTCGGCCTTCTTCTGGGCTTCGGCTTCGGCCTTCTTGGCGGCGGCGAGCTCCTTGTCGGACGCCTGCTTGTCGGCGAGCTTGGCGTCATAGTCGGCCTTGGCTTTCTCGTATGCCTTGTCGGCCTCATCCTTGGCCTTGTTCGCCTCGTCGAGCTTCGCCTGGGCGTCGGCCAGCTTCGCGTTCGCCTTCTTGAGGTTCTCCTCGGCGTTCTGCAGACGCTTGATGGTGTTCTGGGCGTCGTTGAGCTTGCCGGTGGCCGTGTTGAGGTCGTCCTTCGCCTTCGCGTATGCGGCCTTGGCGTCGGCGATGGCCTCGTCGGCGGCCTTGACCTGCTTGGCGGCGGCTTCAACCTTCGCGTCGGAAACGGTCTTGGCGTCGAGCGCGGCCTGCTTGGCCTTCTCGGCCTCGGCCTTGGCTGCCTTGGCGGCGGCCAGGTCGGTTGCGGCCTTCGTCTTGTCCGTGTTCGCCTGCTTGATCGCGGCTTCCGCATCCGTCTTGTTCTTGGCGGCGGTCTGGGTCAGCTTGTCGGCGGTATCGATCTTCGCCTGTGCGGCGGCGACTGCCGTGTTCGCCTTGTCCACTGCCGTCTGGGCTGCGGTCTGGGCGTCGGTGGCGGCGTCGGCTCCGGACCGGGCTTCCTTGGTGGCCTGCTGGGCGGCGGAATAAGCCGCGTTCTTATCGGCTTGATCCTTCCTGGCTTCCTCCAACGCCTTGGCCTTGTCCTCGTTCGCCTTCACGGCCTCGTCATACGCTTTCTGCGCCTCGTCGGCGGCAGCCTGCAAATCCCTGGCCTTCTGCGCGGCCTGCCGGGCTTCCTCAGCGGCCTTCCGTGCGGACTGCTGGGCGGCGGCCAGCGCCTTGGCCGCATCGGAAGCGTCCTGTGCGGCCTGCTTGCTCTTGGACAATGCGGTCTGGTATGCGGCGTCGGCTCCGGTCAGGGAATCACGGTAGGCAGTCAAATCAGTCAGGTATGCGTCAACGTTCATGATGCGGCCCGCGTCGGAGCCGATTCCGTTAGCGTTTTCGGTGAACAGCTGACTATGGGTGTTCCCGCCGATACCCGTGATGTTGCCGTTCTGGCTGACGCCGAAACCGGTGAGGGTCAAATCGGGGTTGACCAGCGTGGTGTAATGGCCATAAGCGCAGGGTTTGACGGGCTTGCCGTCCGAGGCCTTGCAATCCAGGACACCGTCGGACATGTCCTTCTCATACATGGACTTCTCCGTGTCGTACCAGCCCTTAAAGGGATCAGTGTAACCCCAGGCGAGGTTTTCGCTGGCGGGGAATTGAAGTGGATGGTTCACGTTGTTGTTGGCATAATCCGCATCCGCCATGGCCTGTGCCATCAGGGTGTCACTGACCTTGAGGGGCTGCAGGCCTTCCTTCGCGCGAAGCTGATTGGCTTCCTGGATGAACTTCAGGGCCTCGATCATGTTGTCCAACGTGGTCGCATCACCCTTGGCACCATTATGAATGGCGTCAAGATACTCGGTGACGGTCGGATCGGTGAGAACCTTGACTGCCTGAGAGGCACCCTTGTCGCCGAAGTAGGCCACTGCGCCCTGAGACAGCTTGTCCTGAGCCTCGTCTGCCGCTTCCTTCTTGGCGTCGGCCTCGCTCTTGGCATCGGCGGCGGCCTGCTGCTTCGCCTCGGCGTTGGAAGAGGAGTCGGACACCGCCTTGTCGGCATCCTTCTGCGCCTGTTCCGCCTTCTGCTGGGCGGTGGCGGCGTCGGCTGCGGCCTTCTTCGCCGCTTTGAGCTTCGCGGCCAGGTCGGAAAGACCTCCATCATCCTTGGACAATTGCTCGACCTTGGCATCGGCCTTCCGCTTGGCTTCAAGCGCCTTGGCCTCGGCCTGCCTGGCCGCATCCAGCTTGGCTTGCGCGACGTTCACCGCCTCGTCGGCCTTCGTCTTGTCGCCGGTCGCCGTGGCCTGCTGCTGCTTGGCCGCGGCCAGCTCCTTCTCGGCGGCGGCCTTGTCGGCCGCGGCCTTCTTTGCGTCCGCGTCGGCCCGGCCGGCCTTCTTCTGCGCATCACTGATGGCGGTATCTGCGTCATCGGCCTTCTTCTGCGCGTCCGTGGCCTGCTTGTCGGCCGCATCAATATCGGTCTGGGCCTTGTCGGCGTCCTTCTGATGGGAGGCGGATTCGGCGGAGGCCTCATCCTTCGCGGTCTGTGCGGTCCGCTTGTCGGCTTCTGCCTTCGACTGGTCATCGGAGGCCTGCCGCATGGCCTTGCTGGCGTCATTGATGGCGTTGGACGCGTCGTTCGCGGCCTGCTGGGCGGCGGCGATCTTGTCGGCCGTGCCGGTCGCATCCTGTGCGGCCTGCTGCTGGGCCTTATTGGCGTCGTCGTAGTTCGCCTGCGCCTGCTGCTGGTTGTTTGCGGCTGTCTGCTGCTGGGCGGCGGCGGCGTCGAGGTTCTGCTTGGCGGTGTCCAGTGCGGCTGCGGCGGCGTCGGCCTTGGCCTGTGCTTCGGTCACGCCGGTCGGGGATGCCTGTGCGATGGCCTGGTTGGCTTCGGTGGTGCTCTGCTGTGCCTGCTGGATGCTGTCTTGGGCCTGTGTGATTGCCTGATTGGTTTGGTCGCCGGTGGTTGTGGTTTCGTCGGCCATTGCGACTGCCGGAGCGGCAAGGGTTGCCATCACGGCGGTGGTTGCCACTGTGATCTTGGTGATGCCGTGTGTCATGGGGAGTTTCTTCTTTCTCGTGTATGTGTCTTCCTTTTCGGGTTTACCCCGATGTCGGGAGATTACGTGTTTTTGTTTCACAAACATATAGTAACACCTTTTTTTACTAACGCAAATTGTCACTATCATGTGTCTGTGGCAAACCTATATGATGACCCACGGCACGCCGACTGCGACAAAGCGAAAATCCGACAGCCAATATCCCCGTCACGGTGACGCCCGAAACAAAAGCCGCCTTTTTTACGTCCCCCGTGGCATCTCCGGGCAAGGGGGCCTGATCGGGCATGCTGTTGCGCTCCCCCGTGACAAGCAGTCGCAGCGTATTGCCCTGCCCCGTACAGGTGAGGAGCGTGACCTCGTCCTTCCCCTTATGGACACGCAACGATTTCGTGTCGGTAGGAGAGACGATGCGTTTGCTGGTGACTCGATAGGCGAGCGTGTTACCCATGACCTTGATATAGAACGGGTCGCCGTCTTCGAGTTCACCGAGCCGGGTGAACAGGGTCGCGCCTTTCAGATTCGAATGACCGGTGATTACGGCGCGCGTATTCTTGCCACCGATAGGCAGACTGGTGCCCGCCAGATGGCCGGCCGCATGTTCGAGCACATCTTGACCCGCTCCGTGGAGGATGGGCATGTCGACGCTGATCTTCGGAATCAGAATCTCACCCATGGCATCCAACCCATTCACGGACAGTTGACGCCGGTATTCGGCATCGCCCTCGAAATTGCCCTCGGTCTTCCCATCGAACACAGGTTCGCCTATCTGTGGCTGACCGCCTTCATAAAGACGCTGATTATATGCGATGGCAGATTGGATGACGCTTTGACGGGAGGATTCCGGAAACAGCGCGGCCGTCTGGCTGACGGATCGCGCCTGCTCGTCAACGGCGCGGTCGCCGAGCGTCTGCTGGATGCGGGGCATGGCGACAAGCACCATGCCCGCGATCAGGCAGATGACTGCGGCGACCGCGTAGATCCGGGAATGGCGGACGAGCCGGCGGGCGCGATTGTCGCGCGCCCGCTTGTCGCGGACCGCATCCGCGACGCTCTCCCACACGTCGGTTTCGGCCGCTGCCGTCACTTCGCGTGCTTTCCGCCGGTGATCGGCATGTGCTTACCGGTGCGCTTGGTTGCGGCCATGCGCATGCGTAGCATCGGCATCATCACGCCGAGCGCGATCAGCATGAGCGCGAATCCGGCGTACAGCCAGATGGTCGGCACCTGGGCCTGTCCGCCCGTGAACGGCAGGGTGGTCAGGCTCGGCTCCCACTGGGCGTACACGGTGGTGCTGCCTTCGGCGGGCAGTGTGACCTTGCCTTCGCCCGGCTGCAGGAAAGTGCTCCCTGCGGGCGGGTTCTTCTCCGTGCTCCATCCGACGAACCGGTAGCCGGGTCGGGTGATCTTCGGCTCCTTCGCGTCACCGGGGATGGTGACGGTGGAGAAGGCGTCGCCGGTCACGTCATCGACATGGCCGATGCCGCCGTTCGGGTTGAACTTCAGGCTGGCACCGTTGATTTTCCACTGCGCGTAGAGCACGGAGGTGTTCTTCGGCGTGGACTTGTCGTTGGCCGTCAGCACGTAGTCGGCTCCCGTGGCGTATGCCTTGCCCTTGCCGTCGGCCTGCGTGTTCCAGCCGGAGAATGTGTAACCAGGACGGTCGAACGGGTTCGTGATGGTCTTCACGGTCTGGTCGACAACACCGTCCACCGTCTTGGTTTCCGAGCCGACGGTTCCGATGTTGCTGTTGTACACCAGGTGTGCGGGGTCGGCCTTCCATTGGGCCCACACGGTGGTGGTTCTCGGTTCAAGCGTGTGTTTGTCGCCCGGTTGCAGGCTTGGGTCGCCGCGTTTGCTGGTGCTCCAGCCGGTGAACGTGTAGCCTGGACGGTCGAAGCTGTTCTGGCTGATGGTCACCGTGTCGCCGGTGTTGCCGGTGGTGTCGGGTGTGCTGCCTGTGGTGTTCGGCCAGTCGTTGCGGTACTGGATGGTTGCCGGGTTTGCCTTCCAGATGGCGTACAGGTCGTTGCCTGCTGGCTTCATCACGTACTGGCTGACGCCGTTCTTGCCTTCGCCGTATGCGGTGCCGGAACCGTCCTTGGCGGTGTCCCAACGAACGAACGTGTATCCGTCGCGGGTGAAACCATTGGCGTTTGTGGTCAGTTCGTCACCGGTCTTGCCGGATTGTGCCGCCGTGTTGCCTCCGGTTGCGCCGTTGCCGTGATAGGTGAGGGTTTGCGCGTTACCGGCCCAGCAGGCATATAGGGTGCTGGAACCACGCAACGTCCACTCGCTGTTAGGTTTCACTGCATTGCCCTTGCAGTCGGCCTGAGTGTTCCACGTGACGAACGTGTAGCCGTCGCGGGTGAATCCGTTGTCGCGCACGTTGATCTTCTCGTCGGTCTTGCCAGTCTGCGGGTCGGTCTTGCCGCCGGTCGCCCCGTTGCCGTCGTAGGTGAGGCCGGCCTGGCCGGGCGTCCACTGCGCGTACAGGGTGAGCGTGCCGTTCGCCGTCCACCTGGCTCCCGGCGCGTACCTGGCGCCGCTCCCGTCCGGGCTGGTGGCCCAGCCGGCGAACGTGTACCCGTCGATCGTCCAGCCGTTCTGGCCGATGGTCGGCGTGTCTCCGGTGTGGCCATCCCAGTTGGGGGTGCCCTGGCCTCCCGTGGTCTTGCCCGCGGGCGGGTTCGGATTGTAGCGGATGTGGGCCTCGTTGGCCGACCATTGGGCGACCATGGTGACGATCCCGTTCGGCTGCGTGGTCAGGTTCGTGACCCACTGGCCGTCGCCGTACGCCTGCTGGTTGTCGGCGCGCTTCCACCCGGCGAACGTGTACCCGTCGCGGACGAACCCGTTCCGGCGCAGGTTCTGGCCGATGTTGTATTGGAACGCCTGATCCGGGGTGTTGCCGCCGGTCGCCCCGTTGCCGGTGAATCTGACGGTGTACCCGTTGCCGACCCAGTGCGCGTACACGGTCACGTTGTTGGTGAGCGGCGTGTTGAAATCGTATTTGTTTCCGCCGTTCGGGGCCGTGTACCAGCCGTCGAACCGGTAGCCGGGAATCTTGCCCGTGTCGCCGGCCGCCCAACCGGATTTGTCGGCGGCGGCCGTGTCGTAGGGCACGGTCTGCGATGCGGGCGTGCCGGGCGCGTTGCTGCCGGCGGGCGCGTTCACGCTGTACGACAGGGTGGGGTTGATGGCCCACAATGCGTATACGGTCTTCGCCCTGGCGGGCATGACGATCTCCGTCCTGACGTTCGCGTTCAGCGTGTTCCGGTCCATGGTGTCGCCGACGGGCACGTCCCTGTCGTTGGCGTCCGTGTTCGCGCTCCAACCGTAGAACGTGCGGTTGGTCCTGCTGATCTGGCTGGAATCCCAGCAGTCGGAGTCGGCCTTCGCGGTCGCCAAAGTGATCCTGGTGCCGGCCGGATAGTAGACCTGGCAGCCGGATACGGCGCCCGTCGTGGCGATGGTCTCCACGCGCACGGAACCGTCGGATCGGGTGATCGTCCGCTGGCTGGTCCCGTCATCCTGTCTGGCGGTCGTGTCGGTCGGCACCCTGCGGTCGTCCGCGATGGTTCCGGATTCCGGTCCGGCGCTCTTGTCGGCCGCAAGCCTGACCGTGCCATCCGTCCCGGATGCGGCGGTTTCGGTCCTGCCCGTCTCGGTGCGCGAGGGCACTTGGCCGGTTCCGCCGTTCCCGTCGTAGCCGAGCCTGTAGGAGAGGCGGAAGCTCAGGTCGTCGATGATGCTGTCCGCGCGCGCATCCGCTCCGTCCCGGTCGAAGCCCTTGTAGGCGATCATGGTCTTGGTCTGGCCGGCTGGGATGACGACCGTGCCCTCGTAGGATTCCCAATCGTCGGAATGATCCCACGGATCGTGGCCGCCCTCGGTGGCGTCCATGGAATCGGAGTGCGTGTAGGCGACGGTTCCCACATCGCCGGTCTTGTCCCCGTACTTCTGGCCGGTCTTGGAGACCGTGGTGCGGGTCAGTTTGACTGGGGTGAGATGATCCTTGTCGGGGCCGGTGAGCAGGGTCACGCCGCCCGCGTTGCCTTTGGAGCGGCCGGAGTGGCGGATGCTGAACGTGTAGCTGGCGCCGGGCGTCGTGTTCACGGTCTGGGCGACGGTACGGCCCGCATGCACGTCGGCGGCCGTGTTCCCGTCCCTCTCCCGGTGTAGTTCGAAGTTCTGGTTGCCGCCGGTGGCGTCCACGTCCTGCCAAGCGAACGTGGCGGCGGTCAGGCCGCCGGCCTTCACGCCCGTCTGTCCGGCCATGGCCTGCGCGTAGGAGCGGATCATGCCCTTATTGGGCGTCACATACACCCAGGGCAGGCCCTGCCCCTCCTTGGCGATCGTCCACTTCGGGGTGTCGAACCCGCCGTTCACGGCCAGCTCGTCGCCCGCGGCCCTGGAGGCGATGGTCTCCACCTTGGCGTCCGGAGCCTTGAACGCGGCCGGCTGCGTGGAATCCGCCTTCGAACTGGAGGGCACCTTGCCCTTGTCGTTCTTCTTTAGATCATGCACCGTCAGGCCGGAAGCGGTTTTGTCAGCCGCGAGTCCGACACTGCCCGTGGTCTTGGACTTGGCGGGCTGTACGGTGTTCTCCTTGCCGTATTGATTGGATGGCACGCTGCCGGTCGCGTCCGAAGAATTCTTGTCGTAAGAGAGCTTGTACGCCTTGTCGAAGCTTAGGTCGTCGACGCAGTTGCCTTCGGCGGTGAAGTCGAGGCCCTGGCCGTTGGAGTCCCTGACGCTCCTGAACGTGAAGCGGGTCGTGGTCGAGGTGGCGAGGTAGTCGCCGGTATAGGTCTCCCACTTGCCGTCCTGCGCGGTGCCGTGCGTGGTGATCGTGGTGCCGACGCTGCCGGTCTTGTCCGACCCGTTGGATGTGGTGCGGGTCGCCTGCTGTGCGACGGTCTTGCCGGGTTCGCCGATCATGACCTGCATGCTGTCGTCCTGGCCCGCGTTGCGGGACGCGTGCTTGAGGCTCCACTTGTACACGACGCCGGGCGTGGTGGCGATGTCCTGGTAGATGTACTTGCCTCGCTTGGCTGCGGCGATCTCGCCCCACACGTTGCCCGCGTTGGTCGGATACGGGGTGTGGTTGCGGCGCTGCACCTCGACGGTGTCGGCACCGGCGGTGGCGTCGTTGGATTTCCAGCCGAACTTGCCGGAATCCCAGTTGTCGAGCTTGCTGTGCAGCGGGTTGCCGATGATGCCGGTCTTCGCGCTGATTATGGCGAGGTAGGTTGTGTCGCCGTAGACCCTCTGGTTCTCGTTGATGATCTCGTTGCCGCGATAATCGAACGTGCCGTTCACCAGATGGTCCGGCAGATTCGACGTATTATCCGCCACCGTCTTCACGTTTCCGGTAGTCTTCGATTCGGCGGGCTCGACGGCGTTCTCCTTGCCGCGCTGATTCGACGGGACCTTGCCGGTCGCGTCGGACGCGTTCTTGTCGTAGGTCAACTTGTAGGAACGGGAGAATTCGATGTCGTCCACGAGATTGCCGACGTTGTTGCCGGACAGGGTCTCATACTCTTTGAACCCTTCGAGGCTCTTGAACATGAATACCGTGTTCTTCTGTCCTTCGGGCACCTGGTAATAGCCTTCGTACGTCTCCCACTGGCTGCCATGGTCTCGGGGATCGGTGTTGGATACCTTTGTGGTGATGGTCGTGGACTTCCCGCCCACCTTGTCGCCATGGCCGTTAGAGGTGACGCGGGTCATCTCCACAGGCGTCGCGTGGGCCGTGTCGGAGCCCACGAGGACCTGCATCTTGTCGGCATGGGAGGATTGGCGGCTGGCGTGCTTCAACCGGATCTTGTACAGCACGCCGCCATCGCCGGTGGACACGTTCTGGTAGAGGCTGGTGTTGTCCTGTTGGGCGACGATCTCCGCATACGTGTTCTTGGTGTTGCGATCCTGCTGCAATTCGACCCTTGAACCGTTCTCGGTACTGGACCATGCGAACCTGGAAGAGTCGAAACCGGGGATCTGCCCGATCTTTCCGTACTTGGAAAGATCGGTGACGGACATGTTGTGCCAAAGCGTGCCGTCATCCGATTTGAGGAACGTGCGCAGATCGGCATAGGTTCCCTGCTCGTTCTCCTGAATGTCGGAGAACGAGGGGTAGGAGAAATCGCCATTAGCGAGGGAACCGTACCGGACGTTCTCGTCCGCGACTGTCTTCACGGTTCCCGTGGTCCTGGCCTTGGTCTGCCTGACGGTGTCGGTGGTCTCGTCGGACGGGACCTTGCCGGTCGCATCCGACGCGTTCTTGTCGTAGGACAGCTTGTAGGCGCGGGCGAAGGTCACATCATCCAGAAGATTGCCCTTGGTGGGGTCGAGATAGTTGACGGCCTTGAAACCGAACCGGGTAGTGGTCTGCCCGTCCGGGATGACGTAGTAGCCCTCATAGGTCTCCCACTGGTCGGAATGATGCCAGCGGTTCTCGTTCGTGACCCTCGTGCCGATGGTCTTGGACTTCTCGCCGACCTTGTCGCCGGCCTTGCCGTTCGCGGCCACTCGGGTCATCTCGATGGGTGTGCCGTTGATGACGACCTGCATCTGGTCGACGTTGTCCTTGCACAGGCTGGTGTGCTTCAACCGGATCTTGTACAGTGTGCCGGGGATGGTGGCGAGGTTCTGGTAGATGGTGCGTCCGGGTTCGGAGGCGACCATTTCCGCGTAGGTGTTGCCGTCCATGCTGTCCTGTTGGAGTTCGACCGCTTCCGCGCGGTCCTTCAATCCGCCTTGGTCGTGGCCGCCTTTCTGGTCGGTCTTCCATGCAAATTTGGACTGGTCGAAACCGGGCCAGTCCACCCAGGAGGCGAGATCGGCGTCGGAGTGTTTCGCGTTCCTCATGTACTGGCCGTTGTTCGGGTCGACGCTTGTGTATGCGTTCGTCATGTAGCTTGGCGCGTCAACGGTCTTCCATCCGCCGTCGGGCAGGTAGTCGAATCCGCCGTTGACGAGCTCCCTTGGATACGTCGTGGCGGCCGATGCCGTCAGGCTCGTGATGGTCTTGCCGATGTCGGGCATGCGGATCTCGTCCGCGTTCGCGGTGCCCGCCATCAGGAGCCCGCCTCCCAGGAGGGTGCCCGCGGACAACAGTCCCGCGACCGCCCGTTTCAACCATGCGTGCATGTGTGTTTTTCCTTCCCCGCCCCTTGACTGTCCGTGACGGATGGACCAGGACCCGCACGAACCCCTTGCGGCGAGCCGGATAAAAAAGAATCATTCGGTGAT
>OCPS01002603.1_pt1 | contig 11681 bp, 18 predicted proteins | sample 1538651 | NCBI WGS metagenome assembly OCPS01 (sample SAMN04571715, study PRJEB22368) | human gut metagenome | biome: human gut; material: stool | host: Homo sapiens | place: Luxembourg | collected 2012-09-21 | reverse complement strand
GTTGTTTCTAATAAAGCTGTTAAACGAGCTGATTTTCTAAATGAATTTAGAAACATTCCTCCTGCTCTGATCGGAATGGAAGCTTGCGGCGGCTCACAACATTGGGCACGTGAGCTGCAAAGTCTTGGTCACACGGTTCATCTTATGCCTCCAAAGTTGGTAAAACCGTACGTAACGGGGTTAAAGAATGATAAAAACGATGCACGCGGCATCTATAAAGCGCTCGAGATGAGCGTGCGCGAAGTACCGGTCAAATCTGCGGCAATCCGAGACCTGGCACTGCTGCAAACAATGAGAACGAAGCGCCAAAGAGAAAAAGTCGCAAAAATTAACCACATCAGAGGTATCTTGACTGAATACGGGCTGGTTATGGGAAAAAGCATAAATGCATTCCTAGCAAAGGCTGGGTCTTTAATTGTCCAGCTAAAGGAACGAGCTGACGTAAGCCCATATATTGTTTCTGAGCTGACCGCTCTTTTCCGAGAAGTTAAAGAAGCGATGGAGAAAATCAAAGAATTGGAAACGAATATCGACTCTATTGCAAAGACCCTCAAGCAGTATGACCTATTCCGATCTGCGCCGGGAGTTGGACCGATAACGGCAGCGACGATGTTGGTTTTGCTCTGTAATCCAGCAGTTTTTAAGAACGGAAGAGAATTTGCCGCGTATATAGGTTTGGCACCAAAAAGCTCCGGAAGCGGCGGTAAAAACTTTGTTACTCACATTCCCAAGAAATGTGAATGTAACAATGATGTCAGGGCTCTTCTAGTTCAGTGTGCTCATTCCATCTGCAGGTGTAAGCACAAATCTGACTGGGTTTCTTCAATCTTGGCGAGAAAGCCAAAAAAAGTCGCCATTATTGCCATTGCAAATAAGCTTGCCAGACAATTATGGATTATGGCTAAAAAAGGAGAGAAGTTTGAAAAACGCTTCATCTTAGCCGCCGTATAGAGATACCTATGAAAAACACCGCTGAAATTTTCTGATGTTAAACCGGTTACGCCGGCCCCTGAATGACCTGAAGAGTATTGTTGCCCTAAAAGACAGGAGCATAAAATAGGATCAGGGGTTGGTACTTCATCATGGCCGCCGCTCAATGAACTATGGTGCGGGAAATTGGGGCCGAATAAGAAAGCAGCAGCTATCTGCTCTATCGATAACCGAAAGTCAGAAATGAAAGCGGAAGAAACAAGTTAAATAACAGAATTCCTCTTAGCCATTTAAGTTAAAGAGGCTGGGAGAAGATTTGTCTGGAAAGTTGGCGCACAAGTGTTATTGCTGTTGTCCTCAAAGGTTCGGAAAGACCTAACAATACTTGTAAATCAATCGGTTACCGACGATGTGAAGTGCCTTAAAAGGATCCGAAATCGAACTCTTCGGTTGGCAAAAACTGTGCCGAATAAGAATATGGAAGCAGCTATTAGCTTTGAACAAAGACTTTCACTTGACAGGCCTGGGACATAAGAAATACTCTCAAGTTTTATCTCCTCGGTCTTTCGACCGGTTGTGATCCTTCGCCAATGTTGGAAGGGGTTTCAAGCCGACAGCACCGCTCCTACCTCTCAGAGCTTTTAACCATCGGCCGCAGAGCGCGGGACTAGGATCTGCATCCCGCGGTGCCTATAGGTTCCCGACCAACGTAGTCCGCCAAACGACGGCCTGAGGCTAGTCAACTAGAGGCTTTTTCAAGCCTCGGCCTTTAGGCCGAGGTAGTTGACTTTTGATTTCCTTATGCGCGGACACAACAAAGGCTCGCGATTGCGAGCCTTTGTCTTAAATCACTTCAGAGAAATTATTCAGCTTTCTGAGCTTCTTCTTTAGCAGGAGCAGCGTCAGTTGTCTTCTGAACAAGTTCAACATAAGCCAGGGGAGCGTTGTCGCCGACACGGTAGCCCATCTTCAGGATACGTGTGTAGCCGCCTTTACGGTCTTTGAACATCGGTCCGATTTCGTTGAACAGTTTGACAACGATTTCGCGATCGCGCAGACGGTTGAAGGCAAGACGCTTGTTCGCAACTGTCGGTTCTTTGGCCAGAGTGATCATCGGTTCGACGACGCGACGAAGTTCTTTGGCTTTCGGCAGTGTGGTCTTGATGGCTTCATGACGAAGCAGAGAGTTCATCATGTTGCGGAGCATGGCCAGACGATGAGCCGATGTACGATTCAGTTTGCGAAGTCCGAGTTTATGACGCATTTTTTAAATTCCTTAAAAGTTTCTAGTTAGGGTGCCATTTAGGCATCTCCCGTCTCTTCTATCTCCTACCGGAGCGGGCGGGTAGGCTCGGCATTCTAACCGAGCCGGGTACTGCTGACAAATAATTCAAATAAAACAAGTACTACAAATTGTTCTGCAATTAGTGGTCAAGACCGACAGGAGGCCAGTTTTCCAGCTTCATGCCGAGTGTCAAGCCGTGAGCGGCAAGAACTTCCTTAATTTCGTTAAGGGACTTGCGGCCAAGGTTTGGAGTCTTGAGCAGTTCGTTTTCGGTTCTCTGGATCAAGTCGCCGATATAGTAAATATTTTCGGCCTTGAGGCAGTTGGCGGAACGAACGGTAAGTTCAAGGTCGTCGACCGGACGACGAAGGATCGGCTGAGGTTTGGCCATCGGAGCTTCGACAGGGGCCTGCGGCTGCATTGCGCCGAAAGCAGGCTGCGGAGCAACGGGTTCGAGACCGATGGTGGGCAGTCCGCCGAAGACGGAGAGCTGATCCTGAAGAATATGGGCGGCTTGACGAAGCGCTTCTTCCGGAAGGATGGCGCCGTTCGTCTCAATGTTCATAACAAGTTTGTCAAGGTCGGTGCGCTGTTCGACACGTGCGTTTTCGACACGGTAAGCAACACGCAGGATCGGGGAGAAGGAAGCATCCATAATGATGCGGCCGATCGTACCCTTGCTATAGTCGTCCTTAAGTGCTCTCATGTCACCGGGCTGGTAGCCGCGGCCTTTTTCAATCTTGAGCTGCATATCAAGCTTGCCGCCGGAAAGGTTGGCAATGACATGTTCCGGATTGAGAATCTGAGCATCGTGCGGCAGATCGAAGTCCGCGGCAGTGACGACACCTTCGCCTTCTTTACGAAGTGTGATCGTAACTTCGTCACGGTTTTCGAGCTTAAAGATGATGCCTTTGACATTCAGAAGAATGTCGACCACGTCTTCCTTAACGCCGTCAATCTGGCTGTACTCATGAACAACGCCTGCAATCTGGGCTTCTGTCGGAGCAAAACCGACCATGGAGCTCAAAAGAACACGGCGAAGCGCATTACCAAGGGTGTGCGCATAACCGGTTTCAAACGGTTCCATCGTCACGGTGGCGGAATAAGGATTGCCTTCTGCAGTTTCAACTTCAATGCTGCGAGGCTTAAGGAGAGCATTTACAGACATTAATTTTCCTTTTAACAATACCCTCGGCTCGTTACACCGATAAGGCTGTAGGAATTATTGAGGCTCATAAATGACACGACGACCTCTGCCTCAAGGAAGAGATCGTGTGTAAAACTAAACCGGCAGCGCACTACACTGCCGGGGTACTGCAAATTAGCGAGAATACAATTCAACAATCAGAGATTCGTTCACGTCCGGACAAATTTCGTCACGGGCAGGAACATTCTTGAAAGTGCCTTCCAATTTCTTGGTGTCAACGGAAACCCAGTCGGGCAGACCGTTGGACTCGGCCAGTTTCAGGGATTCGGCGATGCGAACCTGATTCTTAGCCTTCTCACGGACGGCGATAACATCACCGGCCTTAACGGAGTAGGAAGGAATATTTACCTTGTTGCCGTTAACGCTGATAGCGCAGTGGGAAACGAGCTGACGTGCTTCAGCACGTGTGCAGCCGAAGCCCATACGATAGACAACGTTGTCTAAGCGGCTTTCAAGAAGGCTGAGGAGCTGTTCGCCGGTGTTGCCGCGTTTGCGGGCAGCTTTGGCAAAATACAGTCTGAACTGACGTTCGAGAACGCCATACATACGTTTAACTTTCTGCTTTTCACGAAGCTGAGCACCGTAGTCAGAAAGACGAGCACCGGAAGTGCGTCCATGCTGACCGGGGGCAGATTCGGATTTGCATTTTGAATCGAAGGAGCGAACAGCGCTCTTCAGATTCAAGTCGCAGCCTTCACGGCGTGCGAGCTTTTCTTTAGGTCCGGTATAACGAGCCATTTTTTCTCTTATCCTGTGTCTTCCACATTCAGTTCATCGATTTCACGACAAACGCGGGAATTAGTTATTAAACACGACGACGCTTCGAAGGACGAACACCGTTGTGAGGAACGGGAGTAACGTCTTGAATGGAAGTGACGCGAATACCAAGAGCGTTGAGAGCGCGAACACTCGACTCACGGCCGGGTCCGGGTCCGGTAATGCGGACTTCAACGTTCTTTAAGCCATATTCAAGGGCGTGACGGCCGGCCTGTTCGGCAGCAACCTGAGCTGCGAACGGAGTGGACTTACGAGAGCCTTTGAAACCCTGAGCGCCGGAGCTGGAAGCTGCAATAGCATTGCCCTGACGGTCAGTAATAGTGATGATTGTGTTGTTAAAGGAAGCGTGAACGTGAGCGATGCCTTCGGTCACAACTTTTTTAACTTTTCTACGAGCACGCTGAGCAGCGATCTGCTGAGCGTTAGGAATCTTTCCTGCCATAGTCGTCCTTTACCTTACTTTTTGAGAGCGACGCCAGCTTTCTTCGGACCCTTGCGAGTGCGTGCATTCGTACGAGTGCGCTGACCGCGAACGGGCAGACCGCGGCGATGACGCATGCCTCTGTAGGTGCCTAAGTCGATAAGGCGTTTAATTGACAATTGAATTTCACGACGAAGGTCGCCTTCAACAGTGAGCTTGCTGATCGCATCACGAATGCGTTCGAGTTCGGCGTCTGTTAAATCTTTAACCTTCTTAGTTTTTTCAACACCAACCGCTTCCAAAATTTCACGGGCACGGGGACGGCCGATGCCATAGATGGCAGTCAAGCCGATTTCAGCGTGCTGATTCGGCGGAATGTTAATACCGGCGATACGAGCCATTATTTACCTCTAATTAGCCTTGGCGCTGTTTATGACGGGGATCCGAGCAGATAACGCGGACCACGCCTTTGCGCTTGATGATCTTGCACTTACGGCACATTTTTTTGACCGAAGCGTTTACTTTCATAGTTATCTCCAAAAGTGTAAGAAGCCTCTCGCGAAGACTTCATACAGAACCGACTCCGCCAAATGTAGTGCAGATGACAGAGTAAAGCATAAGGAGCGGGATTATAAACTAATCCCGCCCTTTATAGCAATTTTTTTAATGGTTACAACCCGTTAGCGGGGAAGTGAACCGGGACCGAATCCGCGGAAGTTTGTTTTCTTCAGCAGAGATTCGTATTGATGACTCATGAGATAAGCCTGAACCTGACTCATGAAATCCATTGTCACGACCACAACGATCAGCAGCGATGTACCGCCGAAGTAGAACGGAACGTTGAATCGCAGGTTGAGGAACTCAGGAACCAAACAGACAAACACTAAATAGATCGAACCGGCAAGTGTTAAGCGAAGCAGGACCTTGTCAATATAACGAGAGGTCTGCTCGCCCGGACGAATACCGGGAACGAAAGCACCGCTCTTCTTGAGGTTCTCTGCAGTTTCTTTCGGATTGAAAACCAATGCCGTGTAGAAGTATGCAAAGAAAACGATCAAGGCAGCGTAGAGCAATGTATAAAGCGGTTGACCCGGAGAAAGAGAAGCCGCTAAGTCACGAATCCAACGAGTGGAGTCGCCGCTGGTAAACCAACTGGCTAAAGTAGCCGGGAAGAGAATCAGCGAAGATGCAAAGATCGGCGGAATCACGTTGGCCATGTTTATCTTCAGAGGAAGATAAGAGCTCTGGCCGCCGTAAATGCGGTTTCCGACCTGACGTTTTGCATAGTTGACGGTAATACGGCGTTGTCCTCTTTCGATGAAGACAACAAAAGCCGTCACCAGCATCACGATCGCAATGATGAAAATCGCAGACAGAGGTCCGATCGCGCCGGTGGAAACCAACTGGAACAAACCGCTGACCGCAGCCGGAAGCCCGGCGACGATACCTGCGAAGATAATGATCGAAATGCCGTTGCCGATGCCGCGCTCTGTAATCTGCTCACCTAACCACATCAGGAACATAGTGCCGGTGACCAGAGAAATCACACAGACGCTGCGGAAGAAGAAGCCCGGATCAATGACCAGGCCCGGCTGTGTTTCCAGGGCCACGGCAATACCGAGAGCCTGAAACAAACCGAGAAGCAGTGTACCGTAACGGGTGTACTGCGTGATCTTTCTTCTGCCGGACTCGCCTTCCTTACGCAGAGATTCCAGAGAAGGAAGTACGTAAGAAAGCATCTGCATGATAATCGATGCCGAAATGTACGGCATGATACCAAGCGCGAAAACGGAGAAACGGGACAGGGCGCCGCCTGAGAACATGTTGAACAGCCCTAAGATGCCGCCCTGTTGCTGATTAAACAGCTCTTTTAAGGTATCTGGATCGATACCGGGAACCGGAATATGCGTGCCGATACGATAGACAACGAGAGCCAAAACAAGAAAAATCAGACGTCTGTATAAGTCGCCGTATTTACTGCCGGCTTTCGCTGGAATGTTCTTGGCCACGTTTAATTCCTTATCTCAAATTATTTGTCAGCGTCTACAACAACGGAACCGCCGGCTGCTTCAATAGCGGCCTTGGCACCTTTGGTGACAGACATACCGCGGACGGTAACTTTGCGAGTGATTTCTCCGGAGAGGATCACACGAGCGTCCTTCATGTTGGATTTGATCACGTTAGCGTTGATCAAATCTGCCAGGTTGACTTCGTCCAGACCCAGTTTTTCGAGATCGCTCAAGCGAACTTCAGCGACGAATTCATGTGTCCAGGATGTGAAGCCGCGCTTCGGCAGACGACGATGCAGAGGCATCTGGCCGCCTTCGAAACCGACTTTGTGGAAGCCGCCTGCACGGGACTTCTGACCTTTGTGGCCGCGGCCTGCAGTCTTGCCCCAGCCGCTGCCGACACCGCGACCGACGCGGTGAGAAGCGCTCTTGGAACCAGCTGCCGGCTGAATAGTATTAAGTTTCATTGTCTAATCCTCAATTATTCAGCACGAACCAGGTAGGAGACCGTGTTGATCATGCCGCGGACGGCAGGTGTGTCTTCCAGCTCGCGTGTCTGACGAATTTTCTTGAGACCCAGACCGAGAACAGTCTGACGATGGGCTTTTTTGCAGCCGATCGGGCTCTTGACGAGGGTCACTTTAACGGTTTTCTTTTCCATTTCTAAACTCCAGATTCTTAACCGATGAGTTCTTCAACGGTCTTACCGCGCTTGGCAGCAATTTCGCTCGGAGAACGAAGCTTGCTCAGTGCATCAAGTGTGGCGCGAACCATGTTGTAAGGATTGGAAGAGCCATGGGACTTGGCAACGATGTTGCGGATGCCCATCACATCGAAAATGGCGCGCATCGGGCCGCCGGCGATAACGCCGGTACCTTCGGGGGCCGGATGGAGCATAACGCGGGAAGCACCGTGATGGCCTTCAACAGCGTGGAAAATGGTACCGTTGCGAAGAGGTACTTTTTCCATAGCGCGGCGAGCCTGATCCATTGCTTTCTGAACGGAAACCGGAACTTCACGGGACTTGCCTTTGCCCATGCCGATGCGTCCATCGCCGTCACCAACCACTGTCAAAGCAGCGAAACCGAGAATACGGCCGCCTTTAACAACCTTGGTAACACGATTGACCGCAATCATTTTTTCGCGAATGCCGTCGTCCTGTTCCTCGGCAACTGCGTTTTTGGGATTCTTTGCCATTTAGCTATTCCTTAGAACTTGAGACCGGCTTCGCGCGCTGCGTTGGCAAGCGCGGCAATACGGCCATGAAAACGATATCCGGCACGGTCGAATGCGCAAGACTCAATTCCGGCAGCTTTTGCTTTTTCAGCAATGCGTGTACCGATGAGTTTTGCAGCGTTGACGTTGCCGCCCTTTCCTGTCACACCGGCTAATGTGCACGAACTTCGGGTTCGAGCGTAGAAGCAGCGCAGAGAACATTCTTACCGTCAGCAGAGATGATCTGTGCATAGATGTGCAGGTTTGTACGATGAACAGTCAGGCGATTAACCTTCATGTCCTTGATGCGGGCACGCGTGGCACGCGCACGACGCAGACGATTTTGTTTCTTGTCGATCACTTTAAGCCTCCGCCCGCTTATTTCTTCTTAGTTTCCTTGATGATCACAACTTCATCAGCATAGCGGACACCCTTGCCCTTATAGGGTTCAGGTTCGCGGTAGCTGCGAACTTCCGCAGCAACCTGTCCGACTTTCTGCTTGTCAGCGCCGTGAATCACAATTTCAGTCGGTGTCGGGGTCTTGACTTCGATTCCTTCAGGCATCTTGTATGCAACAGGATGAGAGAAACCGAGGGACAGATTCAGGACATTGCCCTGAGCCTGAGCCTTGTAGCCCACGCCAACCAGATTTAACTTTTTGGTGAAGCCTTCGGTCACGCCGATGTTCATGGAGTTAACCAGAGCGCGGAGCGTACCGCTCATGGCGTTGGAGAACTTTGTCGGCTCAATGGCCTTGAAATGAACTTCGCCGTTGTCGATAGTAACTTCGACAACCGGATTAAGCTTCTGAGAAAGAGTGCCTTTCGGACCTTTAACGGTAATGAAACCGTTTTCGATCTTGGCCTCTACACCTTTGCCCAGAACGACTGGGATCTTAGCAACTCGTGACATATTTCCTACCTCCGGCTTAGGCAACGACGCAAAGAACTTCGCCGCCAATACCTGCTGCACGAGCCTTACGATCAGTCATCACACCCTTCGGTGTGGAGATGATCGCAATTCCGAGGCCGTTCATGACCTGAGGAATTGTTTCGTGGTTCTTGTACACACGCAGTCCGGGACGAGAAACGCGTTCAATCATTTCAATCACGGGACGACCGGCATAGTATTTAAGACCAATACGAAGAACGGGCTTGCCGTCGTTGGCGTCAACGGTGTAACCGTCGATGTAGCCTTCGTCTTCGAGAACTTTTGCAATAGCTACCTTCAGTTTGGAAGAAGGCATAGTCACTTCCGTTTTGTCGACCATCTGACCGTTGCGAATACGGGTCAGCATGTCGGCGATCGGATCACTGATACTCATTTTGTAATCTCCTCGCTTACCAGCTGGCCTTTGTCAGGCCGGGAATGTCACCATGCATAGCCGCTTCGCGGATCTTGCCTCTTGCCAGACCGAATTTGCGGAATGTTCCGCGGGGACGACCGGTCAATTCACAGCGGTTACGCTGACGGCACGGACTTGCGTCACGGGGCAGAGACTGAAGTGCGTTGCGTGCTTCCATGCGCTCTTCCATCGAGCGGGTAGCATCGTTAATGACCGCTTTGAGAGCGGCGCGTTTAGCAGCAAACTTCTGAGCGCAGGCTTTGCGCTTGAGTTCACGATTGATTAATGCGAGCTTAGCCAATTAAATCACCTCGCTTAGTTACGGAACGGGAAGTGGAAGGCAGAAAGAAGTGCCTTAGCCTCTTCGTCCGTCTTAGCGGTTGTCGTAATGCTGATGTTCATACCACGGAGCTTGTCGATCTTGTCGTATTCAATTTCCGGGAAAATGATCTGTTCCTTCAGACCGATGTTGTAGTTGCCGCGGCCGTCGAAAGAGCGGGCACTGACACCACGGAAGTCACGAACACGCGGGAAAGCGATAGTGACTAAGCGGTCCAGGAATTCATACATACGCTCTCCGCGAAGCGTGACCATGCAGCCGATAGGCATGTTTTCACGGATCTTGAAGTTAGCGATGGCTTTACGAGTTTTGGTAACGATTGGCTTCTGACCGGAAATCTTAGTCAGATCTTCGACAGCGTGGTCAACAAGCTTCTTGTCGTTAACTGCATCGCCGACACCCATATTCAGAGTGATCTTGGTGATACGAGGAACCTGCATTTCGGTTTTGTAGCCGAACTGTTTTGTCAGGGCCGGAATCACTTCGTCACGGTACTTATTCAAAAAACGAGACATTTATCTGCGACCTCTTATGCCTTAGCGCCGACAACGGCACCGTCACTCTTGAAGACGCGAACTTTCTTGCCGTCAACAACTTTGTAGCCGACGCGGTCACCCTTGCCGGTTTTGGGGTTGACAAGCATGACGTTGGATCCTTCGATCGGAAGCGTCTTGTCCATAATGCCGCCGGCCTGGCCCAGCATGGGGTTCGGCTTGACGTGCTTCTTAACAATGTTGATACCTTCAACGACGACTTTTCCATCGTCATGAACAGCTGTAACAGTGCCTTTCTTGCCCTTGTCACGGCCGGTGATAACGATAACTTCGTCACCTTTACGGATACGTTGCATTTCCATCCTCTCCTTAGAGAACTTCAGGAGCGAGGGAAACAATCTTCATGAAGCGTTCGGTACGCAGTTCACGCGTAACCGGCCCGAAGATACGTGTTCCGATCGGTTCCAGTTTGTTGTTAAGCAAAACAGCAGCATTGCCGTCAAAGCAGATAGAAGAGCCGTCAGGACGACGAACGCCTTTAGCAGTTCTAACAACAACGGCAGAGTAGACTTCGCCTTTTTTGACGCGGCCGCGCGGAGCTGCATCTTTGACGGTCACTTTGATAATGTCGCCAATATTAGCGTAACGGCGTTTGGAGCCGCCCAACACTTTAATACATTGAACTGAACGTGCACCGGTGTTGTCGGCTACGTCCAGATTAGATTGCATCTGAATCATGGTTTTATATATTCCAACTTATTCCGAGTTCGACGCGATTCGCGGCGCTCGGCCAGTTTTGGTCCCGTCCGGGAGAAGAGTTTCCAATTCAATCTCACAGATACCCGCAAGCTTTGTGGGTTGTTCAAAAAAACCGGAACCCCAAGAACCTCTAACTACTTAATCCGAAAGAAATTCTTTCGCAAAAAGAATTAGAGAGCCGCAAGTATATCCGATATACGGATAACATTGCAAGCTCTCTAAAGTGCTTATTAAGATCTATTTACAAATCAATTAGATTTCAGCACGTTCGACGATCTTGGAAACTGTCCAGGATTTCGTACGGGAAATCGGACGTGTTTCGGAGATTTCGACGATATCGCCTTCTCTAACGTCATTGTTTTCGTCATGAACATGATACTTCTTGCTCTTGACGACGATCTTTCCGATCGGGTGTTTAACCTTACGTTCGACAAGAACCGTAACAGTCTTGTCCATCTTGGTGCTAATAGCTTTGCCGATCAGCGTGCGTGTCAGTTTGTTTTCGCTCATTTCGTCGCTGCCTTCTGAGCAAGAATCGTACGGACGCGGGCGATATCGCGGCGTGTCTGACGAATCAGGCTCGTGTTTTCAAGTTGCTGATGAGACTTCTGCATGCGCAGATTAAACTGGGCTTTCAGAAGATCCTGCAGTTCTTTGTTAAGCGCAGCTTCGTCCATAGCGCGTAAATCTTTGGCTTTCATTCTGCACTCCTATTACTGGCCGATTTGACGTGTAACGAACATGGACTTGAGCGGAAGCTTGGCCGCAGCAAGGCGGAAAGCTTCACGAGCAAGTGCTTCATCAACACCGTCAAGTTCATAAATGACGCGGCCCGGCTGAACCAGAGCAACCCAGAATTCGGGATTGCCTTTACCATTACCCATACGGACTTCAGCCGG
>OCPS01002595.1_pt1 | contig 11724 bp, 9 predicted proteins | sample 1538651 | NCBI WGS metagenome assembly OCPS01 (sample SAMN04571715, study PRJEB22368) | human gut metagenome | biome: human gut; material: stool | host: Homo sapiens | place: Luxembourg | collected 2012-09-21 | reverse complement strand
TCAGCACTTTCTCTCCTGATGCATATCCGAGTTGTTCCTCGATCTCAGGTGTATGTCTGTGGCTTGCAACACCGTACGCTTTCATATTCTCATTCACTTCACAGAAAAGGTTCGGCACTTTTGCACCACGTCCTGCTCCGGAAGTTCCGGACTTGGCATCCACGATCAGGGTATTCATATCAATGATTCCTTCTTTTGCCAGTGGATAAGCAGTCAGGATCGAACAGGTTGTATAGCATCCAGGATTGGCTACCAGTCTTGCTTTCTTCACATCTTCTCTGTTGATCTCGCAAAGTCCGTATACCGCTTCTTCGATATACTGTGGGCTCTTGTGTTCAATTCCATACCATTTTTCATAAGTAGCAACGTCTTTGATACGAAAGTCTGCACTTAAGTCGATGATCTTTGTCTCACTTAAAATCTTGTCATTCATCATCGATGCGCAGAATCCCTGTGGCGTTGCAGTAAAGATCACGTCTGCCTGCTTTGCCAGTTCTTCCATATTATCATCCAGACATTTCGCATCTACGATCTGGAACATATTCTGATATACATCTGCATATTTCTTATCTATATAGCTTCTGGAACCGTACCATACAATCTCAGCATCTTTATGTCCGGCGAGAATTCTTACCAGTTCTCCCCCGGCATATCCAGTTGCTCCAATAATTCCAACTTTAATCATCTATATAACACCCTTTCCGATATTGAATTTTTATAAATTATCGTACGTTTTATAGTACCCCAATTTCCTGTAATTGTCTAGTTTGGTCGGATTGTTTTTTCAAAATCCATTTATTTACTTTTGTGTGGTAAAAGAGGAACTTGCATAATTATACATCTATAGTGTATATTATGCAAGTCCTTTTTAATTATATTTCTGTTTAGTTCATCATCATGGCTTACCCCGGTCCATGAGAAACTGCCAGCGACAGATTATCAGATTATATAGATACACTTCCGGTCTCACAACGGTTACGGTTCAGCTGTTTAATTATTATAGCATGCGATAACGCGAGGAAGAAAAGGAAGAGAGTCCAGCTGCACGCAGCTGGACTCTCTTCCTTTTCTTCCGGCCGGGTATCAGCCGTTTAATAGATTAAACAGAAATCTCCTTCTTCTCCGGATCCACCAACACATTCTGATACCGGTAAATACTAAGTAATATTCCAAACATAATATAACTGATCATCATCCCACTTCCCCCGGTCGTCAGAAACAGGCAATAATTATTTGAAAGTGGAAAATATCCAAGATTTTCTAATACATATCCAATGAACTGAATAAGCAGGACCACCACACATCCGGTTCCCATAATCATGCCGAGTTGATTTTTCTGGTGTCCTGTCTTTTGCAGGAACCATATCAGAATGCCTCCTACAATAGCAATTATCAGAACCGCTGCAAATATTCCATAATAATGTATAATAAAGGTCAGCATATAATCTCTGTTAAAGAACTTTATTTTTTCACAATCTCCACGTCCGGCAAGATGTGCTCCGGAGATCATATTTCTTATCATTCCCCCTAAGGTTCCGTCATTGCTTTCCGGATGGATAAAAGCGGATAGTCTTGCCATCTGATAATTTGCTACAGAGTCCAGTTTTACGAACACCCCAATTCCTGCTGCCGGGAGCAGAATTACCAGACTCCACAGTGTAATCAATGTTCTTTTTCTATTCACCTCAAACCATTCTTTCCAAACTGCAATTGATAACAGAATCATAAATGTAACTTCTACGCTGATTGCCATGGACAGATTCGGAATGCGTAAGATGATCCACACCGGCAGTATCTGCCACAGTATTGCCTTTACAACACCGGAATAACCAGATTTTTTTCTTCGCATGCTATACAATGTTGCCGCATATGCAGGAACAATCAGATATAAAAATGGACGCAGCGGTAATACCCGGCCAAATAAAAACAGGATCCCGTAAGCAGCTCCATTGATATATACTGCACCCATGAACAGGCTCAGTCCCATAACCACGATCCAGCCTCCGGTTAACAACTTGCCATACTTTCCTATTCTGCTGTAATCAAAATAACAGATTCCTATCATACAAGCCAGACCAATGATCGTCCACATAACACTTTTCAGATAGTTGATATTACCACCAATTCCCGATGCGATCCATTCTACATCTCCCGGATTATTTCCTGCATCTGCCAGGATGCTTGTTCTTATGAGATACATTAGTACAATTCCTGCCAGATTCAAAATCGCGATCAGTCCGATCATCTTCCAGGCCATCTTCGGTCGATGGATACGGTCCATCTCAACACCAACCTCTACCGGATCACCCATTTCCAGAACTGCCGCTTCTTCTGCTTCTTCGACATTCATTCCTGCTTTCATATAATCACTTTTCTGATCTTCGATGTGTCCTTCCAGTTCTTTTGTTACCAGCGGAAGTGCCCGCTTACACCGGATCTGTTCTGTTACCGTCTGTATATATTTCTTTTTATCCAAAGCACACACCACCCATCACATCCAGAACCGCTTTTGAATACTCTTTCCATTCTTCTGACTTCTTTTTTAATTCTTTTTTTCCAGATCTTGTAATATGATAATATTTTCGGATCTTTCCGACTGCTTCTTTCTCATAAGACTCTACGAATCCTTTTTCTTCCAGACCATGCAAAAGCGGATACAAAGTTCCTGCTTTTAACTCAAATACATTCTTTGATTTTCCCCGGAGGGTATCGATCATTTCATATCCGTACATGTCCTTTTCTTCTAATAATTTTAACACCAGCATCGTAGTACTTCCTGATACCAGACTTTTGTCTACTGCCATCTTCTCTTACCTCCTTTTTATAATCCAGTATGTAGATTATCTACATACTATATCGTTCGTCTATATATTATATCGGCAATCTACACAAGTCAAGATTTTTATTATTTTTTTACAAATTTCCTTACGAATGCATTGCAACAAAAAAATTCCGTGTCCTACTCAGCTATCAACTGAATAAAACACAGAATTTCTTATACTATTCTTGCTTTATACTGTTTTTTCTGTCAGCTCTTGCCGTCCTTCCGTTTCGGATGTCAGCCAGTTCACAACCGAACTTGTTCTAAGCTTCTTCAATAATATGTCTTGCTACATACACCCCACTTGCAGATGCATGCGAAAGTGAATGTGTCACACCACTTCCATCTCCGATCACATACAGTCCTTTATGACAACTTTCCAGATTTTCATCAATATCTACTTCCATGTTGTAGAATTTAACCTCCACACCATACAGAAGTGTATCATCATTAGCTGTTCCCGGTGCAACTTTATCCAGCGCATAGATCATCTCAACAATACCATCCAGGATTCGTTTTGGAAGTACAAGACTTAAATCTCCCGGTGTTGCTGATAAAGTCGGTGTTACCAGGCCCTCTTCGATACGTTTCTCTGTACTTCTTCTTCCACGTACCAGATCACCAAAACGCTGTACGATAACCCCTCCGCCAAGCATATTGGAAAGTCTTGCGATACTTTCTCCATATCCGTTACTGTCTTTGAACGGCTCTGAGAAATGCTTTGCAACCAGAAGGGCAAAGTTTGTATTATCTGTCTTTTTCTCGTTTCCTTCATAGCTGTGTCCATTTACCGTGATGATTCCGTTAGTATTTTCATTTACAACAATTCCGTTTGGATTCATACAGAATGTACGTACATTATCTTCGAATTTTTCTGTTCGATATACGATTTTGCTTTCGTAAAGTTCATCTGTCAGATGTGAGAATATAACAGCCGGAAGCTCTACTCGAACACCGATATCTACACGGTTGGATTTTGTAGGGATTTCCAGATCCTTACATACCTTTTCCATCCATTTACTTCCGCTTCGTCCTACAGATACAATACATTTTTCACATTCATAACTGCCTTTTTCACATACAACTTTGTAGCCATTTTCAATCTTTTCAATTGTGTCTACCGGTGTATCAAAATAGAAATCCATATGGTCTTTCATCTGATTATACAGATTCTGAAGTACCACATAGTTGATATCTGTTCCAAGATGACGAACCGATGCATCCAGAAGATTTAACTTATTCTGCAGACAGAGTTTTTTGAATTTGGTTCCTGCCGTAGAATAGAGCTTTGTTCCTTCTCCACCGTTCTCCATGTTGATCTCATCCACATATTTCATCAGTTCTACTGCCTGTTTCTTTCCGATATACTCGAACAGAGTTCCACCGAAGTCATTCGTAATGTTGTATTTTCCATCCGAAAATGCTCCGGCTCCTCCAAATCCGCACATGATCGAGCAGCGCTTACAATTGATACAGCTCTTGATCTTATCTCCGTCAATTGGACATTTTCTCTTTTCAAGCGGATAGCCTTCTTCAAATACAGCAATCTTACATCCCGGTTTCTTTTTCATCAACTCATATGCCGCAAAGATTCCTCCGGGACCTGCTCCAATAATAATTACGTCATAATTCATACGTATCTTTCTCCTTTTATATATAAAAATATTATTTCGAAATTTTTTCTTGCGCTGATATTTTCTTAATTTATTTTTTGCGCAAATTGCCGGATATATTTTACGTTGTCGTCATGGATTCGTCAAGCATTTTTCGCAAGATCTTTCATCATTTCTTAACTATGTTTTTTAATCGAATTATGTAAACTTATCTAATCCCCTTTTAATTTTCCATTTATTATATTCAAATATTCATCCATCATACACTTCCCCTTTATTTTATGCATATTTTTGCATATTTTTTAATTATTTTCACTTTTTTATCATTTTTTCTTGCATAATTATAAAATCAGGTGTATAGTACTCCTTGCAGTCAAAAATGTTCTTTATAAAAGAAAGACTTGACTTTTAAGACTGCATACGAGAAGATTATTTTAAATCGATTGATAAAACTATATTTCATGTAGGAGGATATATAAGATGAAAGAAAAAGTTGTATTAGCGTACTCAGGTGGTCTTGACACCACAGCAATTATCCCATGGCTGAAGGAAACATTTAACTATGATGTTATCTGCTGCTGTATCGACTGCGGACAGGGCGAAGAACTGGATGGACTGGAAGAAAGAGCCAAACTTTCCGGTGCAGCCAAATTATATATTGAAGATATCGTAGATGATTTTGCCGACAATTACATCGTACCTTGCGTTCAGGCACATGCCGTATACGAAGATGAATATCTTCTGGGAACTTCTATGGCTCGTCCTGCAATTGCAAAACGTCTGGTAGAGATTGCACGTAAAGAAAATGCTGTTGCAATCTGCCACGGTGCTACCGGTAAAGGTAACGACCAGATCCGTTTTGAACTTGGTATCACAGCACTTGCTCCGGATATCAAGATCATCGCTCCTTGGAGAATGACAGATCTCTGGACTATGCAGTCACGTGAAGACGAGATTGATTACTGTAAAGCACACGGAATCGACCTTCCATTCGATGCAAAACACAGCTACAGCCGTGACCGTAACTTATGGCATATCAGCCACGAAGGTCTGGAACTTGAGGATCCTTCCAACGAGCCAAACTACGATGACCTTCTTGTAATGTCAACAACTCCGGAAAAAGCTCCGGACAAAGCCGAATATGTCACAATGACATTTGAAAAGGGTATTCCAAAGAGTATCAACGGCGAAGAGATGAAGGTATCTGATATCATCCGCAAATTGAATGAACTTGGCGGAAAACATGGTATCGGTATCATTGACATTGTTGAAAACCGTGTTGTTGGTATGAAATCACGTGGTGTATATGAGACACCTGGTGGAACAATCCTGTATGCTGCACACCAGCAGTTAGAGGAACTGATCCTTGACCGTGCTACAGCAGAAGTAAAGAAAGAAATGTCTGACAAGCTTGCTCAGCTCGTATACGAAGGAAAATGGTTCACTCCGCTCCGTGAGGCAATCCAGGCTTTCGTTGAAAGCACACAGGAATATGTAACTGGTGAAGTCAAATTCAAACTTTACAAAGGAACCATCACAAAAGCAGGAACAACTTCTCCATATTCTCTGTACAGTGAATCACTTGCAAGCTTTACAACAGGTGATCTCTATGATCATCATGATGCAAGCGGATTCATCAACCTGTTCGGACTTCCTCTGAAAGTTCGTGCAATGAAGCTGCAGAATGTAAATAAAAATCAAAAATAAATACATACTATGCGATTGAATAAAACAGGGGCGGATAACCGTCCCTGCTTTATATTTAAATACTTTTCAAAACTCTCATCGCATTCCGATACCAGATCTTATCAAGCTGTGACTCCTTTACTCCTTTTTGCTTCAATATTTCCCACAGCTTCTCCATCTCATCCGGATGTCTAATTTCCATTACTTCCATCTCCCCGAAACCGTCAAAATCAGTTCCAATTGCCGGGAAATCACTGCCCCCTTTATTTAACATATGTAATATATGAGCTGTCATATCTTCAATCCTGGATTCTTTCTCTCTTCCAAGGAACGGACCATACAGATTAAGTCCCGCAATACCACCTGCATCTGCAAGCTGCCAGATCATCTCATCTGTCAGATTTCTCGGATGCTTTGCAATCTCCCTGCAATTAGAATGAGACGCAATCACCGTTCCTTTTGCGATTGCCATTATATCCCGGAATGTTCCATCCGATGCATGGGATACATCTATGATCATTCCCAGTTCTCCCATTCTTTCTATCACTTCTTTTCCAAAAGGTTTTAACCCCTTCCACATTACAGATTTCTTTCTGCTGTTTGGATATCCGATGCAGTTTTCATAATTCCATACCGGTGTCATAAGCCTGATCCCATGTTGATACAGCTCTTCCAGCCGCTCCATATGACCGTTTAAAATTCCCCCTTCTTCCACAGTCATAATCGCAGAGATCCGTCCTGCGAAATCATTCCTGTCTACATCATTCCACGAATATGCCAGTGCCAGATCTTCACTGTACCTCTCCTGCTGCTGCCTTAAATATCGCACCATATCCTGTACATGAACGAATGCCGCATCATATCCTCCTTTCTTCTTATAATCAGCCGCCTTCGTAAAACAGGCAAAAAGCTGCACGACGGTTCCCGCTTTTTTCATAGATGGAATATTGATATGGCAATCATTCTTCATCAAATCTCCCTGGCCATCCAAATCGATCAATTTCCACAAAGTATCACAGTGCATATCAATTATTCTCATGTTGTTTTTATCCCCTTTTGTTTATTCGTTTTATTACACAAATCACATTATGTAAATCATCTGTTATCAGTATACGACATTTTCCATAGTTTTTGTCGCTTTAACTGATAGTTTTTTCTATACATTTCCATATATATAATCTGCGTCTATTGCACATACTGTATATGTCATATCTACAGAACTTGCCGCTCGCAGCTTCTTTCAAACGCCCGGCGCTGCAAAGAACCTGCCACTGACAGTTCTTCACAGATATATAATAATAAAAAGGAGGAACGTGTACTATGTCAGAAATTTCAATACTTGATCTTCAGAACCTGCGTCATTTAATTGGCGGATTTGAAACCAGCCAGTGCAAAATGCAGGACTATGCCTCAGAAGCCAAAGATCCTGAAATCCGCAAGCTGTTTCAGGATGCTGCAGACAGTGCTATGAAGAACCGACAGGATCTGATGAAATTTTTATAGGAGGAACTATCTATGCTGGATGAAAAAACGATGGTAAGCGATGCCCTTGCCGGTGTCAACGGAGAACTTGTACGTTACGGAGAAATGATTTCCCAGACGGAAAACAAAGAATTGAAGCAGAAACTGAAACAAATACGTAATGACTGTGAAATGTCCCAGGAAAAACTTTATCAGATTGCCCGCGAAAAAAGTTATTATGTTCCTGCCGCCAAAGCTACCGATCAGGAAATCTCACATGTAAAAAACATTCTTGCCGGAATTTCCACACATTAGTATCGAACGCACGCAATACAGAGAACTTGCCACTGGCAACTTCTCTTGCATACTTTGGTATCTAAAATGCACGCCGGGACATTTCTTTTGTTCCGGCATGCAACATTTTGTTGCGTTTCTTTTTATTCGTTTATTATACTATACTTTTCTTACCGCGAGTGATATAATTTAATTACTTTAAATATTCATCGGATTTTGTAAGAAAACTGTCAAGTGGCAGCTTTTCCTACATAGCATTTCTTAAAACGATTCATGCCTCTCCTTTCTTATTTTACTTATATATTTTACGTAAGAATGGCTACACAATAATAATATTTCATTATTTTACACCCTCTATATACGTAAAATAACAAAAGGCAGCGCATCAAATGAATCCCCTTCCGCATATGTCAATGCACACAACAAAAGGCGCACCCGATATTCTTCGGGCAGCGCCTTATTTCTTTTAGCATGGACTTCTCTATCTGTAAATATCCTTATGCACTTCTCTCAAATTGTGAATTATACAGTTCTGCATAGAATCCATTTTGTGCTAATAATTCCTCATGATTTCCCTGCTCTACAATATCCCCGTCTTTCATAACAAGGATCACATCCGCATCACGAATCGTAGACAGCCGGTGTGCAATTACGAAACTTGTTCTTCCTTTCATCAGCTGATCCATCGCCTTCTGGATCTGGATCTCGGTTCTTGTATCTACCGAACTTGTCGCCTCATCAAGAATCAGAATCTTCGGATCTGCCAGCATGGCTCTTGCGATCGTCAGGAGCTGTTTCTGTCCCTGTGATACGTTACTTGCTTCTTCATTTAACTCCATCTGATAACCACCCGGAAGCGTCTTTATAAAGCGGTGTGCACGTGCGGCCTCCACAACCTCTTCATGCGTTGCATCCAGTCGTCCATAACGGATATTATCTTCGATGCTTCCCTTGAACAGCCAGGTATCCTGTAATACCATTCCGAACATTTTTCTTAAGTCATCACGGTTAAAGTCGCGGACATCATGTCCATCTACTTTGATCGAACCACTTCCAACATCATAGAAACGCATTAATAATTTGATCATCGTCGTCTTTCCGGCACCGGTCGGTCCTACGATTGCAACCTTCTGTCCTGGTTTTACATCCACACTGAAGTCATTGATGATTGTGTGATCCGGATTATATCCGAAATGTACATGGTCGAAGCTTACGCTTCCTTCCAGTTTATCGATACATACCGGATTCTCTACCGTCTGGTCTTCTTCCTTCTCCTCAAGGAATTCAAACACACGCTCGGAAGCTGCCGCTGTAGACTGTAACATATTGGCCACCTGTGCAACCTGCTGGATCGGCATCGTAAAACTTCTTACATACTGAATAAATGACTGGATATCTCCAACCTGGATCGTACCTTTCATCGCAAGGTAACCGCCGAGGATAACCTCACCGACATATCCGAGATTTCCGACGAACTGCATGATCGGCATCATCATTCCTGACAGGAACTGCGATTTCCATGCCGATGTATACAGAATATCATTGTCACGCTTGAATGTTGCAATTACATCCTCTTCTTTATTAAATGCTTTGATGATATTATGACCGCCATAGATTTCTTCCACTTGTCCGTTTACATGACCCAGATATTCCTGCTGACTCATGAAATATTTCTGTGAACGTTTCACGATCACTGAGATCAGTCCCATTGAAACCGGAAGGATCAGGAGTGCTACCACGGTCATCAGCGGGCTGATACTGAGCATCATGATCAATACACCGATGATCGTTGTCGTCGATGTGATCACCTGCGTCGCACTCTGGTTCAGACTCTGACTTAAGGTATCTACATCGTTGGTAATACGCGATAATACTTCACCATGTGTCTGCTTATCAAAATAGTTCATCGGCAGACGGTTGATCTTCTCAGAGATTTCTTTTCTCAGACGGTACGTCAGCTTCTGTGACACACCCGTCATAATGTACCCCTGTACAAAGGAGAATACCGCACTTGTCAGATACAGGCATAACAGCGTCAGTACGATATGCGCGATCTTGTCAAAATCTATTCCGGATCCTCCAGATACTTTTCTGACCAGTCCTTTAAATATCTCAGTCGTTGCCTTTCCAAGAATCTTCGGTCCTACAATATTGAATATCGTACTTCCGATAGCAAATACGATTACAAAGAATATTCCAATCTTATATGCGCTCAAATATGCCATCAGCTTTTTCATTGTGCCTTTAAAATCTTTTGCCTTTTCATTTGACATCTGTGGTCCACGTCCTCTACCTCTTGGCATATTATTCCACCTCCTTAAGATCTTCTTCTAATTCTTTTTCTGATAACTGTGAAGAAGCAATCTGATAATATGCTTCGCAGTTCTTCAGTAATTCTTTATGTGTACCCTTTCCGACGATCTGACCATCTTCCAGTACAATGATCTGATCTGCATGAAGGATCGTACTGATCCTCTGCGCAACGATCATAACAGTACTTTCCGCTGTCTTCTCCTTCAGCTCTGCACGGAGTATTGCATCTGTCTTATAATCCAGTGCCGAAAAACTATCATCGAATATATATACATCCGGATGTTTTGCAATTGCTCTTGCAATCGAAAGTCTCTGCTTCTGACCACCGGATACATTGGCTCCTCCCTGTGAGATCGGGCTCTTATATTTTTTCTTCTTCTGATCAATGAATTCTGTTGCCTGTGCGATTGTTGCTGCTTCAATCATCTCAGCTTCACTTCCATCCGGGTTGCCATATAAAATATTCGAAGCAATATCACCGGAGAACAGTACAGCTTTCTGCGGTACATATCCCAGTTTTTCACGCAGTTCATGCTGTGATACATCTCTGACATCTTTTCCGTCGATCGTGATCTTACCATCTGTAACATCATAAAATCTCGGGATCAGGTTTACCAGCGTAGACTTACCACATCCGGTACTTCCGATAAATGCCGTGGTCTTTCCCGGCTCTGCCGTAAAGGAAATATCATGCAGTACATCTTCTTCTGCTCCCGGATAACGGAAGGATACATGATCGAATACGACCTTTCCTTTTCCTTCTTCCGGAATACGTGACGGCTGCTTCGGATCATGGATCATTGTCTCACTTGTCAGTACTTCATCAATACGGCTTGCAGATACTGCTGCTCTTGGAAGCATAACCGAAATCATACAGATCATTAAGAATGCCATGATGATCTGCATTGTATACTGGATAAATGCCATCATCCAACCTGCATTACACCGTCGTTGATACTGTGACCGCCTACCCATACGATCAGCAGCGTAATACTGTTCATTACGAACATCATAAGCGGCATCATAAACGTCATCGCACGGTTTACGAAAAGGTTTGTCTTCGTCAGTGCTTTGTTCGCATCATCAAACCGCTCTTCCTCATGCTTTTGTGTGCCGAATGCACGGATAACCGAAAGTCCTGTTAAGATTTCACGACTGACAAGATTCAGTCTGTCGACCTGATTCTGGATCAGTTTGAACTTCGGCATAACTACAAAGAATAAAAATCCTACGATGACTACAATGATTGCAACCGCAAGTCCGATGATCCATGACATGCTGACATTCGTGTGGAAGACCTTCCAGATTCCTCCGATTGCCATAATTGGTGCATACAGAACCATTCGGAGGATCATCACAATCAACAGCTGGATCTGCTGGATATCATTCGTACTTCTTGTGATCAGTGATGCCGTAGAGAATTTGTCAAACTCTGCATTGGAAAATCCGACAACCTTACGGAATACATTCTCACGAAGTCCGCGTCCGACACCGGCTCCGACACGAGATGCTAATAGTCCGACCATAATACTTGCC
>OCPS01002586.1_pt1 | contig 11766 bp, 13 predicted proteins | sample 1538651 | NCBI WGS metagenome assembly OCPS01 (sample SAMN04571715, study PRJEB22368) | human gut metagenome | biome: human gut; material: stool | host: Homo sapiens | place: Luxembourg | collected 2012-09-21 | reverse complement strand
AGGAAGGCGTGGAAACGATGGTTGGAATGGACCCTCAGGGGCGGATTCATGCATTTGCAGAGGCAGTTGACGAGCTTTCCGTGGCATTTGCCGCGATGGACGGCAGGCAAAAGCCAAAACAGCAGGACCATCTGGATATTCTTGCCCAGGAGATTACCGGAAAGCTGTGTGCGGACTGCGATGGATGTGTCGTGTGTTTAGAGCAGCAGAAACCGGATTTCTGGATAAAAATCCGCCGGATGCTGCAGGCAGTTGCACAACACAGTACCAAAGAAGAAATTTTAAGTCAGAATTTTATGGAAGAGTGTCCGCGTTATTCCGGGATGGTGGAAGAGGCAATCTGGGCTTTTTCCCGTATGGAACTCAATGAGGCATGGTATCACCGCCTGCAGGAGAACCGCAAGGTAATCGCGGATCAGCTGGATGCGATGGCAGATGCTTTGCAGGACTGGGATCAGGGAATCCGGTGTATGGACCGGACAGAGCGTGTTCTGCTGGCAAAAATTGCGTTTGAGACAAGGGAACGGGGACTGGATGTAAAACAGATACATGTTTATGAGGACAAAGAAAAGCGGCGCATGGTGACCGCTTTGGTGGCAAGTAAGTGGGGAGGCGGAATTCCTGTTAAAAATTATCGAAAAGCGCTCGAGCGTGCTTCAGGCATGGCGGTCCGGCTGAAAGAGGATACCAGATCCATACTGACGCAGGAACCGGTTATGATTACAGCGTATGAAGATACCTGCTTTTATGCATTATCCGGGGTTGCTTCGGAAAAAGAAGAGGGATCAAGTGTCAGTGGAGATAACTTTTCTCTGTTTTCAATGGAAAACGGGCATTATCATGTATGTGTCTCTGATGGTATGGGAAGCGGACCGTCTGCATTCCGGGAAAGCGATATGGTGGTAGAGCTGATGCAGAAATTTATGGAAGCAGGATTTCCTCAGGAGACAGCTATCCGCATGATGAATTCGGCAATGGTTCTGCAGGGAGATCGTGAGTCTTACTCTACACTGGATTTTATGGATCTGGATCTGTACAGTGGGCAGATGACGATTACCAAAATCGGTGCAGCAGCATCTTTTCTGAAACATAAAGACCGGGTGGAGTGCCTGCGGGCGTCCACACTTCCGGCGGGAGTCGATGCGTCCTGTACCGGGGATGTCATCCACAGAAAGCTCACACATGGGGATTTTCTTGTCATGGTTACGGATGGTGTGTTATAATATCTACGCAAAAACAAGAGAAGAATGTGAAGAAAAGCTCGCGGAAATGATAAAAGAGATAAAAACAGAGAACGCAGGTACTTTTGCTGAAAAGCTGATGGAACATGTGATGCTTTTTACAGGAGGACATGCACCGGATGATATGACAATAGTGGTAAGTGGAATCTGGGAGAAATAATGATCGTACAGGTAGAAAAATTTATGAGAAAGTGGAATATGGTGCCGGAGGGAGGCAGGGTACTCATTGGAGTGTCCGGCGGTGCGGACTCTGTCTGTCTGTGCCTGATTCTGTATGAACTTTCCACGAAAATGAATTTTTCACTTGAGGTTATCCACGTGGAGCATGGAATTCGTGGAGAAGAGAGTAAAAATGACGCAGTGTTTGTGGAACAGCTCTGTAAACAACGGGGGATTGTCTGTCATATCCGGAATGTTGATGTTCCACGTTATGCCAAAATACATCATCTGGGAGAAGAAGAGGCGGCACGAATTCTGCGATATCAGGTGTTTGCGGATGCAGCCGGGCAGGACAGAAACGTCCGGATCGCACTGGCGCATCATATGGAAGACAATGCGGAGACCATGCTGTTTCAGCTGATCCGGGGAAGCGGACTGGATGGACTGTGCGGGATGCGTCCACAGCGGACAGGAACAAACGGGGAAATCTATATCCGTCCCTTTTTGCAGTGCAGCAGGGAACAGATCGAACAATTTCTGGAGGAGCGGGGGCAGGGATATTGTATGGACAGTACCAATGCCAACGAGTCCTACAGCAGAAACCGGATGCGAAAGAGGGTGCTTCCGGAACTGATAAGGATGAATCCGCAGGCGGTACAGCATATGCAGACGGCGATGGAACAGCTGCAGCAGGTAAGAGATTATCTGGAAGAAGAGACGGTTTCCCTGGAGAAAAAATTTATTTCCGGGGAGAGGAAAAATGTGAAACTGGATACGGACGGGCTGGCAGAGCTTTCGCAGGCTGTCCGGATGCGGCTGATCCGCAAAGCTGTCTGGAAAGCTGCCGGGGCATGCAAAGATATTACGGCGGCACATTTGCAGGCAGTGGCGGACCTTCTGGAAAAACAGACCGGAAGATATGTAAAACTGCCCTATGGGCTGACCGCCACAAGAGTTTACAATGTGATTGAAATCATGGGAAAAAGAAAGGAAACGGAAAAGATCTGTCTGCCGATAGATACGGACCGGCTGCCGGAAAATCTACTGGCCGGTGAATGGAAATTTTCGTTTAAAAAGTTTCCGTATGATGGGAATACCGATAAAATTCCACGAAAAATGTATACGAAATGGTTTGATTATGATAAGATAAAAGATAGTTTAGCTATACGTAACCGCCGAAAAGGAGACTATTTTGTGCTGGATGCGGCAGGACATCACAAGAAGCTGGAGGATTATTTCGTCAATGAAAAGATTCCGGCATCGCATAGAGATGAGCAGCTGCTTCTGGCCGGGGAGGATGAAATCTTCTGGATTGTCGGAGGGCGTATGGCATATGGCACAGGGATTTCCGATGCAACCCGATGGGTGCTGGAGATCACTGCCAGTAATAGCAGCCATTGAAGGAGGATAAGAGGATGGATTACAGTAAGAAACATGAGATATCGGTATATCTGACCGAGGAACAGTTAAATCAGCGGATTGCAGAGATCGGTGCACAGATCACGGAACGTTTCAAAGGCGAGTCGGTTTATCTGGTCTGTATCCTGAAAGGATCTATCTTTTTCACAACAGAACTTGCAAAGCGGATTGCGCTGCCAATGACGATCGATTTTATATCAGCATCCAGTTATGGAGCACAGACCCATTCTTCCGGTGTCGTAAATATCAAGAAGGATCTGGAACAGTCGATTGAAGGAGAGAACGTGATCGTTGTGGAAGATATTGTGGATTCCGGAAATACATTAAGCCGGCTGATGCAGCTGTTTGAGAGTCGTAATCCAAAAACTCTTACGATCTGTACGCTGCTGGATAAACCGGATCGCCGGGTGGTAGAAAACCTGCAGGTGGATTATACCGGATTTGTGATACCGGATAAGTTCGTAGTCGGATTTGGTCTTGATTACGATCAGAGATACCGTAATCTTCCGTATATCGGATTCGTGGAAGATGCGGATTAAAAAAAGGAGAGTAGTACATTGAATACAAAGAACAGACCCCGATTTGGAGGATTTGGTGTCTATGCGATGCTGATCCTGCTTGTGATTATTTTGTGGTATACATTTACCAACAACAGTACAACCAGTGATTTCACACAGAATAATCTCTGGAAAGCCATCCGTGAGGAAAAGGTTGTCAGTATCCGGGTAGAGCAGAACCGTGAAGTACCGACCGGTTATCTGAATATCAAACTGAAAGATGGTTCTACGGAACGGATGTATACCTCAGATGTGAACGAGATCCAGAAAGAATTAAAAGAAAAGGATTTTACCCAGTTTGTTGTGGATGATGTGCCGTCAGAGAGCTGGATTATGACACTTCTGCCATATCTTCTTATTTTTGGTGCTATCTTCATTCTGTTTATGATTATGAGCAACAATGCGGCAGCAAACAACAGCGGCGGTAAAATGATGAATTTTGGAAAAAGCCGTGCAAAGCTTTCCACCGAGGAAGATAACCATATGACATTTGAGAATGTCGCCGGTCTGAAAGAAGAAAAAGAAGACCTTGAGGAACTGGTGGACTTTCTGCGTGCCCCAAAGAAGTATACAAACCTTGGTGCACGTATTCCGAAAGGTGTGCTCTTAGTCGGACCTCCGGGAACCGGTAAGACACTTCTGGCAAAAGCCGTTGCAGGCGAGGCCGGAGTACCGTTCTTTAGTATTTCCGGTTCCGATTTCGTAGAAATGTTTGTCGGTGTTGGAGCTTCGCGTGTCCGTGATCTGTTTGAGGATGCCAAGAAAAATGCACCGTGTATCGTATTTATCGATGAGATTGATGCTGTGGCCAGACGCCGTGGTACAGGTATGGGAGGCGGTCATGATGAGCGCGAACAGACCTTAAACCAGATGCTTGTTGAGATGGATGGATTTGGTGTTAATCAGGGAATTATCGTGATGGCAGCAACCAACCGTGTGGATATTCTTGATCCGGCGATCATGCGTCCGGGACGTTTTGACCGAAAGATTGTAGTCGGAAGACCGGATGTGGCAGGCCGTGAAGAAATTCTTCAGGTTCATGCAAAGAACAAGCCGCTGGGAGATGACGTTGATTTAAAACAGATCGCACAGACGACTGCGGGATTTACAGGAGCAGATCTGGAGAATCTGCTGAATGAGGCTGCCATTCTTGCAGCAAAAGAAAGCCGGGCATATATTCAGCAGGCAGATATCCAGAAAGCATTCATCAAAGTGGGAATCGGTGCGGAGAAACACAGCCGCGTGATTTCCGAAAAAGAAAAGAAAATTACAGCATATCATGAATCCGGACATGCCCTTCTGTTTCATCTTCTGCCGGATGTGGGACCGGTGCATACGGTATCCATTATCCCAACCGGTGCCGGGGCTGCGGGTTATACCATGCCGCTTCCGGAGAAGGATGAGATGTTTAACTCCAGGGGACGTATGCTGCAGGAGATCGTGGTAGATCTCGGAGGACGTGTTGCAGAGGAACTGGTATTTGATGATATTACCACAGGTGCTTCCCAGGATATCAAGCAGGCCACCAAGATGGCGCGCGATATGGTGACACGGTATGGAATGTCCGAAAATATCGGCCTGATCTGCTACAAAGATGATGACGATGAAGTATTTATCGGACGTGATCTGGCACATGCACACAGCTACAGTGAGGGAATTGCCTCTGCCATTGATGTGGAAGTAAAGCGTATCATTGATGAGTCTTATGAGAAGGCAAAAACAATCATTGCCGAGCATCGGGATGTGCTTGACCGCTGTGCAGCACTTCTTCTGGAGAAAGAAAAGATTACACGCGAAGAGTTTGAAGCATTATTTGAAGCATAAAAGATCTGGATGGTCAAAATGACAGAAAAAGGCTCTGTCGGGAAAAATTTTCCGGCAGAGCCTTTTTACTGTATACATAGTGCACAAAAACGATGCCAAACTTTTGTGAAGTTTGTGCACACTTCTGTGTAGATCCATGGTACTATAATCACTGTAAAAACCCCCCAATACATTATATATAGTTTTTGCTATACCCCATAGTAAAAATACCTTCTCCTAAAAAGGCAGCGTTCGTAGCTGTCTTTTTTATTTATTTTTTCAACTCTTACAATGACAATTTTACTTCCCGGTTCGTGTGTTCATAATGGCGCAGTGTCACACCGGCGGCACGCAGCATTTTTTTGGATGCGATCACACCCGGGGTAGAAGCGTATTTGTCACTGTCGTAAACGACTTCACGGATACCACACTGGATAATGGCTTTGGCACATTCATTGCATGGAAAGAGCGTAACATATATGGTTGATCCTTCCAGGCTTCCGCCCCGGTAGTTGAGAATGGCATTCAATTCACTGTGGGTAGAGTAAAAGTATTTGTTGTCATCGCCTTCGCGTACCCATGGGAAATCATCATCGGAACATCCTGTTGGAAATCCATTATATCCCATGGAAAGAATTTTGTGTTTGTCACTGACAATACAGGCTCCAACCTGTGTGTTTGGATCTTTGGAACGCATACCGGAGAGCATGGCAACGCCCATGAAGTATTCGTCCCAGCTGATGTAGTCCTGTCGTTTTGTGCTCATATGTGTTAGCCTCCTTTGCAGTTTCTGTAAAATAACGAGAGGGGCAATAAGTCAATCCTGACTTTTGCCCCCTGGATATTGTAATATCTGATTATTTGGTTCCAAAGATACGATCACCGGCATCTCCCAGACCCGGAACAATATATTTATGTTCATTTAAATGATCATCAAGTGCTCCGATGTAAAGATCAACATCCGGGTGAGCATCGGTAAGTGCTTTTACACCTTCCGGTGCAGCAATGATGCACATAAAACGAATGCTTTTTACACCCTTGTCTTTCAGCATCTGGATTGCTGCGATGGCTGATCCGCCGGTAGCCAACATCGGATCTACGACAAATACTTCGCGGTTGGCACAGTCTGCCGGAAGTTTGCAGTAATATTCCACTGGTTTTGCTGTCTCAGGATCACGGTAGAGACCGATATGTCCGACTTTTGCAGCAGGAATCATTTCCAGCATACCGTCTACCATGCCAAGTCCGGCACGCAGAATCGGTACTACTGCCAGTTTTTTTCCTTTTAATTCTTTTACGGTCGTCTTACAGATCGGAGTTTCGATCTCCACATCCTGTAACTCCAGATCACGGGTTGCCTCGTAACACTCAAACATGGCAACTTCGCCTGCAAGTGTACGGAAATCCTTAGAGCCGGTCTCGGTTCTTCTCATTAATCCGATCTTGTGCTGGATCAGCGGGTGATCCATAACGACTACTTTTCCCATAAATTTATTCTCCTTCTTCTTCGTTAAGTTTTTTCACAAGTTTTTTGATTGATTTGCGCAGGGTTTCATAGCAGAGTCCATAGGCTGGCAAAGCGCCTCCGTATGGATCTAATATTTCCAGTTCGTCCCCGACATATTTGGTAAGAACCTGTATATTTTCCGGAACAGCATTTTCAAACTGCTCTAAAATGCGCTCCCGGTGAATTTCTTCCATGGTAATGACAAGAGCATCTTCTGTCAGATCTTCTTCCGTCAGCTGCTGGGAAACATAATTTTCCATATTGATACCGTTGCTGATTAAGACAGCTTCGGCTTTTTGATTCATTGGTTCCTGAAATTGTACAACAAGTCCACGGGATAAGATCTCCAGCGGATGACGCAAGGTAAAATCTCCCATGATACCGGCTGCCATTGCCTCGCGACAGGTTCCTGTCTGGGCAACAAAAATCAGTTTGTTATACTCCATATAATTACTCCTAATCGCAATGTATTACGGTATGACCGGCCGCTTTGAGCAGACGGTTCATAATGGCCTGTCCGATGCGAGGGGTCTGAAAGCTTTCTGAATAAATGGCATCTACATGCAATTCATCACACTCACGCAAAATTTTGTACAGATGCTGTGCAATGGCGTCTTCGTTGGAACGGCTGCCCATGGAAAGAATGACATCGGCGTGATAAGAAGGTCCGGATTCTTCCGTGGCAATGACAGCCACTTTCTGTCCGTTCTCCTGCTTTTGGTGCACCAGTGCATTGATCTTGGAAACAACAGCATCCGATGATCCGTCTACGATTACCATATCGGCTTTTGGGGCATAATGCTTGTATTTCATGCCCGGAGCTTTTGGTTTGCGCGTGTCGTCTGCGGCAATAATACCCGGATCTATGATAACTTCTTCGCCGAGCACCTCAGAAAGCATCTGCGGTGTAATATAGCCAGGACGCAGTACCATAGGTTTTGTTTCGGTCAGATCAATAATGGTCGATTCGATGCCGATACCGACCGGCCCACCGTCTAAAATCATGGCAATCCGACCGGATAAATCCTCTGCAACATGAGAAGCTTCTGTCGGACTCGGACGACCGGATGTGTTGGCACTTGGCGCAGCGATCAGACATCCGCTTTTGCGTATCAGATCAAGTGCAACCGGGTGATTCGGCATCCGTACAGCGACAGTATCCATTCCTCCGGCATCGCTTTTCCAGACGATCATCGTCAGGGGACCCGGCCAGAAAGCACCGGCCAGTTTGCGGGCAGCCTCCGGAACTTCACGTGCAACACGTTCCATATCGGAAAAGTCCGCAATGTGCACGATCAGGGGGTTGTCCGAAGGACGTCCTTTTGCTGCATAGATTTTGCGGGCAGCTTCCGGATGCAGGGCATCTCCGCCAAGACCGTATACCGTTTCTGTCGGAAAAGCGACCAGTTCACCCTCTGCGATCAGACGTCCGGCCTCTTCCATAATTGTTTCGTCAATCTGTTCGGGATTGACACGTTCTATTTTTGTATTCATCATATTCACACTTTGCTTTCCGCTTTATATCCCGTCTATTATAGTCCATAGGCTCTGGGATTGTCAATCGGATTAGCTGGCTGCTAAAGAAAATGATTGGTGAAAATGATAAAATATTCTAAAAACTATGGAATTTTATAGACAAAACGACGAATAATGAGGTATAATACATCCATCGGGACGGAGGAAGGCTATGAAAAAAGACAACAGATCCGTGATACAGACATTAACACTCATTTTTCAGTTTGGAATCAGTATGCTGGTGCCGATTTTTTTATGCAGTATACTGGGAGTGTGGCTGGGAAACCGGACAGGGATTAACTGGTTAATGATTCCGTTTTTCTTTATGGGAGCTTTGGCAGGGTTTACGAATATTTACAAGACAGTAAGGAAACTATACAGGCAGGAGGAAAAGAAAGAAAACCATGTTAAAAAGGATTAACGAAGCATTACCGGGGCTGGTCGTCTCAATTTTATTATATGGGGTGATGGTAGAACTGATCGGGGTATGGTTTGTAAAGGACAGGATTGCATATTCCATCGGGGTATGGTTTGGCATAGCGGTTGCCGTGGGGATGGCAATTAATCTTGCAACTGTGATCTTTGATTCTGTTACGATGGGGGACACCGCACATGCGACGCGAAGAATTGTCACAAAATCAATTCTTCGTTATGTAGTAGTGGTGATTTTGTTCGTGTTATTTGGGTATTTTCAATGGGGAAACCTGATTGCGGCTTTTCTTGGGCTGCTTGGTTTAAAAATTGGAGCATATCTTCAGCCTTTATGGGAGAAAGTAAAAGGAAGGAGGTGACTATATGAATGAGGGGATTTTACTGGCGTCGGACATCGACTTTATGATTCATGGAATTTTTAAAGTAAAAGTATTTGGTCAGGAAGTCTGGATCACCGACAGCCACGCATGTATTTTGATTGTTATGGCAGTAATGGTTATTTTTGCTGTGATTGCCAATCGCAAGTTAAAGCATGCCACCGAAAAACCGGATACTTTTCAGAATATAATCGAGCTGATTGTAGAAAAATTAGACGGAATGGTGGATTCCACCATGGGAAAGTGGGCACCCAGATTCGTCAACTATATCAGCACGATTTTTATTTTTATACTGATGAGTAACATATCTGGATTGTTTGGCCTGCGCCCGCCGACGGCAGATTACGGAACCACGCTTGCACTTGCACTGATCACATTTTTTATGATCCGTTTCAACAAGGCAAAACACCAGAGTCTGAAAGAAATATGGACAGGTATGTGTTCACCGCTTCCGCCATGGCTTCCACTCTGGGCGCCGATCAACATTATCAGTGAGATTGCAATACCGATCTCATTGTCGCTGCGTCTGTTTGCAAATGTGTTGTCAGGAACCGTAATCATGGCACTGGTATACGGTTTGCTTGGGGTAATTGCAACGGCATGGCCGGCAGCACTGCACGTATATTTTGATCTGTTTTCCGGAGCAATCCAGACGTATGTATTCTGTATGCTCACAATGACTTATGTGTCACAGGCGTGTGGAGAAGATTGAAATGCATTTTTAGAATGCATTTCCTACGCAAATCGCTTCCGCGTAAGCGGAACTCTCATGCGATTTGCTCCTTGTATCAAAACAAGTATTTAATTTAAGGAGGATTTTACTATGAATATTTCAGGACAGGATTTAATCAGAGCATGTTCGGCTATCGGTGCAGGACTTGCAGTTATTGCAGGTATCGGACCTGGTATTGGACAGGGTATCGCAGCCGGACACGGCGCAGCAGCCGTGGGACGTAATCCGGGAGCAAGGGGACAGATTATGTCCACCATGCTGTTAGGTCAGGCAGTTGCAGAGACGACAGGTCTGTATGGTCTTGTTGTCGCACTGCTTTTACTTTTTGTACATCCGCTTGGATAAAGGAGGGGCAAACGAGTGTTAGCTGCACAGGAATTTTTATTTGATTTAAATCCACAGCTGCTCTTTGATGCTGCCCTGCTGGCAATTGCAGTATTTTTCCTTTATATGCTGATGTCATATCTGCTGTTTAATCCCGCGCGGAAACTTTTAAAAGACCGTCAGGATCACATTTCATCGGAACTGGATGAGGCCAGCGCCGACAAAGAAAAAGCAGCAGCGCTGAAAGCGGAGTATGAGGCAAAGTTAAAAGAAATTGACAAGGAAGCGGAAACGATTCTGGCAGATGCCAGACAAAAGGCGTTAAAGAACCAGAACCGCATTGTCAATGAGGCAAAGGAAGAAGCTGCACGCATTGTAAAACATGCACAGGAGGAGGCACTTCTGGAAAAGAAGCATGCCATGAATGATATGAAACAGGAAATGATCACTGTGGCATCCCTGATGGCACAGAAAGTTGTGGCATCTTCCATTACCGCAGAGATTCAGAGCACACTTGTGGATGAAACATTAAAAGAAATGGGTGAATCGACATGGCAAAATTAGTATCCAAAACATATGGGGATGCTTTGTTTGCGCTGGCGGTTGAAGAACATATGGTGGATCCATTATATGAAGAGGCGCAGGCTGTTGCACAGATTCTGCGTGAAAATACAGAACTGACCCGCCTGATGAATCATCCCAAAATCGAAAAAGAAGAAAAAGTCAGACTGATCGAGGATATTTTCAAAGGACGTATCGGTGATGAACTGGTGGGACTGCTTCGGATGCTTGTACAAAAAGGGCATTATAAGGAGACCGATCAGGTATTCACTTATTTTATTGACCGTGTCAAAGAGTATAAAAAAATAGGTACTGCCTATGTCACATCGGCGATGGAACTGACACCGCAACAGAAACAGGCGGTGGAACAAAAGCTGCTCGACACGACAAAGTACGTTCAGTTTGAGATACATTATACCACGGACCCCGCACTGATCGGAGGCATGGTCATCCGGATCCGGGACCGTGTTGTGGACGGCAGTGTCCGGACCAGACTGGAACATCTGACAAGAGACTTAGAACGTATACAATTGAAAGTAGGTGAGTGCGCTCCATGAATTTAAAACCAGAAGAAATCAGTTCTGTCATTAAGGAGCAGATCAAAAGATATGCTTCCCAGCTGGAAGTGGCAGATGTGGGAACCGTCATTCAGGTGGCGGACGGCATTGCACGTATCCATGGACTGGAAAATGCGATGCAGGGAGAATTGTTAGAATTTCCGGGAGAGGTATACGGTATGGTACTGAACCTGGAGGAAGATAATGTCGGTGCGGTACTTCTCGGAAGTCAGCACAATATCAATGAGGGAGATACGGTTAAAACAACCGGACGTGTGGTAGAAGTGCCGGTAGGAAATGCACTGCTCGGACGTGTTGTGAATGCGCTCGGACAGCCGATTGACGGAAAGGGACCGATCACAACGGATAAATACCGTCCGGTAGAACGTGTGGCATCCGGTGTCATTTCCAGAAAGGGAGTGGATACACCACTGCAGACCGGTATCAAAGCCATTGATTCCATGGTGCCGATCGGAAGAGGACAGCGAGAACTGATCATCGGAGATCGTCAGACCGGAAAGACCGCGATTGCAATTGATACCATTATTAATCAGAAAGGGCAGGGCGTAAAGTGTATTTAT
>OCPS01002584.1_pt1 | contig 11771 bp, 8 predicted proteins | sample 1538651 | NCBI WGS metagenome assembly OCPS01 (sample SAMN04571715, study PRJEB22368) | human gut metagenome | biome: human gut; material: stool | host: Homo sapiens | place: Luxembourg | collected 2012-09-21 | reverse complement strand
ATATCAAATACTGGTAAGAATTGCCATTGCCTATTTTATTATTGAGAAAAAGAAAGCTGCGCCACAGCCTTGGCAGGCCATCGCGCAGCGATTTTGTTCAACTGGAATTTACTGCGCTGTAGTTCCCGGTTATTACTTGGTATGTTATAATATTAAAACAATTAACCAGATACAGCGAAGCGCTGTAGTTCCCGGTTATTACTTGGTATGTTATAATTCAGGTATCGCGCTATTTTTATGCTTGATTGCTGTAGTTCCCGGTTATTACTTGGTATGTTATAATACGAACAACTGTAATAATTGCCGGAAGGATGCTGTAGTTCCCGGTTATTACTTGGTATGTTATAATAAAACGGCCTGTTTTGCGGTCTTTTCGACTGCTGTAGTTCCCGGTTATTACTTGGTATGTTATAATGGCTGAAAGAAATTAGTCTGGATCTGGTAGGCTGTAGTTCCCGGTTATTACTTGGTATGTTATAATAGGGGCCATGATATGGACGAAAAAAGATACGCTGTAGTTCCCGGTTATTACTTGGTATGTTATAATTTGATATATGCGAACGCGGCAAGCTGAGGCGCTGTAGTTCCCGGTTATTACTTGGTATGTTATAATAGGGAACGGAAAACCCTGCATAATCCAAATGATTATGCAGGGTTTTAACTTTCAAAAAACAAATAAAAAATGATTATAGTAGACGGAAAAAACACATTTTAAGAAAAAATCAAGAAATATGAAAAGCATTTTCCACTATATCCCTAAACAAAGCCGTACTTGCCTTACTCGGGCATACGGCTTTTCGCTTTATATCTATGCTACCTATTAAAAGGCCTTATTTTGATACTCGTTTTTAATAGCGGAAATGTTCTAAGCAATTCATTATTGAATATTTTCGATGTGTAACCATAGTTCTAACTTCTGTGGTTTAAATATTTAAATAGCAATTTTTTGTTGATTTAAATTAAAATGTACAAATTATTGGACAGTTAAAGTGCTATATCTTCAGTAATGAAAAATCAGCAGGGAAAACCCTGCTGAAGGAGAACAATATTCTCCATATTATATTTTCAATCCGCGTAGTAAAATACGACAATCTTTATTATAAATAATAACGTATGAATGTCAATTGGTAAAAATATTATTCTATAATATGGATAATATATTGACAAACAGGGTATGAAAGAATAATATGAAGATAGGAGGAAAGAAAAATGTATCTGGCACACAAGGAAAATGAAAAAAAGCAGGAATTAACAGTACATTTACTGGAAGCGGGACAGTATGCACAGAGTGAAGGAGAAAAGATAGGAATAGGAACATTAGCTACACTTTGTCTGCAATTGCATGATGCAGGAAAGTTTAGTACTGAATTTCAGGCATATATCAAGCAAGAAGATGATCTACCCAAAAGGGGAGCAGTAAATCATAGCTCTGCAGGAGCTGAATTATTAATGCAGGAATTTAAGAACAGTCCCTATCATTCAGTTCAAGATATGAGGCTTTTGATAGAGCTTATTTCATATACGATTACGGCACATCATGGAATTTATGACTGCATAGATGAAGATGGCGAAGACAAGTTTGAAGTCAGATTGAATGTGGTTGAAAAAGAAAAACTGGATGAAATTGCAAGACTGTGGTTTGAAGAAATGCATTTTACAAAAGATATGTTATGCAGTCAGATGAGAAAGGCATATGGTGAATTCATAACCGCTTTTTTGAAACCATTAAAACAAATCTGTCAGAATGGACAGACAGAAGGCACAGAGAGATTTTTTTATATGAGCTGTATGGAACGATTGCTTTTGTCTTTGCAAATAGATTCAGACTGGACAGATACAGCAAGAGCAATGGGTGACAGTATGCTTGATGATAATATGGAAACTGCAAACGTATATCAGAAGGCTTTGAAAAATTATCAGCAATATATGGATAAGCTGGAAAAAGAAGCACAGGAGAATCTCAGAACAGAGAAACAAAAACAAATCTTCGAACTGCGAAAAAAGATTAGAGAAGAATGTATGAATTTCTCAGAGACATCATATGGAATATATCGGTTATCACTTCCGACAGGTGCGGGAAAGACGTTAGCATCTTTGGGATATGCACTGAAAGTGGCAGCAGAGAGAAAAACACCGGAAGTTTCCCATATATTTTACATATCGCCATTCATATCCATCACAGAACAGAGCACTGAAGTGATAAAAAAAGCAGTCGGAAACGAAGAATGGGTGATGGAACATCACTCAAATGTCAGCAATTCTGATGAACAGGAGAAGCAGATAGATACTGCATGGAAGGAACCGATTATCTGTACAACTATGATTCAATTTTTGTATACGTTGTTTTCACAGAAAAATAAAAGCATCCGCCGTTTTCATCAATTGAAAAATTCTGTGATTATCGTAGATGAAGCACAGGCACTGCCGGTGCAGACAATACACACATTTAATCTTATGATGAATTTTCTATGTTATGTATGTCATGCGACTATTATTTTGTGTACAGCCACCCAACCGCAATTGGCATCTGGCAATATAAAAAGAAAGATTTTATATACAGCGCCTAAGGATATGGTCACAGGAGTGTGTGATATTTTTCAGCGTTTTCAGCGTACAAACATCTCTTTTGAAATAAATAAGCCAGACACATTTGAATCACTGGGAGAGAAGATATTCAATGATTTCCAAAAGGAACGGACAATACTTTTAATTTTGAATAAGAAAGAGACAGTTGGAGCATTTTTTGATTATATAAAAGCAGAATTGAAAGATGTGAAGATTTTTTATCTGACAACAAACTTATGTCCGGAACATCGGAGTGATCAATTGGAAAGCATAAAAAATTATCTGAAAAATAGTACAGAAAAAGTTTTGATTATAAGTACAAATCTGATAGAAGCGGGAGTGGATCTGTCAGTCAATCATGTCTATCGTTCACTTGCAGGATTGGACAATATCGCACAGGCGGCAGGTCGTTGCAACCGAAACGGGGAAATGGAGCAGGGGAGGGTTACTGTAATTCAATTAGTTGGGGATGAATTTGAGGTGATTCGAACAGCTCAGAAGAAAACGGAAGAAGTCTGTGAAAAATATAATCAGTCCAATAGTACGGAGAGTATTATTTTCCCAGAGTGGATGGATTGGTATTATGAAATTTATTATAAGGAAGTCAGCAATAAAATGGATTATGATATAGGAAAAGGCGAAACAATATATAAATTATTGAGCAGTGGATTTCCGGGAGAACGGAAACATTTCATCAGACAGGCATTTGAAACAGCAGGAGAAAACTACAGACCGATTCAGGAAGAGGGAAAAACAGTGATAGTTCCATATAAAGAGGGAATGGATATCCTTGAAAAACTGGAAACAGCGCAGAATATGTCTGATAAAAAAAGATTATTAAGAAAGATACAGCGTTATACGGTGTCTGTTTATGAAAATAAATTAAAAGAATGCTTACAAAATGGAGTGATAGAAGAAAGCAGGTTTTTACCAGACGTATATGTAGCTAAAAATTATGATATGGAAAAAGGACTGCTCAATGAACTTGTATTACAATATTATTGAAAAAGGGGGAAAGAAGAATGGAAAGAGAAAATGCAATAGAATATAAAGTCTATGGGAAATATGCACTTTTCACCGATCCATTAACGAAAACAGGAGGCGAAAAACTGTCATATCAGGTGCCAACGTATCAAGCATTGAAAGGAATCACAGAAAGTATTTACTGGAAACCTACGTTTACGTGGGTGATTGATGAGTGCAGAGTGATGCATCCAATACGGACAGAGTCAAAGGGAATGCGCCCGATAAAATATCAGGGAGGAAACGATCTGGCATCTTACACATATTTAAAAGATGTAGAATACCGGGTGAAAGCACATTTTGTATGGAATGAAAACAGACCGGATCTTGTAAATGACCGGAATGAGAATAAGCATTATCAAATTGCAAAAAGAATGTTAGAAAGAGGAGGCAGGAGAGATATTTTTCTTGGAACAAGAGAATGTCAGGGATATGTAGAACCCTGTACAGTGATGGAAGGAGAAGGATTCTATGACAATGATGGAAATATTTCTTTTGGAATCATGGTACATGGAATTACATATTCGGATGAAGCAGTCAGGGAGAATGAGAAAAAGCATATGACGATCCGGTTATGGAATGCATACATGAAAGACGGAGTGATTAGATTTCCGGAACCGGAAGAATGTCAGATCAGAAAAGCAGTTGCGGAAATGGAAATGAAAACATTTGACGAAACGAATTTCTGTGGAGTAAAGGAATTTGAAAGGGGGAATCTTTTTGGGCTGGATACAAATGCTTGAAAAAACATATGATGCATGTGAATCAATTGTTGGAAAAAAGGTGAATGAAGATCCAATCCTGCTCCCAATCTCACATTCTACGGCAAATGCGCAGTTGGAAGTGACGATTGACATGGATGGAAATTTTATGCCGGCTTTGTCTGGAATCATTCCAAAGGATGGGGAAGATAAAATTACGATTATTCCTGTGATGGCTTCTTCCAGAAGTGGCAAGCAAAGTTCGCCACATGCACTAGGTGATAAACTTTGTTATGTTGCAGGAGATTATTCATTATACACAAATGAGGACAAGACAGAATACTATAATGATTATCTTAACAATTTAAGAAAATGGACAATGTCTGAATTCTCCAATAAGTGGCTGCAATGCGTATACATTTATTTGAAAAAGGCTACACTGATTCAGGATTTAATCAAAGCGAAAGTATTGGTATTGAGCGAAGGCGGTTTACTATCCGAGTGTGAAAATAAAATTCAGTCAATTGCGCAAAAAGAAGCGATGGTAAGATTTGCAGTATGGGATAGTGGAGAAAAACATGAACTGTGGAAAGAACCAGAAATGTATCAATCTTTTATAGAGTATTATAAAACAAACCTGTGTAATTATAATATAGATTATGTGACAGGTGAAAGAATGTCGTGTTCTGAAAAACATCCTTGGAAAATTAGAAATTCAGGGGATCAGGCAAAACTTCTTTCAGCAAATGATACCTCTGGTTTTACTTACCGGGGAAGGTTCGCGAATCGTGAGCAGGCTGCCAGTATTGGATATGAAACTTCGCAGAAAGCACATAATGCTTTGCGCTGGTTGTTAGCAAGGCAGGGAAAATATATAGACGGTGAGATGACTGTGGTGTGGAAGCTTCCACAAAATCTAAAAGAAAAAGATTCTAATCTGGCTTTGGATGTAGTTGATTTATTTGGAGATACACAGGAAACATTTTTGGCAGATTTTGATTGGGCAGCAGAATGCAGGGACGAGGATGACATAGAACTCGACAGAAAATTTGCAGAGAAATTGAATCAGGCGATGGCTGGATACCGGGCAAAACTCCAACCGGATGATGAAGTAATCATTTTGTCGGTTGATGCAGCAACAACAGGAAGGTTAGCTGTTACTTACTATCAGGAAGTTCCGGGAAATGAATTTATAGACAGAGTTCTTCACTGGCATCAGAATTGTACCTGGCCACGATGGATAAAATTACATGAAACAAAAAAATGGGTGTTCATAAATAACACAGCGCCATCACCAAATGAGATAGCACTTGCTGCGTATGGAACAGAACAGGAAAAAGGATATCTGACATGTAATGACAAACTGAGAAAAGCTACAATCCGAAGAATTTTACCGTGTATTATCGGACTGAGTCCCAAAATACCGGCTGATATTGTGAAAGCTGCTGTAAACAGGGCTTCAAATCCACAGGCATACAGCTCTTTTGTGTGGCAGAACTGTGTGGCGCCGGTGGCTTGTGCAATGATAAAATATAATGAATTTGATGGGAAGGTGAACAGTATGGAGCTAGAGAAAGATAGAAGCTATCTGTTTGGACAATTACTTGCTATCCTTGAAAAAGTCGAGGAGAGAGCACTATATTTACAGGAAAGTAAAACAGATGACAGACTTACCAATGCAAAGAAAATGTGGAATGTGTATACCAGACGTCCGGCAATCACTTATGAAAGACTCTATAGTCATATAGTGAGAGCATATCTGAAACGGTTAAATCCGGGTGCAAGAGCGAAAATAGAAAACAAAATAATGCAGATCATAAATGTTCTTCGGGAAACAGATGGATTCAACAACAATCCTTTGAATGAAAGATATTTACTTGGTTATTACGAGGAAAGAGAAAAATTAATAAAATCAAAAGGCGAAAAGTCGAATGAAGGAGGAGAAGAGTAATGGGAGTATTTACAAACAAAATTGATTTTGAAGTGGTGATTATGGTGAATCATGGAAATCCGAATGGAGATCCGTTGAATGGAAATCGTCCGAGAGAAGATTTTGACGGATTCGGAGAAATTTCGGATGTATGTCTGAAAAGAAAAATCAGAAATCGTCTGCAGGATTTGGGAGAGAAAATTTTTGTGCAAAGCGAAGACCGCTGTGATGATGGATGCAAGAGTCTTGCAGACAGGACAAAGACAAATGACAAGATGCAGAAAGCATTGAAAACAAAAGATGATGAGGCATATGCCAAAGCAGCATGTGAGTCGTGGATTGATGTGAGAGCATTTGGACAGGTATTTGCTTTTAAAGGAAATTCCGTATCAGTTGGAGTGAGAGGACCTGTAACAATTCAGTCGGCATTCAGTGTAGATCCTATTGACATTGAAAGTATACAGATCACGAAAAGTGTAAATTCAGAAACAAGTCATGATACAATGGGAATGAAACATCGTGTTAATTTTGCCCTGTATACGGTGAAGGGAAGTATTAATCATCAGCTCGCAGAAAAGACTGGATTTTCGGATGAAGATGCAGAAAAGATAAAGGAAGCACTGAGGACGCTCTTTGAAAATGATGCATCATCCGCAAGACCAGATGGAAGCATGGAAGTGGTAAAAGTTTATTGGTGGAAGCATAATTGCCCGATGGGACAGTATTCTTCGGCAAAAGTTCATCGCTTACTGAAAATTGAGAAGAAGACAGAATTTCCAAAGAATATTGATGACTACGAAATTACGTTAGATTCCTTACCGGGATTGGAAGTGGAAATAATTGAAGGAATATAAAGAAGACGATTATCTGATGATCTCCGGGATACAGCATTTTGCGTTTTGTAGAAGACAATGGGCATTGATTCATCTGGAACAGCAATGGACTGAAAACTACAAGACAATGGATGGAAACTTTATGCACAGACAGGCGCATAATGGGGCATTCCACGAGAAAAGAAAAGATATCATCATTTCTCGTGGAATGCCGGTTTTCTCACGAATAATGGGTGTGAGTGGGATTTGTGATATTGTGGAATTTCATGCAGATGAGTCTGGTACTTTGATACGTACATTTGGTGGGAAATATACGCCATTACCGATAGAATATAAAAGAGGAAAACCAAAAGATCATGATGCGGATATCCTGCAGGTAGCTGCACAGGCCATGTGTCTGGAAGAAATGTTGGATTGTACAATTACACAGGGCGCATTGTATTATGGAGAGATAAAGCATCGTGTTAATATTCAGATTACAGAGGGTATCAAGCAGAACGTAAAAGATATGTTTGATGAAATGCATCAATATTATGAAAGGGGTTATACACCAAAAGCAAAAAAGAAGAAAGCATGTTATGTGTGTTCTTTAAAAGATTTGTGTCTGCCGGAACTGGAAAAAACGGGAAATGTTGAAACATACATGAATAATATATTGGCAGAAGATTTGGAGGATAACACATGAAAAAATTGTTGAATACTCTCTATATCACATCCGAGAATAAATATTTATCTCTGGATGGAGAAAATGTGGTGATTAAAGAGGAAGGTGCAGAGCTTGGAAGAATGCCACTTCATAATCTTGAAATGATTGTAACGTTTAGCAGAGCAGGAGCCAGTCCGGCGTTGATGGGAAAATGTGCAGATAATAATATTTCAATTGTATTTTTGACGCCGTCCGGCTCATTCCTGGCAAGGGTAGAAGGAAAGACAAAAGGAAATGTGCTTCTGAGGAAGAAACAGTATGAAGTTGCAGCAGACGAGCAGGAAAGCCTAAAGATTGCACGCAATACGATTGTCGGAAAAGTTTATAATGGACGGTGGGTAATCGAGCGTACCATAAGAGATCATTCACTACAGACAGATGCAGATAAATTAAAAATTGTTTCAGAGAGGCTTCGGGATAAAATACCTGATATCAGAATCAGTAACAACAAAGATCAACTCAGGGGAATAGAGGGTGAACTTGCGTCACAGTATTTTTCTGTTTTTGATGAATTGATTTTACAGCAAAAAGAAGATTTCTATTTTCATGAGAGAAACAGAAGACCACCTCTGGACAGGGTAAATGCATTATTATCATTTGTATATACACTATTAACAAGCATGATGGCAGCATCGTTAGAAACAGTTGGACTGGATCCATGTGTCGGATTTTTACATGGAGATAGACCTGGAAGATATTCACTGGCATTGGATATGATGGAAGAACTTCGGCCTGCGCTGGCTGATCGTTTTGTTTTGCGTCTTATTAATAAAAGGATGGTGGGCAAAACAGATTTTATAGAAAAAGAAGATGGAGCAATCTTATTGACAGATGATGCCAGAAAGAGAGTGCTTGACGAATGGCAGAAGCGAAAACAGGAACAGATAATACATCCATATTTAAAAGAAAAGATTCAGTGGGGAATGGTTTCTTATATGCAGGCAATGTTTTTGGCAAGATATTTACGTGGAGACATTGATGCATATCCGCCATTTTTGTGGAAATAGAGGTGATATTTTGCTTGTATTGATTACATATGATGTTAATACAGAAAATGAAGCAGGAAAGAGCAGACTTCGTAAAGTAGCAAAACAATGTGTAAACTATGGAGTACGAGTACAAAATTCTGTTTTTGAATGTATTGTAGATGGTGCCCAGTGTCGCATGCTGAAAGGAAAACTACAGGAAATTATAGACGAAGAAAAAGACAGCATTCGTATTTATTATTTAAACGATAAACAAAAACAGAAAATAGAATGTCTGGGTGTAAAAAAAGGAATATCAGTAGAAAATACGCTGATATTTTAAAGCGGTGCGGATCATAAGCGAACATGAAAAAGCGGATGATTCGCACCTGGAAATACAATATTTTTTGTGTTACATGAAATAATTATTGTAGTGTTGATGGGATTTTATAGATACTATGCAATAATTATTACAGATAAGTATAAGGATAATTGTGCATTTTTGCCGTCGCTCCTCTTGTAGGAGCGTGGATTGAAATATATAAATCAGATCCGCCACTACCAGTACCACCACGTCGCTCCTCTTGTAGGAGCGTGGATTGAAATATATTAAAAGCGTTGGAGAAGTTATTGGATACTCGTCGCTCCTCTTGTAGGAGCGTGGATTGAAATGGCTTCAAGCTTATGCTTTTCCGCAATCGTCAAAGGTCGCTCCTCTTGTAGGAGCGTGGATTGAAATTCCCCAGATTGTAAGCATTTTAGCAAGGCAAAAGGGTCGCTCCTCTTGTAGGAGCGTGGATTGAAATAACATGGCGCAGAACACTTGCGCATTACAGAACAGTCGCTCCTCTTGTAGGAGCGTGGATTGAAATTGATTACCTCAAACGTAATTCCACCTCTTCGCTCGTCGCTCCTCTTGTAGGAGCGTGGATTGAAATTTCGGTAAAAAGAAAAAATGAGCAAATACAAAGTCGCTCCTCTTGTAGGAGCGTGGATTGAAATTGAACCGCTATTGCGCTGCAGCATCCACAAGGAAGTCGCTCCTCTTGTAGGAGCGTGGATTGAAATAAAAGGTGGATATATTATCCCGGAACCTGAACCGCGTCGCTCCTCTTGTAGGAGCGTGGATTGAAATTGTAGATGGCAGTGTCTCCGCTGCGGCCAGATTAGTCGCTCCTCTTGTAGGAGCGTGGATTGAAATATGAAGCAAAGAGTATCAGCTTACGAGACAGCTGGTCGCTCCTCTTGTAGGAGCGTGGATTGAAATAAGACGTCCACTTAAGTTGTCTAAAACCAACCCAGCGTCGCTCCTCTTGTAGGAGCGTGGATTGAAATAACTATTTCCATTTTGGATATATTTCAGTTTAAGTCGCTCCTCTTGTAGGAGCGTAGATTGAAATATTCCTAACGTGACAGGTGGGAAATTTCTTAGGTTGTTCATTAACATAATTTGATGTTCAAAAATATCTGCCAAATAAAGTCATTTATGTGATATCATGGATACTATAAAGAAATCCTATTTGATACTTTTTCATAGTTTTCAGTCAAATGAAGTAATTAATTAGAGGCGGTACATATTTGCAAATAAGAAAGACGAGCAAATAGCACAAAAATTTCATAAAAACACAATACAAAAAGGAGTCCCCATGCAATCATACAACGACCTACAATCACAATTAAAAACAATAGACCATAAAAGTTACCCATTATACAAATCCCTGCGCGGAAGTTACCAGTTCCCCAAATACATATTGTCAATTGACCATGTGCAGGGCGATCCGTTTGCGGCGCCATCGGATGTGAGGGTGACAGTGGATGCGAAGGCAGCCGGATTCCCGGCATTTGCGATGAAAGATAAGCTGACAAGAACTGCGTTGGCGGATGAACTGCTTCGCAATTTTGCGGCAAAAGTGAATCAGTTCAACTTTAAAGCGAAGGGATCCGGGAAAAGCGGGCTGATCTCAGTGACACACTGCGGACAGGAAGTGCTGCAGAGGACAGCATGTGAAATCAGTGAAAAAGAGATCACCGCCAGATTTGCAGTCGGGTTTCCTGCAAATGGAAGAACGATCAATGCAAAAGAACTCGAAAAAATCTTATTTGAATATCTGCCACAGTGCGTGGAGCAGTCTTTTTATTATAAAAATCTGAATGCGCAAAAAGTAAAAGAGGTTGTGGAACTGGCAGAAGATCAGCAGGCAATCCGTGAGAAGCTGCCAGAACTTGGGCTGGCTGCGTTTGTGGCGGATGATTCTGTGCTGCCAAGGGAGAGCGGTATCTCTTCCAAGCCAATGAAGCAGTCTGTAAAATTTGTTTCTCCGGAAACAATGCGTGTGACATTAGAACTGCCGCACCGGGGTAAGATTACAGGAATGGGAGTTCCCAAAGGGATCACCCTGATCGTAGGCGGCGGTTATCATGGAAAATCTACGCTTTTAAATGCGTTGGAATTAGGCGTATACAATCATATTGCCGGAGATGGCAGGGAATATGTGATCGCAGATGAAACGGCACAAAAGCTCCGCTCTGAGGACGGAAGATTTATCAAAAATATAGATATTTCCATGTTTATCAATGATCTTCCAAACGGCAGGGATACGAAGGATTTTTCGACTGCTGATGCGAGTGGAAGCACGTCCCAGGCGGCTGGCATCGTGGAAGCGGTTGAGGCTGGCAGCAGACTGCTTTTGCTGGATGAGGATACTTCTGCAACCAATTTTATGGTGCGGGATGCGTTTATGCAGAAAGTGGTAAGCCCGGACAAAGAGCCGATCACACCGTTTTTATCCAGAGCAGAGGATCTGTATGAAAAAGCAGGAATTTCTACCATTCTGGTTGCGGGAAGTTCGGGAGCATTTTTCCACATTGCAGACACTGTGATCCAGATGGATCAGTATGAACCTGTGGATATCACAGAGAAAGCAAAGAACCTGTGTGGACAATTTCCAATCATGCAGGAGACAGCAAAACCATTTGTTTTACCGGATAGCCACCGTGTCATGGAAAAAGACAGGAATGGAGCGGTAAAACGCAGGGACTACCGGAGCG